>Ga0078972_1005294_pt1 | contig 33023 bp, 26 predicted proteins | sample YelNatPaOPGAMG01_FD_67568 | JGI IMG/M metagenome (GOLD analysis project Ga0078972, IMG submission 67568) | Hot spring thermophilic microbial communities from Obsidian Pool, Yellowstone National Park, USA - OP-RAMG-01 (SPADES assembly) (version 2) | ecosystem: Environmental > Aquatic > Thermal... | reverse complement strand
AGATATTTCTTTAAAATTAGGAAATATTCCTTCAATTCTATTCATTGTCAAGGATACAGGTGTTGGTATTAAAAAAGAAGAATTAGCTTTTTTAGGTACTGCTCCTTTTGAAAGAGGAGAAAGTTCTCGCAATTTAACAATGTTAGGTAAGGGTATTGGTCTTTATTTGTCAAGATTAATTATTGAAGCCCATCAAGGTAAATTATGGCTTGAATCTGAAGGACCAAACAAAGGAACTACTTGTTTTGTTGAACTCCCTCTTTCCCCAAAACCAGAGAAAACAAAAGAAAAAGAAACTCAAGTTAAAATAGATTAAAAACTCACTTTTTTATAAAAAACAAATCTCTAATTTTTTTGTTAATAGTATCAATTTTTATTTTTGCTTGACTTTTTTTTCTTTTGAAAATAAAATCAAATAATTAAAATTTTATGAAAGAATTCGTTCATCTTCATTGTCATTCTGAATATTCTCTTTTGGACGGAATGATGCGCATTGATGAAATGATCCAGAAAGCAAAAGAATACGGAATGAAAAGCATTGCTTTAACAGATCATGGTAATATTTATGGCGCTGTCGAATTCTTCAAAAAAGCAAAATCAGAAAATATCAAACCGATTATTGGTTGCGAAGTTTATATTGCTTTCGAAAAATATTGGCAAAAAAGACCAAAAATCGACGATAAAAGATATCATCTTTTATTGTTAGTAAAAAATAAAAAGGGATATCAAAATTTAGTCAAAATTATTACCAAGGCGCATTTGGAAGGTTTTTATTACAAACCCCGAATCGATGATGACATCCTAAAAGAACACTCAGAAGGATTAATTGCTCTCTCTGCTTGTTTACAGGGAAAAATTCCTCAACTCATTCTCGCTAATAAAATTGAAGAGGCAAAAAAAGTAATAAAAAACTATGTTGAAATTTTTGAAAAGGAAAATTTTTATCTCGAGCTCCAACCTCATTTTAAAATTCCAGAACAAAAAAAAGTTAATGATGTTTTAATAAAATTATCAAAAGAACTAAAAGTTCCCTTGGTGGCAACAAACGACGTCCATTATTTAAATCCTGAAGATGCGCCGATCCAAGATATCTTGATGCTTATCAACACAGGCAGCGACCCCAACGATCCTGAAAGATTAACGATGTTGGGCGAAGATTTTTCATTAAAACCGCCCGCTCAAATGATCGAACATTTTAAAGAAGTACCCGACGCAATCGAAAACACGATTAAAATCGATGAAGATTGTAATTTTGAATTTCAATTTGAAAAACAACAACTCCCGGTTTTTAAAATTGAAGAAAACAAAACGCCAAGCGAATATTTAAAAGAACTCTGTTTAAGGGGGTTAAAAGAAAAATACGGAGAGAATTATCCTGAAAAAGCAAAAAAAAGAATGGATTATGAACTCGAGGTCATTGAAAAAACGGGCTTCACTCCTTATTTTTTAATCGTTCAAGATTTTGTTAATTTTGCAAAAGAAAAAAAAATCGCTGTCGGCCCGGGACGTGGATCGGTCGGCGGATCTCTTGTTGCCCATCTTTTGGGAATTACCAATATCGATCCTTTAAAATACAATCTTTTGTTTGAAAGGTTCTTAAACCCGGAAAGAATATCCCCGCCAGATATTGATATTGATTTTTCAGACGAAAGAAGAGACGAAATCATTGATTATCTCAGTCAAAAATACGGAAAGGACTGTGTCGCTCAAATTATTACTTTTGGTCGTATGAACGCCCGGGCTGTTGTTCGCGATGTCGGCCGAGTTTTGAAATTACCTTATTCTTTCTGTGATAAATTGGCAAAGATGATTCCTTTTGGAATGACACTAAACGAAGCGATGGAAAAAAATCCCGAATTTGAAAATGCTTATCAAGAAGATGAAAATGCCAGAAAAATAATCGACATTGCAAAAAGGCTTGAAGGTTTAGCGCGTCATGCTTCTCGTCATGCCTGCGGTGTTGTTATTTCAAAAGAACCATTGAATCAAATCGTCCCCCTTCAACATCCAGCCCAAAACGATGAATCAATCGTCACGCAATTTGAAATGCACAGCCTTGAGGATCTGGGACTTTTAAAAATTGATATTTTGGGGTTAAAAAATTTAACCATTATCGAAAAAACAATTCAAACGATCGAAAAAGATCATAATCAAAAAATAGATATCAATAAAATTCCTTTTGAGGATCCCAAAACATTTCAAATTTTTCAAAGAGGAGAAACAATCGGAATTTTTCAATTAGAGTCCGAGGGAATGAGAAAGTGGCTACGAGAATTAAAACCCACTACCTTTGAAGATATCGTTGCTCTTTTAGCGCTTTATCGGCCAGGTCCTATGGAGTGGATAAAAGAATTCATCGACAGAAAACGCGGAAGAAAAAGAATTGACTATTTACACGAAGATCTAAAACCCATTTTAGAAAATACTTATGGAATTTGTATTTTTCAAGAACAATTAATGCAAATCGCCCAGAAATTAGCGGGCTTTACGCTGGGTCAGGCCGATACTTTGAGAAAAGCGATCGGAAAAAAAATTAAAGATCTTTTATTAAAACAAAAAGAACAATTAGAAGAAGGAATGAAAAAAAGGGGTTTGAGCAAAGAAATTGCTGAAAAAATCTGGAACTGGATTTTGCCCTTTGCTTCTTACGGATTCAATAAAAGCCATTCGGTGGCCTATGCCATCATTGCTTTTCAAACCGCTTATTTAAAAGCCCATTTTCCCCTTGAATTTATGGCCAGCCTTTTGAATTCTGAAACCAATGACATTGAAAAAATTGCCTTTTTAATCAACGAGGCAAAAAGAATGAAAATTGAGGTTTTGCCCCCGGATATCAACGAAAGTTTAGAATATTTCTCCGTAGTCCCTGAAAAAAAATGTATTCGTTTTGGTCTTTTGGCAATCAAGAATGTGGGTTTGGCAAGCGCCCAAGCGATCATTGCCGAAAGAACCAAAAATGGCTCCTTTCAAACAATCGAAGATTTTATTTTTCGTATCACCCCACATTATATCAACAAAAAAACGATGGAAAGTTTAATTAAAGTTGGTGCTTTTGATAATTTAGCTGAAAGAAATTTTCTATTACAAAATTTAGAAACACTATTGGAAGAAAATAAAAAATTTTTCCGAGAAAAAAATTCAAAACAAATTGCCCTTTTCGATAAAAACCAAATGAAACCGAAATTAAAACTAAAATCCGTTCCGCCATCTTCAAAAAAAGAAAAATTAATCTGGGAAAAAGAATTACTGGGCCTTTTTATTGTTTCCCAACCATTCGAAGAGTTAAAAAAAGCAATCCAAAAAAGTGCAATGCTCGTTTCTGATTTTCTCTTTTTTGGTAGCAATTCTCCGCGAGTGAGAATTGGGGGTATGATTTCTTCGATTAAAAAAATTTTCTCTAAAAAGGGCTACCCGATATTATTTCTTGATTTATACGATTTTTCCAGTAAAATAGAAGTGATTGCCTTTCCTTCGGTCTTCGAAAAAAAACCAGAAATTTTTCAAGAAAATAAAATCGTTTTAATTTCAGGAAAAATTGAAAAACGAGACGGCGCTCCAAAACTCATTTGCGACGATATCGAAGAGGTAATTGAAATTTAAAAAAATATGGAAAAAAAGTCAAAAAAAATCGAAAAGATTAGGCATTCTCTGGCCCATCTCTTAGCTTCAGCCATTCAAGAACTTTATCCGGGTACAAAATTTGGCATTGGTCCCGCAATCGAAAACGGATTTTATTACGATTTTGAATTCCAAAAAGAAATCTCAGAAAAAGACCTTCCAAAAATCGAAAATAAAATGAGAGAACTAATCAAAAAAAATATTAAATTTGAAAAAGAAATTATCTCAAAAAACGAAGCAAAAAAAATTTTTCAAGATCAAATTTATAAATTAGAACTCATTGAAGAATTACCAGAAGATAAGGTTTCTATTTTCAAATCTGGAAATTTCATTGATCTTTGTCAGGGACCCCACGTAAAAAATACAAAAGAAATTAACCCTAATTCTTTTAAATTAAAAAAAATTGCTGGCGCTTATTGGAGAGGGTCGGAAAAAAATCGCATGTTAACAAGAATTTATGGTCTCGCTTTTGAAACAAAAAAAGAATTAGAAGATTATCTTCAAAAAGAAGTCGAGGCAGAAAAAAGGGATCATCGAATTTTGGGCCAAAAATTGGAATTATTTTTGTTCGACGAAGAAATTGGGCAAGGTCTTCCTGTTTGGATGCCCAAAGGCACTCTTTTAAGAAAAATCATCGAAAATTATCTTTATTCAGAATTAAAAAAAGAGGGTTATTTGTGGTTAACGACTCCTCATATTGGAAATTTGAATTTATGGAAAACATCGGGTCATTGGGAACTCTACCGAGAAAATATCTATTCTCCGATTAAAATTGACAATGAAGAATATATTTTAAAACCAATGAATTGTCCTTTTCATTTGAAGGTCTATAAGTTTAAAATGAGATCTTACAAGGAATTGCCCATCAAATACGCTGAACTGGGAACTGTTTATCGTTATGAAAGATCGGGAACATTACACGGACTCACCAGAGTTAGGGGCTTTACCCAAGACGATGCCCATATTTTCTGTACCAAAGAACAATTGATTTTTGAGTTAGAAAAACTTTTAAAATATGGTTTAAAAATTTTAAAAAAATTTGGCTTTAAAGAATACAATATCTATCTGGCAACAAGGCCTGAAAAATTCGCCGGTACTGAAAAAATGTGGCAAAAAGCAATGGCTGCTTTAAAATACGTCCTTGACAAACAAAAACTTCAATATCAAATCGATCCGGGCGGTGGTGTTTTTTACGGACCAAAAATTGATATTAAAATCAAAGACTCTCTCCAAAGAGAATGGCAGTGTACAACCGTGCAAGTTGATTTCAATCTCCCAGAAAGATTCGACCTTAATTTCATAAATAAAAAAGGAGAAAAAGAAAGACCGATTATGATCCATCGAGCGCTCCTTGGTTCTCTTGAAAGATTTCTTGGCGTTCTCGTCGAACACTATGCCGGCGCCTTCCCCTTTTGGTTGGCGCCAGAACAAATCTGGGTTTTGCCCATTGGTCAAAAACACAAAAAATACGCAAAAAAAATAGCTGAAGATTTAATGAATAGTAATTTCAGAGTAAAAATAAACGATGAAAACGAAACGCTTTCCAAAAAAATTCGAGAAGGAGAACTTCAAAAAATTCCCTTTTTAATCATTCTGGGCGATCAAGAAATGAAAAACAAAACAATAAGGGTCAGAGAAAGACAAAAAGGAGATTTGGGCGAAATGAAATTTGAAAAATTCTTGGAAAAAATAAAAAAATTATCAACCTAAAGATTTTTTCTCTTAATTTAAATTTAATGATAAAATAAGATATCGGAAATGAAATATTTTACTATCACTTTTGGATGTCAAATGAATGTTTCAGATACCGAAAGAATCGAAACCCTTTTAAATTCTTTGGGTTATGAGAAAGATAATAAAAACCCCGATCTTTTGATTGTCAATATGTGTTCAGTAAGACAATCAGCAGTCAATCGCGTTTTTGGCCTCGAAAAGAAAATTAAAAATTTTAAAGCTAAAAATAAAAATTTCAGGGCAATTTTAACAGGATGCGTTACTGAAAGAGATAAAGAAAAATTAAAAAAAATTTTTGATTATGTGTTCGAAATTAAAGATCTTTTTTCTTTTCTAAAAAAAGAAAAAACTTCACCCTTTAAAATCTACCCAAAAATAAAAGAAAAAAATTTTATTGGTTTGGTTCCTGTTTCCCGCGGTTGCAATTTGGCTTGCGCTTATTGTATTGTTCCTTTTGTCCGCGGCAAACTCGTCTGTCGAAATCCGGAAGAAATTTTAAATGAAATTAAAGAAATGGTAAAAAACGGGGTTAAAGAAATTTGGCTTTTGGGCCAAAACGTTAACGATTATCACTTTCCCCCCTTCGATTTTGGAGATTTGGTAAAAGAGGTTGATAAAATAGAAGGCAAATTTTGGTTAAGAATTAACTCTCCTCATCCGATGAATTTTTCAGAAAAAACGATAAACGCGCTATCCACATCTCTAAAATTTACCCCCTACCTCAACTTACCTCTTCAATCTGGCGATGATTTTATCCTTAAAAAAATGAACAGAAATTATACTGTCGCTGATTATAAAAAACTTGTAAAAAAAATCAAAACCGCCTTTAAAAAATACCGTCAAGGTTTGGAAAAAAACATTGCTCTTTCAACAGATATTATTGTCGGTTTCCCCGGTGAAAAAGAAAAGAATTTTGAAAACACAAAAAAACTAATTCAAGAAATAAAGTTTGATAATGTTTATTTGGCAAAATTTTCTCCACGGCCCAAAACCGCGGCAGAAAAAATGAAAGATCAGGTTGCTGAAGAAGAAAAAGAAAAAAGATACCAAGAATTAATGAAATTGGTTTCTCGCATTGGTTTTCAAAAAAACCTCAAATTCTTGGGAAAAGAAATTTCTGTTTTGGTCATCGAGAAAAAAAATAATTTTCTTTTTGGAAAAGGCCGTCATTTTAAAACAGTGAAATTCGAGGGCAAAGAAGATTTAATCGGAAAATTTGTTACCGTAAAAATTACTGGCGTTCAAGATTTTGGATTAATCGGTCAATTAAAAAAATGAAAAAACCAAAAATCGTTGTTATTACTGGGCCGACGGCCAGCGGTAAAACAAAATTATCCTTAAAGATCGCAAAAAAATTTAACGGAGAAATTGTTTCCGCTGATTCGAGACAGGTTTACAAAGAATTAAATATCGGCACTGACAAAATCAAAAAAAGAGAGAGAAAAAAAATCAAACACTATCTTTTAGATGTTGTCTCAATAAAAAAGAAATTTACTGTTTTTGATTATAAAAAATTAGCAGAAAAAGCGATCGAAAAAATTTTAAAAAAAGGAAAGTTGCCCATTTTGTGTGGAGGAAGTTATTTTTATATTAAAGCATTGACCCAGGGTTTATCTTTTCCTCCGGTTCCCCCTGATTGGAAATTGAGAAAAAAATTAGAAAGAAAAAGCAAAGAAGAACTTTTTTCTTTATTAAAAAAACTAGACCCTCGAAGGGCAAAAACAATCGATAAAAACAATCCCCGAAGGCTAATTAGAGCCCTTGAAATTATTATTAAAAGCAAAAAAAGAGTGCCACCGCTTTTAAAAAGACCTTTGGATTTTGATTTTTTAATCATTGCCCTTGATAAAAGTCCTTCTTTTTTAAAAAAAGCAATAGAAAAAAGATTTTTAAAATGGCTAAAGGAAGGGCTCATTTTAGAGGCAAAAAAAATCAAAAAAATGCAACTTTCAAAAAATAGAATTAAAGAATTCGGACTCCATTATCAAGAAATCTTCGATTTTTTGGACAAAAAAATTTCAAAAAAAGAAATGATCAAAAACTCGATTAAAAGAATCTTTCAATTCGCTAAAAACCAAATAAGATGGTTAAAAAAAGAAAAAAATATTATCTGGGCAAAAAACGAGAAAGAAGCTGAAAAAATAATCAAAAAATTTTTAAAACAAAATTAAGCTAAATGCCTCTCGATTTCTTTTTTTATTGTTTGGGGATCAAAAACTCCTTTTGTCTCTTTCATTACCTGGCCAATTAAAAATTGTAAAGCCCCTTTCTTTCCCTTTTTAAAATCTTGAACTGCTTGCAAATTTTCTTGAATGACCTTCAAAACAATATCATTAAGAGAAAGCGAAGGTTCCTTTCTTTCTTTTTCAAGAAGACCAAAAATTTCAAGGGGATCTTTATTTTCCAAAAATGTTTCTCTTAAAATTTTTTTTGCTGAAAAAGAATTCAGTTTTTTTTCAATGACCAAAGAGATAAATTTTGCAAAAGAAGGCTGCGATAAAATTTGATTTTTTTTCTCTTCTTTTTCTTTCAAAACATTCAAAAACTCAGAAAAGAAATAGTTTGAAAAAACCCTTTTTTCTTCGTTTGAAAGATCTTCCTTTTTTAAAATTGATTTTAAATTTTCAAAGTTAAAATCAAAATAATCTTTTATTTCTCTGTTTTTTAATAAAAATTCAATTTCCCAATCTTGTAATTGATAATTGTTCTTTAATCTTTCTCTTTCTTGAAGGGGCAAGGGAGGAATTTCATGGCGAAGCTTTTCGATTAAATCTTCTGGAATTTCAAAGGCCGGTAAATCTGGTTCTGGAAAATAACGATAATCTTGAGAATATTCTTTCTTTCTTTGCAAAAAAGTAATCTTTTTTTCTGGATCAAAACCGCGTGTTTCTTGAAAAATCTTTCCTCCATTTTTTAACACCTCTCTCTGTCTCGAAATCTCATATTCAATCGCTTCCTCAACTGCCCAGAACGAATTAAGATTTTTAATTTCCACTTTTGTTCCTAGGCTATTTTCTTTTTCTGCCAAAGATAAATTAACCTCGATTCTCATTTGACCCTTTTCCATATCTGCTTCTGAAACGTCTAAATATTTTAAAATGAGCTGAAGCTCCTGAGCAAAAATTCTTGCTTCTTTGGCTGAACGAAAATCTGGAAAAGTAACCAATTCCATCAAGGGAACACCAGCTCGATTAAAATCAATTAAAGAAAAATCTTTATAATGCAAAAGCCTGCCAGTATCTTCTTCTAAATGAATCCTTTGAATTCTGATTCTTTTTTTCTCTTCCTCGCAAAAGAAATCCAAATGACCGTCAAAACAAATGGGTTTATGGTACTGAGAAATTTGATAGCCCTTTGGCAGATCAGGATAAAAATAATTCTTTCTTTCAAAAAAACTTTCTCTGTTAATCTGACAAGAAAGGGCCAGGCCGGTTTTTATTACTTTTAAAATGGCTTCTTGATTAATTAACGGCAGCGTGCCTGGATAACCCAAACAAATCGGACAAACGTTTAAATTCGGTTCTTTTGCCAAGGGATCATTCTTGCAATAACAAAACATTTTATGTTTCGTCTTTAATTCCAAATGAATTTCAAGCCCAATAATCGGAAAATACATTTTTCTGTTTTTATCTTATTTTTTTCTCTTTTTAAATTCCTCAACAATCTGGACGCTAAAACTGCTACCGATAATATCAGCCCCGGCTTTTCTCATCTTTAAAAAAGCGGAAAGATCGGAAATTCTTCCTGAGGCCTTGACCAAAAGACCAGGCGCTGATTCTCTCATTAACCTTAAATGCCACGCTTTTTCTTCCAATTCCCTCTTTTCTAAGGGATCTTTTTCTGTTGCTGTTTTGACGCAAAAAGCACCAGCTTTTTTTGCGATTTGACAAACCTTCTGAATTTCTTCGTCTGTTAAATAACCCGAACCGATAATTACTTTTGTGGGCAAAACTTTACAAATCCTCTTTAAGTCCATAAGAATTTTTTGCCATCTTTCATGTTTTACATCAGGAATATTAACAACAACATCGATTTCATCGGCCCCATCTTTTTTTGCTTTTTTGCAAATAGCCAACCTTTTTTTTGAAGGAGAATCTCCGATCGGATCATCAACCAGAACAATAGTTTTAACTCCTGTTCCTTGCAATTCCTTTTTGACCAATTTCACCCATTGAGGCCTGACGCAAATACCCCGAAATTGATATTTTTTCGCCTCCTCACAGCTTTTCAAAATATCTTCTTTTTTCGCATCTTTTCTAATGTTGGTGTGATCAAAAAATTTTGAAATTTCCATTTTTTTAATTTTTTATTTTGACCTTTTATGTTTTAACTTTAAAATTTCTTTTACTTCTTTAAAAACATCAGAAATTGATTTTCGAGCATCGATCAAAAAAATATTCGGGAACTTCTTTCTTAAAAAGAGATAATTTTTTCTTACTTCTTTTAAAATCTTTTCTTTTTCAAAAAGAGAATCCTTATCCCTATCTTTTTTAATTCTTTCTAGCGATTCTCTTTCTGGAAGGTCCAACAAAAAAGTAATGTCTGGCAAAATAAATTTTTTATTCAAGCGGCACAACCAAAAAAAATCTTTAATTTCTAAAAGGCCATAAGCAATCGTCGAAAAAAAATAACGATCGGAAATAACATCATACCCTTTTTTTAAATAGGGCAAGACAATTTTTTCCAAATGATAGGCGCGGTCAGCGCAAAAAAGTAACTGTAAGCCCAAAGCGCTTAACTTTTCTTTTTTTTCCAAAAAAATAAAAAGGGTTTTACCGATAGGTCCTTTTGTTGGCTCGGAAGTCAACAGAACTTTTTTCTTTTCTTTTTTCAAAAATTGATACAATAACTTTGCTTGGGTGCTCTTTCCTGCGCCGTCGATTCCTTCAAAAACAATAAATTTCCCTCTTTTTTTAAGATTCATTGTAGCATCCTTAGGGCAATAATTTTAATGAGACCAAAAATTAACAATGTCCCTCCGATACAATAATAAATCCTTGCCTTTTCGTCCTCGCCCTTTTCAAGAATTTCTGTCGATTTCAAGACAAAAATAAATCCTAAAAAAAATAAAAACAGCAAAAAAATTGGCATTCTTTTAAATTTTGGGCAGGGTCAATTTTTTTTGCTTATGATATTTTCCCTTGCGGTCAGCGTAAGAAACCTCGCAGCCGTTTTCATTCTTCAAAAAAATAACCTGACAAATTCCTTCCCCGCTGTAAATTTGAGCGGGCAAAGGCGTAGTATTGGAAATCTCGACAGTAACATATCCTTCCCATTCAGGTTCCAAAGGCGTGACGTTAACAATAATTCCACAACGCGCATAAGTTGATTTCCCCAAACAAACACCTAAAACCTCTCTGGGAATTCGAAAATATTCAACGCTCTTTGCTAAAACAAAAGAATTGGGAGGAATGACGCAAACCTTTCCCCGAAAATCAACAAAAGAGCGACGATCAAAATTTTTAGGATCAACGACAGCGTTCATTGCGTTCGTGAAAATCTTAAACTCGTTATCAATCCGAAAATCATAACCAAAAGAAGAAATCCCAAAAGAAATGACGTTTTTTCTCATTTGTTTGGCACAAAAGGGTTCGATCATTTTGTATTTTTTGACGTATTGTTTTATTTCTCTATCAGATAAGATCATATTTTTTTATTCGATTTGAAGGCCCATATTTTTCGCTGTACCCTCGACAATTTTAATCGCCTTTTCTAAATCGTTAGTATTTAAATCGGGCAATTTAATTTGAGCAATTTCTTTTATCTTCTCTTTTGAAATCTTTCCGACAATTTCTTTACGACCCGTTTTCGACCCCTTCTCAATTCCCGCCTCCCTTTTCAATAGTTCAACAACACTCGGAGATTTTACCTTCATTTGAAAAGTTTTATCTTCAAAAACAATGACCTCGACCGGAATTAAAATGCCCGGCGTCTTTTTTGTTTTCTCGTTAAAGACCTCGCAAAAATCTCTAATGTTCAAACCGTGCTGAGCCAAAGCCGGACCAACAGGAGGGGCTGGCGTTGCCTGTCCGCCAGGAATCAAAAGTTTTACTTTTGCTTTAACTTTTTTGTTCATAATTTTTTGACCTGTAAAAAATCAAGTTCCATGGGTGTATCTCGGCCAAAAAGATTTACCAAAACCCTTACTTTTCCTTTTTTCTCATCGATTTCTTCTACCTTTCCCTCAAAATCTTTAAAAGATCCGTCAACGATTTTTACCAAATCTCCCTTTTTTAAATCCAACTTGTATTGCGGTTCTTTTTCTTCCAATTTTTCCAAAACCTTTTGAATTTCGTTGCCAGAGATAGAAAAAGGAGTCACCCCGGCACCGATAAAACCAGTGACATGCGGAGTGTTTCTGACAACATACCAAGAATCGTCTGAAACGATCATCTCGACTAAGACATAACCCGGATAAATCTTTTCTTCAATGACATATCTCTTTCCGCCTCGAATCTTGATCTTCTTTTCTTTGGGAACAATGACGTTAAAAATTTTATCTTCCATCTTGAAAGATTTTATCCTTTTTTTCAAATCCTCAGCGACCCTATCTTCATAACCAGAATAAGTGTGGATAGCATACCATCTTTTTTCTGGCGGTAATTGTTGTTTTGGCATATTTTAAAAAATAAGCTTTTGAAAAACCAACATTATCAGCCAATCGATCAAACCCAAATATAAACCCACAATAAACGAGAATAACAAAACAATCAAAACATAATTCAAAACTTCTTTCTTTTTTGGCCAAGTAACTTTTTTTACTTCCTCAACGACCTTTAAGATTGACTTTTTAATTTTATTTATCATATGTCTAAATTTTTGACTGTCTTTGCCCAATTTTGAATAAATTTTTTTCGGGGAGAAACTTCATCACCCATTAAAATATCAAAAATCTTATCCGCTTCTTTTCCATCCTCTACCGTGACCTGAATTAAAATTCTATTTTTGGGATCCATCGTTGTTTCCCATAATTGTTCAGGGTTCATTTCTCCCAACCCCTTGTATCTTTGAAGGGAAAAATTTTTATTTTTTAAACCTCTTAACACTTTTTCTTTCTCTTCTTCAGAAAAAAGATATTTTATTTCTTTTCCAATCTGAAGACGATAAAGGGGCGGATGGGCAATGTATAAATAACCTTTTTCAATCACGGGTTTAAAATATCTCCAGAAAAGCGTTAAGAGAAGGGTTTTAATATGGTTTCCATCAACATCAGCATCAACAGCGATAATAATTTTGTGATACCTTATTCTTTCAATATCAAAATCCTCGCCAATACCACCACCCAAAGCCAAAACCAAAATTCTTATCTCTTTCGAGGATAAAATCTTGTCGATTCTTGCTCTTTCCACGTTTAAAATCTTTCCCCTCAAAGGCAGAATCGCTTGAAACCTTCGATCTCTGGCTAATTTACAAGAACCACCAGCAGACTCACCCTCGACAATAAACAATTCAGCTTCTTCTGGATTTTTCGTGATACAATCTGCTAATTTACCAGGAAGCGTTAATCCCGTCAAGACGCTCTTTCTCACAATAGCGTCCTTGGCTGCTTTTGCCGCTTTCCTTGCTTTCTGAGCCAAAAAGCATTTTTCTAAAATGGCTTTTGTGTCTTGAGGATATCTTTCAAAAAACTCTAGAATGGCAGGCAGTACCGCTTTTTCAACTGCTGACTTTGCTTCAGGGTTTCCCAATTTTGATTTTGTTTGACCCTCAAATTCTGGGCTTGAAATTCGAACAGCAACCAAAGCATTCAGACCCTCTTTTAAATCGTCGCGCGTTAAGGCATCCTCTTCTTTTTTAATCATTTCTTTTTTTCTCGCCCATTCATTAAAGGATTTGGTTAAAGCGCTTCGAAAACCAGTCAAATGATATCCGCCCTCTTTGGTATTAATGTTATTTGCAAAACTTTCCTCGTATGGTTCAAACTCATCTGTATAGCAAAAAGCCGCTTCAACGAAAATTTGATCCACTGTTTGACAAACATAAAAAATATTCTCGTGGATCATTTTCTGGCCCCGGATTAAATATTTCAAATAAGAAACAAGACCATTCTCAAAATAAAAATTGATTTTCTTTTCTTCTTTTAACGTTTTGTCAATAAAAACATAATTAATCTTTTTTGACAAAAAAGCTTGTTCTCTTAAATAATTGATGATTTTCTTCTTGTCAAATTTTATTTCTTTAAAAATTTCAGGATCGGGCTCAAAAAGAATTGTCGTTCCTGTTTCTGAGGTTTTCCCGACTACCTTTAAGGGGCCCAGAACTTTTCCTCGCGAATATTCTTGTTCGTAAATTTTTCCATCCCTTTTGACTCTGGCCCTTAAATATTTCGAGAGGGCGCAAACAACCGATAAACCAACGCCATGCAAACCGCCCGAAACCTTATAAACGTTCCCGCCAAACTTAGCGCCGCTGTGCAAATAAGTAATAATCGTCTCTAAGGCCGATTTCTTTGTTTTTTCATGAATATCAACAGGAATACCGCGCCCGTTGTCTTCAACCGAAACTCTTTTTTCTGAAAAGAAAGTCACTTGAATTTTATTAGCAAAACCAGCCAAGGCCTCGTCCGTAGCGTTTCCAACGATCTCAACCAAAAGATGATGAACCCCCTCGGGACCCGTAGAACCAATGTACATTGCTGGTCTTTTGCGCACGGGCTCTAGCCCTTCTAAAATTTGAATATCTTTAGCGGAATAATCGCTTTTTTTAATTTCTTTTTCCATTTTATTCTTCTTTTTTTCTTACCTTCCAACCTTTGTTTTTCTCCAAGGTCTTGATTATCTTTTCTTGTAAAAAATCAAGTTCTTTATCGGAAAGGGTTTTGTTTTTCGATTGAAAATAAACATGAAAACTTAAACTCTTTTTCCCCTCCTCGATGCCATCAAAAATATCAAACAAATCAACATCACGAATCAAAGGAGAAATAAATTGAATTTTCTCTAAAACCTCATCAACCCTTACCTTTTGGGGAACGATGAGAGAAATATCCCGAATGGCAGCAGGAAAAGGAGAAATTTCTTCATACTCCATTTCTTCGGTCGCTACCTTTTCTAATTTATCAAAATCAATCTCAAAAGCCAAAAGCGTGTTTTTAATTCCATATTTCTCTCTCAAAAGGGGGGAAATTTCTCCTAAAAAACCGATTTCCTGATGGTCGAGTTTAATCTCGGCGATTCTGGTCGAATGCCAAACTTCTTGTTGAGAATCTTCGCTCGTTGCCTCAAAAGAATCGTACCAAACGCCAGCAATTCCCATACGTTCCAAAAGAAAATCGATAACACCCTTCAATTCAAAAAAATCACCCCCCAAAATCATACCCGCTATCATTTTTTTCTCTAAAAATTTATTTTTTTCCTTTCTAAAAATTTTACCGATTTCAAAAATTCTTATTTCCGAAAAATTCTTCTGATTAAAAGTAGTATTTTTTAAAAGGCCGATTAAAAGACTTGGTCTTAAAAAATTAAAATTTGAAGAAAAAGGATTTGCAATTTCAATCACTTGATCTTGAGAATAAAAGAAATTGTCAATATCTTTTCGATCGCAAAAAGAATAACTCATTATTTCGTCAAAACAGGCCTCTTTTAATGTCTGCTTTATTTTATTTTCCCAAAATAAACTTGGGTTCAAAGGAACCATCACCTTGGGGCCAACGGCGGGAATCGAAGGAATTTTATACAAACCATAGATACGACCAACTTCGTTAATTAAATTCTCTTGAATGTCCACTTCTAACCTAAAAGTGGGAACCTCGATTAAATTTTCAGATAAAATTTTAAAGCCCAATTTTTTCAAAATTTCTTTGATTTCTTTGTCTGAAATTTCTAATCCCAGAAGTCTTCTTGTTTTTTCAAAATCGAGCTTTATTTTTTTAGGAAAAACAATCGTTGGATAAAAATCAAAAATGCCCCTGGATTCTCCGCCAGCCAATTCTTTAACCATCAAAATTGCTTTTTCTAATACTTCCCGGGCACCATTCGGATCACGACCATAGGAAAAACGAAGGGAAGCGTCGGTAATTAAATTCAACTTCGAAGATGTTTTGCGAATCAACAAAGGATCAAAGGCAGCGCTCTCGATTAAAATGTTTTTCGTCTCGCTTGAAATTTCCGCTTTCTTTCCTCCTTTGATTCCGGCCAAAGCCAAAACATCTTTTGAATCGGCAATGACTAACATATCTTCGTTAAGCAAAAATTTTTTATTGTCCAAAGAAAGAAAAATCTCGTTTTTCTTCGCCCTTCTTATTTCCACAGAGGGTAATTCAACCTCTTTTCCGCCTCGTCTTTTTATCTTTTCTTTCTCGATTTTGTCAAAATCAAAAGCATGCAAGGGTTGGCCCGTTTCCAACATCAAATAATTTGTGATATCGACAACGTTGTTCACGGGTAAAATACCGCAAACCCTCAATCTTTTTTGCAACCAAGGAGGAGAACTTTTTACTTTAACACCCAAAACCAAACCAGCGCAATAACGCGAACACGAAGAAACATCTTTAACGTTTATTTTTACTAATTTTTCTATCTTCTTTTCTGTATCCTCGATTTTCTTTTCTTCTTCTTTTAGGGGTAAATCAAGAAGGACAGAAATTTCTCTGGCCACCCCAAAATGAGAGAGACAATCCGGTCGATTGGGCAAGATGTCAATGTCGAAAATCCAATCGCCTTCTTCTTTCGTCAAATTTTCAACTTCAAAAGAATGGAGGGTTAAAACCTCTGCCAATTTTTTTGGCAATGGTAATTTCTTTGAAAAAAAAGATTGAAGCCAAGAATAAGAAAATTTCATATTTTAAAATTGGTGGATAAACCTTAAATCGCTTAAATTAAAAAGTCTGATGTCTGGAATTCTGTATTTAACCATCGCTAATCTCGTCAGACCAAAACCAAAAGCAAAACCCTGCCAATGCTGAGGGTTTAACTTCACCGCTTTAAAAACATAAGGATGAACCATTCCCGCTCCCCCCATTTCCAACCAGCCCGTCTTTTTACAAAGCGAACAACCCCTTTTTCGACAAACAGGGCAAGAAGCATCGACTTCAACGCCAGGTTCTACAAAAGGAAAATAAGAGGGCCGAAATCTAATCTCGCTGTTCTTAGCAAAAAATCTTTTGAAAAATTCCTCTACAATTGCCTTAAAATTAGCCAGAGAAACATCTTTATTGACCATTAATCCCTCCAACTGCCAAAAATCAATCTCATGGGAAGCATCTAATTCGTCTGAACGAAAGACCCGACCGGGCACAATAATCTTTAGGGGTGGATTATGGGTTTCCATATAACGAATCTGGACTGCAGAAGTATGAGATCTCAATAAATATCTTTTTCCGTTTCTTAAATAAAACGTTTTTCCCAAAGATAAAGTTTCTCTTGCCGGATGCCAAGGGGGAATGTTCAAGGCGTCAAAATTATGAAACTCATCTTCAATCTCAAAACCCTCAACAACTTCAAAACCTAAGGACTGAAAAATTTCTGCCACCCTTTGTCTTACCAGGGTCAAGGGGTGTAAATGACCGGTCTTAATTTTTTTGCCCGGCAAAGAAATATCAAAAAATTCTTCTTTTTTCAAAAGATCCTTTTTTAAAAACTCTTCTCTTTCTTTTATCTCTTTCTCGATTCTTAACTTTAAATCATTCAATCGTTCTCCCTCTTTTTTCCTTTCTTCTAAGGGTAAATCTTTTAAAGATTTTAGGGCCAAACTAATTTTTCCATTTCTGCCAAACAAAGATTCAGAGATTTCTTTTAAAGAATCGAAATCCTTTATTTTTTTGATTTTCTTGATTATCTCTTGAAAATCTTCCTTTTCCATATAAGAATATTTTATCAAAAAAGAAGAAAAAAGTAAAATATTAAAGATATGAATAAAACTTCTTTTTTATTTTGATTTTTTTTAGGAGAAAGGGTAAATATTCAAAAACAAAAAGACCAACGCCTAATTTCGGTTTCTTTTCCAACGTCTTTTGGGAAAAAAATTCTTTCATTCTTCTTTCAATAATTTTATCTTCTTCGTGCAAACAAATTTGGGGATAATACACTTTTTCCAAAATCAATTCTCTTAAAATTAAATTTTTTCTCGTGAAAAAATCTTGTAAAAACAAAAAACGATTACCAATGGCCTCGTCTCCTAATTCCAAAAAGACATAACCACCATCACGAGACAAATGGGAAAGGCCAAAAGACATAAATCTCTGGACGCCCTCGACAGTATAAACAGGATTAATCAAAAAACCGACGAAATTTTCTCCGAGATTTTTTACTTTTAATAAATCTAATTTTCTCGTTTCAATTTTCAAATTAAATTTTTTTGAAAAATCTCTTATTCTCTCCAAGACCTCTTTGTCAATATCAACGACCATTGATTCAATCGAGGGATCGACCAAGGATAAGAAAAGAGAAATAAAATCATCATCTCCGATAAAAAGAAATTTTTTATTTAAGGGCAGATAGTCAAGAATTTTTTTAACAACAAAAACAGCCGATTCTTGAGAAATGGGCATCTGATCCCATTGACCTTTTACCCTAAAAGAAAAAAAGAAATTTGACACTTTTTCCTTTTTTTCAATCTTCTTTCTGGTTTTTCTCTCGATTATCTTGATAATTTCTTCTTCGCTTTTGGGCCTTGGAATTAAAGAAAAAACCTGCGGTTTTTTTAAAAAAACGCGCTCCCCCTTGAAACCAATTAAGTTTTCCTTTTTTAAAAAATATAAATGTTTATAAAAATCCCAATCTTCGGTAATATTTTTTAAAATAAAATCAAAAACATCTCTCGAAAAAACAAGGTCTTTTGTTCTTTTCAAAAAAGTTAAAAAAGAAGATTTTTGATAATTGTCATACACTAAAGAGAGTTCTTTTTGAGAAAGTTTTAGTTCTTTGACACCCAGAAAATTTCTTACATCTTTCAGATAATTTTTTTTCTCAAAATCAAGAAATTTTTTATACAGATTTTTTAAAAAAATAATTTCTTTCATTTTTTTTATTATTAAAAAAGAAGGGGCCCACCGTGGCCCAAAAGAACTTAGTTTTTTTCCGTAAAAATCTTAGGGTTGAACATCGTAATCTTTCTTCGCAACGGCTTGCACCATTCCCACAGAAAAAGCAAATCATCGTCAGTAAAAACACCCCTCCATTTTTTCCAAAGATACTCCCGCATTCTCGAACTCCACAAAATAATCAATTTTATATCTTCCTTGTTTTCAGGATTATCTGATTTCTCTACCAAGGCTAAAAGCCTTTTGGCCGCCTTATCTCGAACCTTCTCATCCCGAGCCATCCAAATCATAGCCCGCAACTCGACACGATCTATGTCCCGATTTCCGTTACTCAACATCTGCCACCAGTGTTCTTCGATCGACAATCTTTTCTTTTTCATCTTTCTTCTCCTTGGAAAAAAAGACAAAGAACCGGAAAACACCTCATTCTTATTTTAACATTTTAAAGGAAAAGTCAAGTGTCTAAAATTTCAGGATTTTTTTGGCGTTCTCAAAAACAGTCCCTAAAATTTCTTCTTCGCTTTTGTTTTTAACCTGAGAAATAATTTTTGATGATTCCACAATATTCCAGGGTTTGTTTTCAAATTTTTTTCCCTGAGAAAAGGGGTCCAGCCACGGAGCGTCTGTTTCTAAAAGCAATTTTTCCAGGGGTGTCATTTTTGCCAATCGCGGATGCTTTTTTGTATAGCATAAATTAGTGGCAAAAGAAATAAAATATCCTCTTTTCAAACTCTCTTTTAAAACACCTTCGGATCCAGAAAAACAATGCAAAATCACTCTGGAAATATTTTTTTCTTTTAAAATCCTCAAAAGATCCTCAAAGGCGTCGCGGCAATGAATTAAAACGGGCAAATCGTATCTTTTGGCTAAATCCAAAAAACTCAAAAAAATTTCTTTCATTTTTTCTCTATTTTTTTCGGGATAAAAATAATCAAGACCAACCTCTCCTAAAGCCAGAATTTCTTTTGAATTTTCTTTTAAAAAATCATCATAATCCTTTAAAATTTTTTCTGAAAATTTATCTTCGTCAAAAGGATGGAACCCAAGGGTAAAAAAGAAAAATTGAGGATGTTTTTCTTTTAAAACCAAAAAATCTTTTGCTTCCTCTAAATTTAAAGCACAAGAAACCAAGGCTTTTAATTTTTCTTTGCTCTCTTTGATAATTTTTTCCTTATCCTGAAAATAAGACAAATGAAAATGGATATCAACCATTTTTAATTTTACCATCAAAAATTTAAAATTAAAAAAGAGGGTGTTTTACACACCCTCCCTTTGGCAAAAACCAGAGAAACTTCAAGGAACTAAACTAACTTCGCTATCGCTAATAATTCCCCGATGTACTGGGGGATTTGCTTTGGATTCATTGAATCAGCAATCCTTACCTCAATAGTTCTTAGCGATTTTCTGGGCCGAGCCCACCACCAAAGAGTACTCTCAGAAAGACGATCGCCTAATTGACACCTTGTGTTCAAATCGGGCTCAAGACTACCGTTTTCTTGCTTCAAGAGGCGAGGAATCGCTCCGATGAATTCCTCCAGGTCTTTATACGAAGAAAAAATCCTTCCGTTTTTTTTGTTGGGCAAACGCCGCGGATCTGCCCAACCAAACCACTTATTAGCCCTTTGTCTTGTGGCAAATCTCTCCCTGAGACCATCAGCATTATTGAAAATATTCAATAATGCTACAACCCTGTCTCTATCTTGAAAATCGACATCCAAATGAACATGGACAGAGGCAATTTTCGATATCTCTTCCACGCGCCACCAATTTTCGGGACTTTCCATCTTTAAGGCCTTTTTTAAAGCAAAGTATCTTTGCTTTGGGGCCCAAAGATCTTTAGCTGGCAAACGACCCGGGTCATAACCCTGCCAGCGAAATTCCCAATTCCTTGGAAACTCTCGCACGATACTGTTGATCGTCTCGGGAATAGAACCCAGATCCCTTATATCCACTGGCGGTAAGGCCAGTTCGATCATATGATACCCTGCGTCTGTTTTCACAATAGTCCCATTCCCATCCTCTACTTCCCATTCTTCATCATTATGATTCTCAAGAAGCCACCGATAAACATCTACCGGCTTTTCATACTGGGAACCTCGGTAGTAAACAAAACCTTCCAGCTCGACACCAACCTTCATGATTGGCCTCCTTTCAAAAGTGTCCTGAACAACCAAAAAGAACCAAAAAACCCTCCCTTTATTGGGAGGTTTTTGTTTTAGAAAGAGAAACGATTTTCTAACCCAAAAATCTCCCAACAAAATTTTGGGAGGGCCAAAACAAAAAGATAAACAATCTCTTATTTTTGAAATTATTGCCTTCCATTTTTTTATTATACCTTTTTAACATTTAAAAAAATCTTGTCAAGACCCTTGTCTTGAAATCCTTAAAAAATTTTCGAAAATTTTCTCGGTTTTTACCTTAATTTCTTTAAGCTCTTCTCCTTTTTTTTTGTAGCTTTTGTAAAAATCTAAACGAAAAAGAAGTTCTTCAAAATTCAATTCGGGATGGAATTGAACGCCATAAACATTTTTTCGATAACGAAAAGCCTGAATCGGGCAAAGGCGATTAAAAGCCAAATGAAAAGTGTTCTGGGGTAAATTAAAAAGAGCGTCTTTATGGCCCTCGACTGCGAAAAAACTTTTCTTGAACCCAAAAAAGAGAGGGTCTTTTTGTCCTTCTTTTGTTAAAAAAATTTTTTTGATACCCGCCTCTCTTTGTTCCGGCGCAAAATCTAATTTGGCGCCCAAATATTCTCCCAAAATTTGATGACCAAAACAAATGCCCAAAACCGGTTTCTTTGTTTTTAAGATTTCTTTTAAAAAATCTTTTGTTTTTTCTTTGAGACGAAAAAACTCTTTTCTTTTTTTCTCGTCCTTTTCATCATGAGAATATTCTCCCAAACCACCAAGGATAATTCCCTTTGCTTTTTTTAAAAAATAAGAAAAGAGATCCAAAGAAAGAGCATCAGAAAAAAGGTTCAAAAACTGAATTTGATGAAAAGGAATTTTCAACGATTGATAAAAACATTTTATTTCGTGCCAACCCGTTTTATCTCTTCGGAATTGTAAAATCAAAATCATATTCTCATTATACAAAAATTATAAAAAAAATAAAAAATGGGGCAATAAGCCCCTAAATAGTAAAATGTGCATTTTTTTCTAATCGATTTTCTAGTCCTATCAATAGATATAATGATTATTGCGCAATGCCTTGCGAATGCTTCGGATGTTTCTTCTCAATTCCCTTTTTTTGCTTTTTTTTCCGTTTTTCCTCAATTCCTCTTGAAATTCCCGGAGTTGCCTCCTTAATTCCTCACGTCCTTGCCTCCAATACTGTTTTTGCTGCGCCATAAATAACTCCTTCCTCTAGTAAAAGGAACTAACGCTGGCCCAACCGCTGGGCCATAATATTTAATGATAACAATTTTAAAAAATTTTTGTCAATGATAGAGTAAAACAATGAATTCGCCCTTAATTTTATCTTTCTCGATTTTTTCAATAATTTCACTGATTTTTCCTCGATAAACCCTTTCAAATTTTTTTGTCAATTCTTTAAAAAGAATTAGATAAAAATCGTCCTTTTTTATTTCTTGGATCTCTTTTAGGGTTTTCAAAATCCGATAAGATGATTCGTAAAAAACTACGGGATAAGGAAATTCAACGATTTCCTTTAAGGTTTTTTTTCTTTTTTTCTTCTTTGGCAAAAAACCAAAAAAAGCAAATTTATGAACAGGAAAAGCAGCAACGCTTAAAGCAGTGATTAAAGCGCAAGGTCCCGGCACCGGAATAATTTTTACATCCTCTCCCAATTTTTCCAAAATCTCTTTGATTAATTCTCCGCCAGGATCTAAAATGCCCGGGGTCCCGGCTTCAGAAACCAAAGCTAATTTTTTTCCTTCTCTCAAAAAATTCAAAATCAAATCCTTCTTTCCTCTTTTGCTGTATTGAAAGTAACTGATTAGGGGCGTTTTGATATTATAAAAATCTAAAAGAATTTTTGTCTTCCTCGTGTCTTCAGCTAAAATATAATCAACCTCCCCTAAAACCTCAAGGGCTCTCAGGGTTATATCTTTTAAATTGCCAATCGGCGTGGCAACGACATAAAGCTCGCCCATTTTTTAAAAATGCGATTCTTTCTCTTCTCTAAAAAATTCGCTCCAAAATTCAAAGATCAAAACAAATAAAGGAATAGAGAAAAAGGCACCTAAAAAACCAAAAATTTTTCCGCCAATAACAAAAGAAAGAAAAATAATCAAATAAGGAATTTTCATAAACCTTTTTAACAAAACAGGCAAAACTAAATTTCCTTCGATCAATTGAATCAACCAAAAGCCCAAAACAACCAAAATGGCTTTCAACAAACTTTCTGAAAAAGAGACAAAAAAAAGAAGGAAACCCACAATGATGGGGCCGAGCACGGGTACAAAATTCAGGATGAAAGCGCCGAGGGCAAAAGAAAGAGAGTAATTCAAACTAAAAACAACGCATAAAAGAAGAGTTAAAAGAGCGACAAACAAAGAACCCAAGATTTTGGCGCCGAACCATTGAGAAGTATTTTCTTTGACCCTTTCCCAAATCAAAAGCATTTTTTCTTCATATTTCTTGGGTAAAATTTCTTTTAAAAATCTCTCTTCGATATTCCTTTCTAAAGAAATAAAAAAACTTAGAAAGCAAAAAAGAAAAAAAGAAAGGATGCCAGAAAAAAAGGAACGAAGAAAATCTAAAATCTTTGTCCAATCCTTTTTAAACCATTCTTCAAAAAGAAAAGAAAAAAGGTCAAAAGAATGAATGTTTAAAAATTTTAAAAAATCGTCAATCTTTTTAATGTAATCAGGAACAAGAAAGAAAAAGTTTTTCAATTCGTTGAAGAATAGGGGTAAAAGAAAATAAACAAAAGAAAAGAAAAAGATCGCAAAAAAAGAATAAACAAGAAAAGCGGAAAAGAAGCGCGACAATCCCCTTTTTTCCAAAAAGATAATGGGTTTTTCCATCAAAAAAGAAAGTAAAAAGGCGAATAAAAGCAAAATCAAAATATCTTTTATCAAAAAAACAAAATAGAAAAAGAGCAAAACAAAGAAAATTTTTATAATCGATTTCCAAGAGAGATCAAGGGTATTTTCTTTCATTTTTTAAAAATTCTTAAAAATTTTTTCGATTTTTTCTGTTCCAACCTTTGGTCCGACGAATGCCAAATTTAATTTTCTTGGCTGAAAAATTTCTTTTGCCAAAATTACGATCTCTTTTTCTGTGATCTTTTCTATTCTCCCGATGATTTCTTCTTTTTTTTCTATTTTTTTCTCTAGTAATTCTTGAAAACTATAAAAGCTGGCCTGACTATTTGAAGTTTCCAAAGAAATTTTTAAAGATCCGATAGCATTCTCCTTCGCTTTTTCCAATTCTTTTTTTTCAATCCCCTCTTTAAGAATTTTTTTAATCTCTTTTAAAATCAAATCGATCCCCTCTAAAAAAGACTCATTTCTCAAACCAGCAGAAACTTCAAAAGAACCGTTCTCCGGGCTCAGGGTCGTGCCAGCTGAAATATAATAAGCCAAGCCCCTTTCGATCCTTATTTTCAAAAACAGACGAGAACTCATCATACCACCCAAAATTTTTGCTAACAATTCAAGAGAATGGCGCCGCGGGTCTAAAAGAGGCATAGCTCTAAAACCCAAAATCAAATGAGTTTGGTCTGTTTTTCTTCCTTCTTGTAAAATTTGGGGCTTTGTTTGTTTTTCTTTAACATCAATCAATTTTTGTTCTCTCCCCTTTTTAGCTTTAGAAAAATATTTTTTGATTAAAAAAATTGCTTTCTTTTCTGAAAAATTTCCCGCTAAACAAACCAAGATATTTAAACCCGTGTAATTCTTTCCCTTGTATCTAAAAAGAGCGGTTTGATTAATATTCTTAATCGTTTCCTTAGTGCCGGTAATCGGCCAGCCGGCAGGTTGGTCTCCGTACAACAATTTAAACCACAAATCTTCTACGTGTTGATGGGGATTATCATAGATCATATTGATTTCTTCCTCGATCACTTTTTTTTCTTTTTCAATTTCTCTCGGGTCAAAAATCGAATTCAAAAAAATATCCGCTGCCATTTCCAGAATAAAATCAGCGCGTAAAGAATCGGCCTTAATCCAATAGCCGGTAAAATCTTGAGAAGTAAAAGCGTTATAGACAGCGCCGATTTCATCGAGCGGTTCAACAACTAAAAGCGGGTTTGGTCTTTTTTTTGTTCCCTTAAAACACATATGTTCTAAAAAATGAGAAATACCATTCTCTTTTTTGTTTTCATGTTTGGACCCGACTCTGGCTAAAATCAAAACCGTCATCGTCTCGATATCAAAACGAGGCACCAAAAGAACCCTGATACCGTTTGACAAAACAATTTTTTTGAATTCCATTTTTTAATTTTACCAAAAATACCTCAATTTTTCTCTAAAAAAATCCTTTAATTCTTCGATTTTTTTTCTTTCTTGTTTCATCGTATCTCGATCGCGCACTGTGACTGTTCGGTCCTCCAATGTTTGAAAATCAACAGTGATAGCAAAAACCGTTCCGATTTCATCTTGACGACGATAACGTCTGCCGATAGAACCGGTCTGATCGTAAAAACATAAAAATTCTTTTTGTAAAGATTCGAAGATTTCTTTCGATATTTTTAAAATATCTGGATTATTTTGAACCAGGGGCAAAATCGCAATTTCTACTGGCGCCACAAGAGGTGATAATTTTAAAAGAACCTCTTTTTCTTTTCCCCTGCCCGAACGACCCTTTTTAAACTCCTCAAAAGCATCAGACAATAGGGCAAAAAATAAACGATCAATACCAACAGAGGTTTCGATAATATAAGGAAGGAATCTTTCTTTTGTTTCCGGATCAAAATAATTTAGGTCCTTTCCAGAAAATTGAGAATGTCTTGAAAGATCCCAATCGCCCCGATTATGAACGCCTTCGATTTCTTTCCAACCAAAAGGAAACCGAAACTCAATGTCTACTTGCCTCTTGGCATAATGCGCCTTTTCTTTTTCAGGAACTTCAAAAACCCTTATTTTTTCTTTTTTCAAGCCAATTCTTTCTAAAAAAGCCAATCTTTCTTTTAACCAAAAATCAAACCAAAAATCTGCTTCCTTGGGATTGCAAAACCATTGAAATTCCATCTGTTCAAACTCTCTTAATCTGTAAAGGAAATTCCTTGGACTGATTTCGTTCCGAAAGGCCTTTCCGATTTGACAAATTCCAAAAGGCAAGCGAGCTCTCATTGTCCTTTGAACGTTCAAAAAATTAACATAAATTCCTTGACAAGTTTCGGGCCTCAAAAAAGTAATCGATGCCTTATCTTCAACCGGCCCAACGAATGTCTTCATCATTAAATTAAAATTTTTAGGCGCTGTTAAATCCCCCTGGCATTCGGGACATTTTCTCTCTTTGACTTCATCGATCCTGAATCTTTTTTTGCAATTTTTACACTCAACCAACTGATCAACAAAACCAGCCAAATGCCCCGAGGCTTCCCAAACCTTGGGCGCCATTAAAATCGCCGCGTCAAGGCCAAAGACCTTTTCTTTCCTTCGAGTCATTGTCTGCCACCAAAAATTTTTTATTTTATTTTTCATTTCAACGCCCAAAGGCCCATAATCATAGCATGAAGAAAAACCACCATAAATTTCAGAAGAAGGAAAAACAAAGCCCCGCTTTTTTGCCAAATTCACAATTTCTTCGAATTTGTTTTCTTCCATTTTTTTATTGAACCCTTGAAAGTGATTCTTCTAACCTTTCACCTTCTTCAAGCATTGTTGTCAAACCATTTCCCCGAAGGGAAACATTTTCGTTCGTAAAAAGATCATAACCCTCTAAGGTAATTTCAGAAACCAGCGAAGTTATTTGCCCTCTTTGATCCGATTGAGGAGAGAAAATCACCTGAAAATAAACTGCTTTTTCTTGGTTGCTTTCTAATTTATCTAAGGACCAAAAAATCTCTCCTTTTTCAGAATCGTAGAAAAAATGAGAAGATTCTGTTTCTGGAAAAATATTAGAAAGAGAAGGCCTTACATTCTGTCCTAATTTCGCCCGAACCTTAACATTAGAAATTTCGTTCAAAGGATTTTTAATGAGCCAACCAATAGTGAATGTGGTTTGTTCTCCGACTCGTGGCGGCAAGGGACCAGTGTTTCCAAAAACCTCGTCGTGATAATAACCGACTTGCGAAATTTGAATCGGGCTCAAAATTTTTGTTTCAAATTCTTCCTTGCTCGAACCAACAAAAACCTTATTTTTTAAAATCGGACTTTTAACATTTTCTTTTTTTAAATTTACCCAAAATTCAATTTTTCCCTCTTCCATTGGTTCCAAAAAAGCTAAAGAAGGATTTGTTTTCCAGTCAAAAATAATCGAATTATCTCCTTTTCGAAAATAACCGGTTAATGTTTTTAAATCATCAAAATCAAAAGCATCACCCTCTAAAATACAAATCAAACTTAGTTTTTCTAATGGTTGATTTCCAATATTCTTAAAATAAATCTCATAATGGAGAGCGTCGCCCAGCGAAGCCACAAAATTGGGACTACCGTTAATCTCTTGTCTTAAAAAAAGGTTTGTTTTTTCGATCATTACCTTTTTCGTCAGCTCTTTTAAAAGAATGCTTTTTTTGTCTTTTTCGTAAAAAAGAGAAAATGAAAAATTTTTCATTTCGCCCACCGTGCCCCTTAAAACTCCCTGAAGCTCAATTTTTCCGCCTGCCTCTGGCCCCAAATCATTTATCGTCCAAACATTCTCTTCTGAAAAAGGAAGAGAACTGGTAACCAGCTGAAAATCATTCGGAAAATTGGCTTTAATTTTAATTTGAGGAAGGGGTGCCGGGTTGCTCGAAAAATAATAAACGTTAAAACGAAAGATTTTGTCCTTTTCTACTTTTGAGGGCATATCAACTTCAAAATTCAAAAGGCTTTTTGTAATTTCAAAATGGAAAGAATTTTTAACTTCGAATTTTGATTTCAAATTTTTTGGCCGAAAAACAACCCAACTCTCAACTTCCTTGATTTCCTTTTCCTTTCCCCACAAAATACATTCAAAATTAAAACTCTTCTCTTGGCCAGGATAAATGTCATCTAATTCTTTTTCTTCTATTCTCTCTCCGTTTTCTAAATAAGAATCTGAAGGACATTGAAAATAAAGCCGAGCTTCTTGTAAAATAGCGTTGCTATTGTTTTTGTACTTAACTAAAAAACTCACCCGATCTCCGACGGCGACCTGTTCGGGCCCAAAAATTTCAAGCCTTAATTCGCTCTTTGAAAAAGAATTTTTCTTCCAGATAAAAATCAGGGCAAAAACGAAGATAAAAAATAAAAGATAAAAAAGTTTTTTAATTTTCATAATTGGTTTTTCTTTAATGAAAGATAATAAAACTCGGAAAAAGAAAAAAGGTCTTTTATCAAATCTTCCTTAATATAAATTTTATCCAAAAAATCCGGCATTTGAAAGATTAGATAGATAACCTTTAACAAATTCTTCGAAACCGAATATCGCTGACCATTATTCTCTTTATAACATTTTTCACAAAAAAATCTATTCTCTTTTTCAACCAAAAAAACATTTCCTTTTTTAAATCTCTGCTGACAAGATCCGCAATAATAAAAATCCGTTGCCCAGCCTAAAAAAAATATAAACCGCCAAAAAAAATAAAGATAATAAAGAGAAATTTTTTTTAAAACAAAAGAGTTTTCGATTTTTTCAAAGACCTCTTTTAAAAGACCAAAAATCCTTTCGTCTTTCTCGGGCCCAAAAATCAAATCGTCTATTTTTTTAGAAATTAAATAAAAATACTTAACCTTATAAAGATACTTTTTTGTTTTGGGAAAAGAAGAAATTAAAAAAACATCGGTGAGAATCTTTTGGTAACGCCCCTGAACAAATTCGATCTCCAAAAAATTAAAAAGTTCAGATTGCATTCTAAGTTTTGACTCAATCTTTCTAATCGAACGACCCAAGACCTCAATCTTTCCAAAATCCCTGGTGAAAAAAACAAAGTTTTCATCTTTTTCTCCCGAAGGATTTTTTTTAATCAAAAAAGCCAAGGTCTTAATTTTTTCCGTCATTTAATCTTTTTTAAAACGAGAAAAATTTTCTTTCCTTCCAAAAATAATTCCTTTTCTTTTGACGGTTCTTCTTTTAAAAAATCAACCCTGCACAATTTCGTCTTTTTCAAAAAATTGCTTTTATTTTCTAACAAAAGATCTCGGTATTCCGGGGGTCCAAAAAATTCTAAAACGATTTTATCTTTTGGCAAAAACCCTTGCTTCTTTTTCAAATCTTGAACCAATCTCACAAATTCTCTCAATAAACCCTCTTTTTTCAATTCGGGCGTGATTTTTAAATCCAATTCAAAATCATCTTTCAAGTTTTTGTCGATAAAAATTTCTTTAACATTCACCTCCTCTTTTAAAAGGGATAACAATTCCTTATCTTTTATTTCGTTTTTAATCTTGAGCAAAGATAAGGGTTGACGAATTTTTATTCCCGCTTCCTTTCTCTTTGAAAGGACCAAAGAAGCAATTCTTAAAACTTTTTCCATTTCTTTTTCCAATTTTTCTTTTCTTAATTTTTTTGATAAAAGAGGAAACTTCTCTAAATGAACAGATTTATCTTTTGAAAACGGTTTTTTCAAAAATCCTTGAAAAAAATATTCAGCCAAAAATGGACAAAAAGGAGCCAAAATTTTTGAAAAATTCCAAAAAACAAAAGAGAGCGTCTTTTCAACTTCTTTCTTTTCTTTTTTTTCCAATCTCTCTCGGGAACGGCGAATGTACCAACCGGATAAATCCTCGCTTAAAAATCGCTCAATTTCCCTACCTGCTTTTGTGATTTCAAAATTATCCAATTTCTCTTTGACAAAGGAAGATAAAAAAGTTAAACGGGAAACAATCCAAGCGTCCAAAGCAAATTTAGATGAAAACTTTTTAACCATTTTTGGTTTGAAATAAAAAGTAAAAAATCTCCAACAATTTAAAGAAAGCAAGATGAAATTTCGAAAAATCTTTTGAAAATCTTGCTCTCGAAATCTCTTTGAATCTCCGGGTTCATTAATGGTATAACAATACCATCTTAAGGTATCGGCGCTAAATTTTTCGATTAAACCCCAAGGGTCCACAATATTGCCTTTTGATTTTGACATCTTTTCCCCTTTTTCGTCCAAAATGTGGCCAGTAGAAATGACGTTCAAATAAGCCGGCCCTAAATCCAAAGCCGTTGAAATAGCCAAAAGAGTATAGAACCAACCACGCGTCTGGTCGATGGCTTCAGCAATAAAATCAGCGGGAAAATCGATTTTTTTAATCAATTTTTTATAATTTAATTTTTCAAAATTTTTAGAAACTGAAAAAGGAAAGTGAACCTGAGCCAAGGGCATGGCGCCAGAATCAAACCAACAATCAATAACCGACTCCCTTCTTTTCATCAACCCTCCGCAATCGCAAAAAAAGAAAACCTCATCGACATAAGGACGGTGCAAATCGATTTCCATTTCGTCGTTGAGGGGTAAAATTTTAAAAGAAACTTTTCTCCATTCTCCTTTATCGATTCTCTTTTCCCGATTTTCAAAACGCCATTTCAAAATCTCCCCCATTTCCATCCCTTCTAAAGTTTTTTCTAAAACCGTCAAAGGAAATTCGTGGGAAACCAAAATAATTTTCTTTCCCTGATATTTTTCTTCTAACTCTTTTAAAAAACGATACATTCTTTTTTGAACCTCCAAAGGACTCTCCCCTTTTTTCGGCTTTTTTGTCTTCCATTTAAAAACATCCCTTTCTTCTTTTTCGAATTCTTTCCAAACAAGACCCGCTCTTTTTTGATTAAAAACCCCTATATTCCACTCTCTTAATTCTGTGGCTAAGAATAATTTAGCATTCGTTTCCTTTGCCAAAATCTGCGCTGTTTCTTTTGCCCTTAAAAGATCGGAGGCAAAAATGAGATCAATCTTTTCTCTTTTTAAAATCTTTGCCAGATTCTCAATTTGTTTTCTTCCTTTTTCCGTTAATGGGTTTTTCTTTTTTTCAGGCCAACAAGAAACGATTCCTTTTAAATTTGAAGGGGCCTCTCCATGACGAACTAAAAAATATTCATTCTTTGAAAATTTTTGAGAGAGCAATTCTTTTAAAGAACCGATAACTTTTAATCTTGAACATTTTTGGCATTCCCAAACAGGCAGGGGCGTTGCCCAATAACGCTCCCGGGACAAAGCCCAATCTTTTATTTCTCTTAACCATTCGCCAAAGCGACCCTCTTTTAAATGAGGAGGAACCCAATTTACCTTTTTATTATTCTCTATTAATTTTTCCCTTAATCTTTGCATTCCAATAAACCAGGTCTTTGTTGCGAAATACAAAAGGGGTGTTTTACAACGCCAACAAAAAGGATAATCGTGTTCATACATTTCTTCTTTAAAAATCAATCCTCTCTCTTTTAAATCCTCAACGATTAAAGGATCTGCTTCTTTCACAAACAACCCCTTCATTTTTCCCTCTTTAAATTTTCCCTCTTCGTTAACATCTTGAAAAACAGGAAATTTTTCTTTTGTTTTTTCGTTCTCTTTTTTAATCAGATCCATATCTTCTTGGCCAAAAGCCGGCGCGATATGAACCAAACCCGTTCCTTCCTCTAGGGTAATAAAATCGGCGCCAACAACCTCATAAAGGCGCCCTTTTTCTTTTTTCTCTTTTTCAAAAGGCGGCAAATAAGAAAGACCCTTGAGTTTCTCGCCCAAAAACTCCTCGACAATTTCTATTTTTTCTTTTCCAAAAACCGCCGGGATCCTTTCTTTGGCTAAAATAAAAAAATCATTTTTAAATTTTACTTTTGAATAAACAAAATCTTCCTTCACGGCAACAGCAACATTGCTCGATAAAGTCCAGGGCGTTGTCGTCCAAACCAAAAGAAAGACGTTTTTAAAAGAAGGATCTTTTAATTTAAACTTTACGAAAATAGCTAACTCTCGAATTTTTTTATATCCCTGGGCAACCTCGTGAGAAGAAAGGGGCGTTTGGCAACGCGGACAATAATGAACCACTTTTAAATCCTCAAACAAAAGTTTTTTTTCCCACAATTTTTTTAAAATCCACCATAAACTCTCAATATAATTTTTGTCGTAGGTAATGTAAGGATTTTTAAGGTCCAACCAATAACCAATTTTCTCCGTCAAATCTTTCCACCTCTTTTCAAACTCAAAAACCGATGCCTTGCACGCTTTGTTGAATTTCTCAATTCCGTATGCCAAAATCTCTTTTTTGTTTTTCAACCCCAATTTCTTTTCAATCTGAATTTCCACGGGCAAACCATGGGTATCCCAACCCGCCTTTCTTTTAACCCGAAATCCCGACATTGTTTTGAAACGACAAACCAAATCCTTAATCACCCTGACTAAAACATGGTGAAAACCCGGTGGTGCATTAGCAGTGGGTGGACCTTCAAAAAAAATAAAATCTCCCTTTTCCGCGTTTTTTTTAACGCTTTTCTCAAAAATCTCTTTTTCTGCCCAAAAATTTAAAATTTTTTTCTCTAAATCAGAAAAAAAATTCATATCTTAAATTTTACCACAAACTATTCTTAAAAATAATCTTTAGAAATTAGAAGCACTCTCGGTTCCGCTCTCTGCCGAGGGTTGGTCTCCAGAAAAACTCCCGGCGTTTCCTTGATTATCGTTTCCTGGCGCTTTTTGATTATCGTTTTCTGGCGCTGTTTGATTATCGTTTTGATTAATTTCATTTCCTCCGTTTATTTCATTGTTGTTTTCCGATCCTCCCTGACCACTCTGATTGTTTTCGTTTTGTCCATTAGTATTTTGGTTGTTTCCATAGCCATTTTCTCCACCATTATTATCTGGCAAACCTCCGCCTGTTGGGATCGACTCTTCTTGGCAATAACCCAATTTTTGTTTGATTTCGCCTTGATCAACAAAAAGACAATAGGGTTGCTTTGTTGTTTTATCAAAAAGAGTAATGCCCGAAGGTTCTTCAGGAGTTCCTACCTGCAATTTCTTTGTCTTTAATGAATTGACCTCGATTTCGCCCTGGGCATTGATTTTAAAAGGCAAATTTTCAAAATTGCCAGAAGCCAAAATTCCGGCTTTTTGAACCAGGGTTAAATTTGTCTCTAACATTTTTATCTTTTCTTCTTGCGCTTTAACAATTTTAAAAAGATAAACAGGTAAAAGCTCATATTTTATTCCTTCGGGTTGACCATCTTTATATCTTACAATTTCAGGAAAAACTGTACTTGCTTCTTCGGCAACAAAACCGATAGAACCCTTTTCTCCGGGTGTAAAGTTTATTGTGTTCGTATTCCAATCGAAGGCCCTTGGATTCAAGGTTAAAAACTTTTCAATATCAAAATCTAAATCTCTAATGTTTGTTTTGTAGCGTTGGGAAGAACCTTGGCAAATGATTTGACCGCTAGCATCCGCGTTTAACGCGCAATTTACAGCGTTTGTTTGCCTAATTGCTCCTTGAACATCAAGTTTGTAAGCAGGACTTGTTGTTCCGATACCAACATTACCAGAAGAAATGGTGTTAGTAGTAGTACTCAGGTTTGTTCCAAAAATTAATCCTCCAATGTTTAAAAAGTTTGAAGTAGTTGTGGCTGGTGTCCAGGCATTGTAGCCAATTAAAATGTTGTAAGAACCACTGGTTGGAGAATAGTTTGAATCATAA
>Ga0078972_1005292_pt1 | contig 33031 bp, 27 predicted proteins | sample YelNatPaOPGAMG01_FD_67568 | JGI IMG/M metagenome (GOLD analysis project Ga0078972, IMG submission 67568) | Hot spring thermophilic microbial communities from Obsidian Pool, Yellowstone National Park, USA - OP-RAMG-01 (SPADES assembly) (version 2) | ecosystem: Environmental > Aquatic > Thermal... | reverse complement strand
TTTATTTTTAAAAAAAGAAGCTATTATTTAAGTTTATCTGTTATAGACAAGTATATCCCCGCCGTTCTTGGCGCAGAGAAGGCGAGTAAGAGAGGAATGGTCATTTCCCAGCCGATTTTAATTTCGCCTCTCCCCTCCCGCCTGTTTCCTGCTGGCGAGAAATATTAAACCTGTTAGACGGTCAGCCTTTTTCGCAATCTCTGAAAAAGTCCCTCGGGATGTAATGCCGTCATTCCGGCGGAAACAGAAATCCAGTATTTTCAAATCATTTCTGGACTTCTGGATTCGCGGAAGTAGTAGAAAAGTCCCTTCTGCAGAGATCTCAATAAGAGACCTCTGCAGAAATCTTCTTAAATAAATTTGAAAGGCCCACTCTTTATGAGCCTCTCAAGGTAAGGGACAAGCCTTTATTCTAAATGGTATTAGAAGATTTTTATCTTGGTAATTCCTTGTGGCTTACTGGATATTAATGGGGGATTCGGGGAGACTAAGCGGACTCCGCTTTTTTTTCGTAAAGCACAATGGGCTTTTCTTTTTTAAGTATGGTATCTTCATTGATGATGCATTCGCGGATATTACTTTGGGAAGGAATCTCGTACATTATATCCAACATTATAGACTCCAAAATAGCCCGCAGGCCGCGTGCGCCAGCTTTCCGCTTCAGAGCTTCCCGCGCAATGGCCACCAGCGCTCCCTCAGTAAAGCGCAACTTAACTTTTTCAAACTCGAACAACTTCTGGTATTGTTTAATCAACGCATTCTTAGGCTCCCTTAAAATGGCCACCAAAGCCGCTTCATCAAGATCATCTAAAGTAGCTATTACTGGTAAGCGGCCAATAAACTCGGGAATGAATCCGAATTTTAATAAATCTTCAGGCTGAACTTCCCCCAAAATTTCTCCCAACCGCCTCTCCGCTCGGCTCTTGATATCAGCGCCAAAACCCACGCTTTTTGATCCGATGCGCTGTTCAATTAGGCGGTCCAAACCAACAAATGCTCCCCCGCAGATGAACAGAATGTTCTGCGTATTGACTTTGATAAATTCTTGTTGGGGATGTTTTCTTCCTCCCTTGGGAGGAATATTGGCAATAGTTCCTTCGATAATTTTCAAGAGGGCCTGCTGCACTCCCTCTCCAGAAACATCGCGGGTGATGGAAGGATTCTCAGATTTACGCGAAATTTTATCAATCTCATCGATATAGACTATGCCTCTTTGGGTTTTACTGACATCAAAATCTGCTGCCTGCAGCAGATTGAGTATTATATTTTCTACATCCTCTCCTACATAACCTGCTTCGGTCAGACTAGTGGCATCGGCAATAGTGAAGGGCACGTTGAGAATGCGGGCCAAAGTCTGCGCTAAAAGAGTCTTTCCAGAACCGGTAGGCCCAATGAGCAAGATATTCGATTTTTGCAGCTCTACTCCATCTGCATCCTGGCGGGACTCTATCCTTTTATAATGATTGTGGACAGCAACAGCCAGAATTTTTTTGGCTCTTTCTTGACCGATTACATACTGATCGAGGATAGCTTTTATCTCGGCGGGTTTGGGAACAGTCGACTTGCGTAAGGCAGCTTCTTCTTTTTCAATTTCTTCGGCTATGATCTCATTGCACAGGGCCACGCATTCATCGCAGATATATACAGCCGGGCCAGCAATAAGTTTCCTCACTTCCTCTTGGCTTTTACCGCAAAAGGAGCAATAAAGAGAACCAAAACGTTCTGCTCCCCTTCGATCAGGCACTATTTTCCTTTAGTCTCAATTATTTTTCAAGCTCAGCGGTGGTGTCTTTTTATAAATTACTTCATCGATCAGACCATATTCTTTGGCCTGCTGGCCATTCATGAAAAAGTCTCTTTCTGAGTCTTTCTCTATTTTTTCTAAGGGCTGCTTAGTATGGTAAGCCAAAATTTGATTAATTTCATCCTTCATGCGCAAAATTTCTTTGGAATGAATCGCAATATCCGTAGCTTGCCCTTGCACGCCCCCCATGAGCTGATGAATAAGAATCCGCGAATGGGGTAAAGCAAAACGTTTGCCCGGCTCGCCAGCGGCCAAGAGCACAGCGGCCATGCTCGCTGCCTGACCCATGCAAAGAGTAGAAATTTTAGGCTTAATGTACTGCATGGTGTCATAAATGGCCAATCCGGCTGTTACCAGCCCTCCTGGCGAGTTAAGATAAATGTGAATGTCCTTATCCGGATCTTCCGCTTCTAAAAAAAGAAGTTGCGCAATAACTAAATTGGCTACGTAATCATCTATCGGAGTGCCGATAAAGATAATCCGGTCTTTGAGAAGACGAGAATAAATATCATAGGCTCGTTCGCCTCGGGAAGTTTGCTCGACCACAATGGGAATCAAATTCATTCCTTATCCCCCTTATTGGCTTGTTCTGCTGGCTTAGAATCCGTATGCGGGCTAATTTTTATTTTAGCTTTTTCTATTAAAAAATCAAGAGTCTTCTCTTCTAAGACCTGCTGGCGCAGTTCATCCATTAAATTCCTCTGCTGGTAAAGGTTCTTGACAGCTTCTACTCTGCGGTTCAGACGCTTGGCCAGCTTTTCCAAATGCGCATCCACCTCAGATTCGCTTACGGATATTTTTTCTTTTTCCGCAATCTTTTCCAAAATTAAACTACCGCGGACTTCTCTTTCAGCCAAAGGCAGAAAGGTTTCGCGAAGCTTCTCCCCTTCTGGGCTAGCGCTTTCTATACGCCTTCCTTCTCTGGCTAACTGCAGCTCAGCTCGGGCTAAAAAGCTTTGCACCTGCCTTTCGATCATGCTCTTGGGCACGGAAAAAGAATGCTGAGCAACTAACTTATCTAAAATTTTCTCCTTCGTAATTTGCCGTATTTCTTCTTTTTTTCTTTCGGTAATTAAGTTATGTAAATGCTCTTTAAGATCTTTGATCGTTTGGTATTCTCCTAAATCTTTGGCGAATTCATCATCTACCTCGGGAAGGATTTTTTCCTTTATTTCTTTCACTTTTAGATGGACGGATATTTCCTTTCCGGCCAAGTCTTTTTTCAAGTAATCTGCCGGCAAGGTAAGGTTAACATCTTTTTCCTCACCGATGTGCATGCCGATCAAGTTTTTATCTAAATCGCCGACTAAAGTCCCGGAGCCCGCTTCTACGAGATGATTAACCACTCTCCAGCCTTCAATAGGTTGACCAGCCCAGGTCCCTTCAAAATCAACGAGCACCATATCTTTTTCTCTGACCGGACGAGATTCTTCTAAGGGTTTTAATTGCGCATGATTTTCTTGCAGCTTCTTCAATTCCGTTTCTATCTCTTCTTCGGTTACCACTACTTGGGGAACTTCTATTTCTAACCCCACATAATCTTGGACAGTAAACTCGGGCTTTACTTCGAAAGAGACCGCGTATGTAAAATCCTTTTCGGCCGTAAAGGCGTGATTCAAAACATTTGGCTCAGAAACCGGCGCCAGATTATATTCCTTCACCGCTTCGGCCAGGGAGTGGGAAATTAATTTATTAGCTACTTCTTCTTCTACCTGATTTTTATACAGCCTACTTAATATGGACTGGGGAACTTTCCCCGGCCGGAATCCTTTTAACTTAATTTTTTGATTTAAAGAACGATAAGTGGCTTCCATTTCCCGCGTTACCACGTCCGCTGGAATTCTCACCGAAACCTTCTTTTCCAGTGGATTTAAATTCTCAATTTCTACTTGCATGTTCACCTCTTTGATGCTTACTGCCTATTGCTTTGCCGATTATAAATTCTTTTTAATTAATAATTTATCAGAAATAAGGCTCTTCGTCAATTTTCCCATTTTTTTCTATTCCTTTTTCTGTTGATCCAAGGTTTTTATTGGCTTTACTTTTTGCTAAAAAAGCCTGTGAAAAAGCCCTAAAAGCTAAGAGCCCCCAAATGAGCTGCCCGAAAATATCTCCCTACCCAAGCCCAAAAAGAAACATTATAAATAGCTGACCGTCGATCACTTTTTAAATTTCCGCTTAATTCAGGCGGGAGGGGGAGAGGCTCTCCCCTCCGCCTGTTTCCTGCTGGCGAGAAACATTAAACCTGTTAGACGGTCAGTATAAATAGAGCTTGATTTAAAAAAACTAATTAACTAATATAAACAAGAAATATTTGTAAAAATCGTCCAAATTTTATAAATTAGCTTTTTGCTTAATGATCATCTTAAGCTTTTTTGAATAATAATTGGCATGCCTTTTGCCGAAGAATTAATAAAAGGAGAATTCCAGAAATGAAGGGCTTAGTTCTATATCCAGATGGGCAATTTCGTTTAGAAGATGTACCCGTTCCTCAAATTGGCCATAATCCTTTTAGCCCGTATGACGTTCTTATTGAAGTGGCTTATTGCGGAATCTGCGGCAGCGATATCCATAAATGGAAAGAAACTGACCGCCGCGGCGTAAAAGGTCCTTCAAAACCGGTGGTCTCAGGCCACGAAATGTCGGGAACGGTGGTAGAAGTTGGTCCAGGCGTTACTGATTTCAAGCCGGGTGACCGGGTGGTGGGAGAAATTGTTACCTTTTATTGCGGCAAATGCATCAACTGCCGCACGGGTAGAATTAACATCTGCGCTAACATGAAGCCCTCGGATCAACGAATTCATTACATCTCCGGTGGAGCCTTTGCCAAATACGTGGTCTGGCCAGAGCGCCACCTCCATCATCTTCCTGAGGCTATAGGTCTTAAAGAAGCAGTTTTAATTGAACCTACGGCTGGTTCTTTTCATAGCCTCATTGAACGGATGGATCTGAAAGCTGGCGAATCTCTGGTTATAATGGGGCCTGGCGCCAGAGGATTAATTTTGTTACAAATTGCTAAAGCAGTGGGCGCTTCTCCAGTTATCGTTACGGGCTTGACCAGAGATGAAAAAGTTCGTTTACCCTTAGCCAAAGAATTCGGGGCTGATGCGGTAGTAAATGTGGAAAAGCAAAATTTATTAGAAATTGTTAAGCAAATGACTAACGGCATTGGCGCCGATGTGGTCGTGGAAAATACGGGCTCCCCTAAGGCCGTGGAGGATACTCTTGATCTGGCTCGCCCCGGGGGAAGGATTTTAATATCTGGAGGCGGCATCCGCGGAGGTATAACAGCTTCAATCGATACTTACAAAATTATAGTAAAAGAGCTTGACCTTAAAGGTGAAATTTCCCATGTATGGACCTCCTGGCGGAATGCTATTAATTTAGTGGCGCAGGGAAAAGTGCACATCAAACCCCTCGTCTCCCATGTCTTTCCTCTTCGCGAATGGGAAAAAGGTTTTGATTTAGCAGCCACAAGTGCCGAAGCTTTGAGAGTGGCTTTGGTTCCAGATTAAGAGTATCTTAAAATAAAATCTGGAACTCTTTCGGTCAAAAATGAAAAATAGCGCGGAATGCTCGAAAAGAATTATAAATTTAATTTCCTGGCTAATTCTTATACTTTTGTTTTGCGCATTATCGGCATGTGGAGGATCAGGGGGAGGAGGAGAAGGTGGCGGGGGTAGTTCGCTAACTCTTGCTTGGGACGAACCTGAAACTAATGCTGACGGAACTCCACTTGCTGACTTAGCTGGATACGTAGTTTATTATGGGGTTGAACCAGATTTCTATTTTTATCCGGAAAAAATAATCGGGAAACAAGAAGTAAAAGAAACATCAATTAACATAAGGAATCTCTATCCCGGAACATATTATTTTGTGGTTACTGCTTATGATAAATACGGTAACGAAAGCGAACCGGCCACGTTATATTCTGATCCCAATAAAAATGTTCTCTGCGTCAATATTCCTGCCCAAGGAAGACCATACGAATGTTCTCAATGAATTATTTTTTCAGACCTAAAATAGGGAATAATTCAAGGAGGAAAAGTGCGCCCAGCTTCTTTTAATTTTTTAAAATCTTTGGCCGAAGCTCCAAGCCCTTCTGGCTATGAACAGCCTGCTCAAAAAATTTTCCGTCAATATATTAAGAATTATGTCGACGAGTTAAAGACAGATGTTTTAGGAAATACTTTTGGTTTGATCAGAGGCCAAGGCGAAGGAAAGCCTGTGGTCATGCTAGCGGGCCACTGTGATGAAGTAGGCTTCATGGTGAAATACATAGATGAAAATGGCTTTCTTTACTTTTCGGCTATCGGCGGAATAGATGATCACCTTCTACCCGGCAAAAGAGTTTGGGTGCATACGGAAAAGGGACCAATCACGGGAGTTATCGGCCGCAAGCCGATCCATTTAATAGATCAAAAGGACCGCGATAAAATAGTCCCTATCCATAACCAATTCATCGACCTTGGGGCTAAAAATAAAAATGAGGCCTTAAGATTAGTAAAAATTGGAGATGCGATCACTTTTGCGGGCGGTGTGGAAAAGCTCCTTGGCGACCGGATTGTCTCGCGGGGCTTCGACGATAAAGTGGGAAGCTTTGTCGTAGCGGAAGTTTTGCGTTTAATCGGGGAAAGGAAAGAACGGCCCAAATGTACTGTTTACGGTGTTTCTACTGTTCAAGAAGAACTTGGTTTGCGCGGGGCCACGACCAGTGCTTACCAAATTCAGCCGGATGTGGGGATCGCCGTGGAAGTAGGCCACGCCAGCGACTATCCCGAAGCTGATAAAAAGCGCGTGGGGGAACACAAATTAGGGGCAGGGCCGATCATCGCGCGGGGAGCTAATATTAATCCTATTGTGTATGATCTTTTAATTAAGACAGCTCGAAAAAACAAAATACCTATTCAGATTTTCGGAGCGCCGCGGGCAACGGGGACAGATGCCAATGTGATTCAGCTTTCTCGTAAAGGAGTGGCTACCGGATTGGTGAGCGTACCTTTGCGTTATATGCATACACCCACGGAGGTTTTATCTCTCAAAGACTTGGAATCTACCTGTCGCCTCTTGGTAGAATTTGTTTATAGTTTGGATGAAAAAATTAGCTTTATCCCTTTGTAATTTTTGAAAATAATTTTTATTCTTGGCTCAATCCATACTTTTTCATTTTATAACGCAAGACCCGTTCACTTATTCCTAATTCTGCCGCTGCTTTAGTTTGGACACCCTCATTATTTTTTAAGGCCCTCAGGATCATTTGTCGTTCAATCTCTTCTAAGATTTTTGGCAGACTCCGCCCCTGCCTCCCCTCTTCATCAAATCCTTCCATATTGAATTCGCGGATATTTAAAGGAAGCTCGTTTACCGTGATGATCTTCCCGGGGCATAAAACGACCGCCCGCTCGATAATATTTTCCAATTCGCGTACATTCCCTGGATAATCATATTTCAGGAGAAGATCTTGGGCTTCCTTACTCAACCCGCGAATCTCTTTTTTATTTTGGGCACTGTACTTCTTTAGAAAATGCTCAATAAGCAAAGGAATGTCTTCTTTCCTTTCGCGCAGTGGAGGAAGAGCGATAGTGACCACGTTTAGCCTATAATAAAGATCCTCGCGAAAAGTCCCTTTTTTAATCGCCTCTTCCAGATTACGATTTGTGGCGGCAATTACCCGCACGTCCACCTTAATAGTCTGATTGCTCCCTACACGTTCAAACTCTTTTTCCTGGAGGACGCGCAAAAGCTTCATCTGCAATGACAGAGAAAGGTCCCCGATTTCGTCGAGAAAAATAGACCCCTGGTCTGCTTGTTCAAAACGGCCTAGGCGGCGGGCAACCGCGCCGGTAAAAGCTCCTTTTTCATGGCCGAACAATTCGCTCTCCAAGAGAGTTTCAGGAAGAGCCGCACAATTAACTTTTATGAAGGGCTTTTCCGCCCGCGGACTAGCATAATGAATCGCCCGCGCTATCAGCTCTTTTCCAGTACCACTCTCACCCAAAATCAGGACAGTCGCTTGACTGGCTGCCACGCGCCCTACTAAGTTTAACGCTTCTTCCATTGGCCGGCTGTTAGAAACTATAAAATCAACTTTAAATTTTTCGCGCAACTGCTCCCGCAATAAACGATTCTCGCGACTTAAATTTATTTCTTTTTCTATCCTTTGAATCAAAATTAAGAGTTCATCAAGGTCGATGGGTTTAGTTAAGTAGTCGTAAGCTCCTTCTTTCATGGCCGCCACAGCCGAGCTAACACTGCCGAAGGCGGTCATGATGACTACAATCGTCTCCGGATTTAGCCTTTTTATTTCTTTTAAGAGCTGCAAACCTTCCATCTCCGGCATACGTTGGTCAGTGAGCACCAAGTCAAAATTTCCATTTTTAAACTTCTCCAGGGCTATACGGCCATTTTCCGCCAGATCAGGATGATAACCCTGCTTTCTTAAGAAACCAGCCAACATCTCACTCTGCACTCTTTCATCATCTACTATTAATATTTCCATCTTCAGCCCTCTTCCTGCCGGGGCAGAAAAACTTGGAAAATTGTACCCCGCCCAACTTGACTGATAACTTCGATTCTCCCCCCATGTTCTTTGATTATTTTATGCGCCAAAGGTAATCCCAAACCCATGCCTTTGTCTTTAGTAGTAAAATAATAATCGAAAATACGGCGTAAGTTTTCTGGGGGGATGCCTGGTCCCGAATCGGCTACTTCGATCAAAATTTCTTGATCCCCTGAAAATTTAGCTGCCAATTTTAACTTCCCCCCTGCAGGCATCGCCTGCAGGGCATTATTGGCTAAATTCAGCAAGGCTTCTTGCAAGCGCTGGCGGTCGACTTTTAGGGGCGGTAAATGGGGAGAAACTTCTTCCTCTATTTTTATTTTTTGCTGTTCCGCGGTTTCTTGAATAAGCAAAACTAAATCTCTTAAAATCTCTGCTATCTGGACTTGACTTAACTGCAACTTGGCTGGTCGGGCAAAAAATAAGAATTGTTCTATAATTTCATTTACCCGCTTCACTTCTCCCCGCAGCACATCAGTAAAACGCAGATATTCCTTTTGTTCAGAGCTCTCTGCCGGAAGAAATTCCCGCTGGAGGCGTTGAATGGCCATGCTTATGGCATTTAAAGGGTTGCGAATCTCGTGAGCCACGGCCGCCGCCAAATTTGCTAAAGAAGACAACTTCTCCGACTGATGAATCTTCTCCTCTAATTCTTTTAATTTGGCTAAATGGCGGTTTTCCAGACGGTAAATGACGGTGATGCCTAAGCCTCCCAAAGCTAAAAGAAATAAACTGAAAAGAAAAATATTTCGGCGGTCGGCAGCTATAATTTCCTCCACCTTCTCTGTGGTTAACCCTATGCTTAAGGCCACCCTATTCCCTTCTTCCACTTCTATTACCTTAGCAACTTCTAAAACCCCTGGTTTTAGTTGACGGTCAATTTCAGCTTTTCCCTGTGGCTTTTGAAATAAGCTCTTAAGAAAGGGATCTTCCTCCTTTTTGCCTATTTGGGAGGCATTAGTATCAGCCCATATATAAAAATCTTCTCCATGGAAAGAGATATATTTAATTCCTCCTTTACCGCCCCATTCCTCAATGACTCCTTGTAAAATAACTCGCCGCCGATAAAATCGGAGATCATCTTGATTTATATGAATAAGCAAAAGTCCTTTCCCAGCTTTGCGGGCCACAGCTAAAGAAAGACTCTCCATTTGACCTGTCTCGGCCTTTTCTTTCCGCTCAATAGCATAAAGAGATTTTCCCTCTAAGAGAGGAATACAAAAATGTGGGAAGGGTTTCTCTTGGTCAGAAATAATTTGCAAAGAAGAAAAGCGTTCCTGCGCAGCCATCTCTTTTAGTCTGCCTTCTGCTGGTAATCCTGTTCCCAATTCTTGGTCCAAACGAAAAGTGATCTCTAAGATTAGATCAACTACTGCTTCGTCTAAAGACCACAGATTAGGTGGGGTTAAAAAAGATGAAATCTCCGGGAAGGCTTCTATAGCTTTTAAAGAAGATAAACTACTCTGAATACTTTTTTCTATTCCAGATATTAATGCTGACCCTTCGTCGAAAAGCAAACCGTAAAGATTGTTTTTAGCTCTTTTAGCTTCATAAAAACCGTTGAAAATGACCAATAGAGCCAGAAGAATCCATATAGTCAATAGAGTAACTGGCCGAAAGAACCAATTTTTTTGCCTTCCTAATTTTTTCACTATCTATTGAATCCCCCTCGCCATGGCCTCATCCGTTGCCCAGGAGGCGGCTGAGGATAGAAATCAGGCGGCAGGAGTTTTTGCTGCTCGGGAGTAAGCACCCGCCTGATTTCCAACTGATAAAGAATCGTCCTTTCTTGAATCTTTGCCTCTAATTGGGAAATCTCCCGTTGTTTGGCCAGAATCTGAGAAGTCTCTGCTTGGGGATTCCGCATCAAATCTCGCAAATCAAATCTTTTAATTATTAATTCATTCCGCCAAACTAAAGTGTCGCGCAAGTATGCTTCGCGCAACTCTTGCAGGCGGGCTCTCTGCTCAGGGTTAAGATTTAATTGCTGTAGAAGATGGTGCCAATGTTCTGGCATATGACCCATCCTTCCTCTTGCCTCGGGCAAGTCTCTTCCCATAGGTGGAGGAGGGATGGTCTTCATTTTTTCGGGCGGTCCTTGGGCAAAAGAAAAGGAGGCGAGTAAAGAAAGTAAGACCCCAAAAATGAAAATCTTTCCTATCCTCATCGCCAAATTATTTAGGGAAAAAAGCTCCCCATCTAAAAACAGCCCAATTGACATTGAATTATCTTAATCTTCAGTTTATTTAGTAAATCCCCTACTTGCTTCATGGGAATTTTATTATCAATAGCAATTTTTTGCGCCATGGCACATGTTATTTTTCCATCCTTGGCCGCTTCTATAAGTTTTTTAGTGATTTCTGATTCATTAAACATATTTCTCTCCTCCAGGTTACTTTTATTTTCTCCGTCAAACTCTCCCATTGAAACGAGTTAAAAATAAAAAAATTTGCGCATTAATCCAATAAAAATATAGCATATCACCAAGAGCTTCGGAAATATAAAAAAGGGGAGGTTCCCCTCCCCTTTTCTTTCATCTTAATTAAATTTTACCAAAAGCAAGGACCATAGCCCATTCCGCGCCCCGGTCCGAATCCACCTTTTCTTCCAAAACCGGCGCCAGGTCCGAACCAACCAAATGCTGCTCCTAATTTTGCCTGCTGTTCAGGTGTTAATATTCGGCGCATCTCCAAACGATGTTTTGTGGCTTTCTCTTGCAGCTTCTCTCGCAAAGCATTTATTTCTTTTTGCTTGGCCAAAATTTTATCTTGATCAGGATTGGGCTGCAGCCATAATCCCCTTAATTCTAAACGTTTGCTAAGGAGCTCATTTTGCATAGGCATTATCTCTTTCCAATAGGCCTCACGCAAAGCTTGCATCTTCTGTATTTGTTCCGGGGTCAAATTAAGACTTGCTGCCCAATAACCTGGAAAATAACCAGGAGCGTATGGTCCAGGGCCCATCCATGCACCAGGGCCGTACGCCATTCCTGCCCCCCTTCCCCAGCCTTGAGCAAATGCTAAACTTGAAGTGGCCAAAAGAGCTATGGCCAAAACAGTTAAGATCATTTTCTTCATAACTTTCTCCTTTCTTTCTTAAATTGGTCAGTTTGTTTAATGCCCATAGGTTTTTAAAGCAAACCTTAGGCCAAAACGCGAAAAATCAATCATATTTATAACATATTAAAATCATTTGATTAATTAAATCAAATTTTTCCGCAGATAGTTTTTCTAAAAAGGCAAATCGGAAAAATTGTCGAAGTAAAAATGATATTCCGATAAAAATTAAATAATTTCAAGGAATTATAAAATAGAAAATATTTCGACAATTAAAAACTTATTCGACAATTTTGTCGATAAAAAATTTATTCACCCAAAGGCCACAGAGCTCTCGGAAAAAAATTAAAAATCTCAAAGCCTATTTTTGCTTTGCGCTGTGCTTTTTCTGCAGCACTTTTTTCGCTATGCGCTCTGCGCTATGCGCTATGCGTTTTTTCTTTAACTGCAGCACTTTTTTCTCTTTTCGCTTTGCGCTTTGCGCTATGCGTTTTTTCTTTAACTGCAGCACGGCAGCACTTTTTTCCCCCTTGCTTTTTGGCCTCTCCGCCTTGCCAATTAAATCCTTGACATTTTCCTCAAATTAATTAATTCTAAAATTAATTTAAAAAAACGGAGGTGGATTATGAAAAAGGGATGGAAAAAATGGATTACTTTTTTAACAATTATTAGCTTTTTAGCTTTGCCAGCAGCGGCTTTGGCTAAGACGCAAATCATTTGGTGGCATGCCATGACTGGTTATTTGGGCCAAAGAGTAAATGAAATTGCCGCGAAATTTAATGCTTCCCAGTCCGAATATGAAGTTAAGCCTGTCCACAAAGGTAGCTATGCCGAAACTCTCACCGCCGGTATTGCCGCCTATCGAGCCAAAACACCTCCCCATATCTTGCAAGTTTTTGAAGTTGGCACCCAGACCATGCTTTCTTCGGGGGCGATTTATCCTGTATATCAATTAATGAAAGATCAAGGGATTAAGATTGATTGGGCTGATTATTTAAGTGTGGTAAGAACGTACTATTCCAAAGATGGTAACCTTTACTCTATGCCCTTCAACTCTTCCACTCCGATTCTTTACTACAATAAAACGGCTTTCGAAAAAGCCGGGTTGGATCCGCAAGCTCCACCAACTACCTTTGCCGAAATAGAAAAATGCGCTAAAGCAGTCGTTTCCAAGGGAGCAGCCAAAATAGGCTTCACCGTGGCTTGGCCATCCTGGACGCTCATGGAAAATATGCATGCCTGGCATGATCAGCCTTTCGCTAATAACAATAATGGCTTTGCCGGTATGGCAACCCAGCTTAAAATTAACGGCAAACTTGGCCTGCAAATTATGGAGCTTCTAACCAGATGGCAAAAAGAAGGTATTTTTACTTATTCGGGCAGGGGCAGCAAAGGGGACCAACCGATCATCAACGGAGAGGCTGCTATTGGTCTGGCTTCTACTGCTTTAGTGGGTACGATGACCCGCACAGCTAAATTTGATTGGGGTACGGGAAATCTTCCTCGTTTAGATGGCTACCCTCAGGGTAATTCCATAATCGGCGGAGCATCCTTATGGGTAATGAAAGGTCATAAAAAAGAAGAATATAAGGGAGTGGCTAAATTTTTAGAATTCATCGGCAGCACTGAGCAGCAAGCTTGGTGGCATGCAGTTACCGGCTATTTCCCTTTGACCAAAGCCGCAGTGAAAGCTCTTCCTGAAGACCATTTCCGCAAGAATCCTAATCTTTGGACGGCATTTGCCCAAATCATCAAAGGGAAAACCACTCCTAACAGTCAGGGTATCCGCTTAGGAAATTTTGTGGCTATTCGGGATACTATCGAATCGGAAATGGAAAATATTTTTGCCGGAAAGAAAACCCCGCAACAGGGGCTGGATGATGCTGTAAAGACCGGCAATAAAACGCTCAAAGAATTTGCGTCTCTTTATAAATAAATCAGGCCAAGACTATTCTGATAATCCCTCCTTACCTCCCTTTAGAAAAGGGAGGTAAGGAACAAATCGTAATGCCTTACTAAAGGGTGGATTTCTTATAACTCCCCCTTTTTCCCCCTCTTAGTTTAAGAGGGGGAGAGGGGGAGTTACAAAATTTCGAGACGGACAATAGATTAGATTTGTGAGGCAAATAATTAGCGAAATTGGCCAGCCATAAAGGATGGCCCTACGAAATGACAAGAAATAATTGTTTTTATATCTAACCCACCCTTCAGTGAGGGATTACGACATCATGTAATGCTTCTCTTTGCTTCCTTTTCCAAAGGTTGTTTTCCCTTTAGCTCATATTCAGAATGAGGATTAGAAAAGCAGGAAGCAAGAATTTCCTTGAAAAATTTGGTTGAGCAAGATAGATTTGAATAAGAATAAACATGGCAAAATTTTGCCGCATGGTTGGCTAAAATTTTTAAATTTAGACAATCAAAGAGGAAAAAGAAATGAGCGCGGATGCTAAGGAAAGGGAAGAAATAAAGGAATTAAATTTGGGCCAGAAGATTAAAGCTTTAAGGCAACGCCGAGGAATATCTCTGGAAGAGATGGCCCGCAGAACTAATCTTTCTCAGCCTCTTTTATCGCAGATTGAAAGCGAAGTAGTGGCTCCTCCGGTGGCTACCCTTCTTAAAATAGCCCGGGCTTTAAACGTAAATATAGGCTATTTCTTCCAAACTGAAGAAGGGGAAGAGAAAAAAGCCGTAATTGTAAGAAAAAATGAAAGGAAAAGGGTTTTCCGGAGGATCCATGAGGATCCGGCTAAAGTGGGCTATTATTATGAATCATTGGCTTATCCCAAAGTAGACAGACATATGGAGCCTTTTCAAGTAGAATTTGAGGTGAAGAAGAAAGAAGATCTCATTTTTTTCAACCATCAGGGAGAGGAATTTGTCTTTGTTTTAGAGGGACAGCTTGAGTTTAATTATGAAAATGAAGTTTACCTTCTTGGGCCAGGCGATAGCCTTTATTTTGACTCTAGCTTGCCCCATGCCTTCCGGGCTGTAGGGAGCAAAAACGCTTTAGCTATTGATGTTATTTATTCATCTTGAAAATTATGCCGAAAATTGATTGGTTTATGGGAGCAAGGGGCAGAGGCTCATGATGAGTGGCAGGTTATAGCAAAAACATAATTTACCTTCGGAAAGTCCATAAAAGCAGGAAAAAGAAAAAAGTTAAAAGTCAAAAAATTTAATTCAAAATCAATTTAAAGAAAATGCCCAGCATGTTTCAGAATAAAGAAATTTTAGAAGAAATTAAAAAAAGATATCCTCAGAAATTTGCCCCCGAAGCAGAGATCTTTAGACATATCCATCGGGGAAACAGAATTTTTATTCATACGGCCTGTGCTGAACCCCAATACTTAGTTAAGGCCTTGATCAAATTCGTTGAAGACAACCCCAAAGCTTTCTTCGATGCCGAGGTTATCCACGTTTGGACTTTAGGTGTCGCTCCTTATGCCGACGAAAAATTCAAATATAATTTTCGCCATAATTCTTTCTTTGTAGGTGATAATTCCCGCGAGGCAGTCAATCGCGGTTTGGCTGATTATACCCCCGTTTTTCTTTCCAATGTTCCCGATCTCTTCTCCCGCGGGTTGGTCCCCGTGCAAGTAGCTCTCATTCAGACCTCTCTTCCTGATGAACATGGTTATTTGAGTTTAGGAATTAGTGTAGATATAACCAAAGCTGCCTTAGAAAAAGCGTCTCTGATTATTGCCCAGATTAACAGTAACATGCCTCGAGTTCATGGCGATGGATTCATCCATGTAAAAGACATCGATTTTCTCATCTGTCATGACGAACCGCTTTTAGAATACGAGGCGATCGCTCCCGATGATGTGGCCCAAAAAATTGGTCGGTATGTGGCCAGTATAATTCAAGATGGAGATACAATCCAGGTTGGCTATGGGAGCTTGCCCAACGCTATTTTGGCTAATTTGTCCCAAAAAAATGATTTAGGTATTCATTCAGAACTTCTGAGTGATGGAATGGTTGAGCTGATGAAAAAAGGGGTAGTGAATAATAGCCGCAAAACTCTTAATCGGGGGAAAACGGTAGCTACTTTTTGTATGGGCCATAAAGCCACTTATGAGTATATCCACGATAATCCGAGTTTTGAATTTAGGACTATTGACTATACCAACAATCCTTTAGTAATTTCGCGGCAAAGAAACATGGTGGCGATAAATAGCGCCTTAGAAATAGACCTTACTGGGCAAAGCACTTCTGAGTCTCTGGGAAAGAATATTTATAGTGGGGTAGGGGGGCACACTAATTTTATGCGCGGAGCGGTCATGGCTCCGGGCGGAAAAGCCATCTTGGCCATCCAATCTACAGCTGAATGGGGAAAAGTCTCCCGCATAGTTCCCTTCTTGCGGGAAGGGACGGGGGTGACCTTAGTTAGAGGAGATATCCATTATGTAGTTACGGAATACGGCATTGCTTATCTCCATGGGAAAAACATTCGGGAACGGGCTATGGAGTTGATTGCCATTGCCCACCCGCAATTCCGCCCCTGGCTAATTGAGAAAGCCAAACAGGCTAACTTAATTTATCGCGACCAAGCATTCATTCCGGGTAAAAAAGGAGAATATCCGGCGCACCTGGAAACTTTGCGCACAACGGCCAAAGGTTTGACTATTCTGTTACGTCCGGTGAAATTGAGCGATGAACCTTTGTTAAAAGATTTTTTCAATTCCCTCTCCGACCAATCTCTATACCGCCGCTTTATTTCGATGCGCCAAGATATCCCCCATGAAAGACTGCAGGAATTTGTGGTTATCGATTACACTAAAGAAATGGTAATTTTAGCTACCCTGCGCGAAGGAGCGGTAGAAAGAGTGGTGGGGGTCGGACAATATGGAATAAATGAAGAAAACCGCACAGCCGAAGTGGCTTTGGTAGTTAAAGATGAATACCAGAATAAAGGAATTGGCTGGGAGCTGCTTTCTTATCTAACTTATTTAGCTAAAAGAGAAGGGCTTTTAGGGTTTACGGCAGAAGTTTTAGTGGAGAACAAACCCATGTTGCATTTGTTTGAAAAGATGGGTTTCGATATTCAGAAAAAAATTGCCCAAGGTGTGTATGAATTACAGTTAGGTTTCCGAGGGGTCGAATGATAAACGCGGAAAAGCAAATAAAATATTTATTTGAGCCCAGGACTGTGGCCGTAATTGGCGCAGCCAGAGATGCTCAAAAAATAGGGTATAAAATATTAGCCAATATTCTTGGTGGCGGCTATCAAGGAAAAGTTTTTCCCATTAACCCGCAAAACGGAGAAATCCTGGGTTTAAAAGCCTATACCAACATAGAAGAAGTCCAAGACTCTATAGACTTGGCCACTATCGTAATTCCCGCTCATTTCGTCTTTGATGCTGTCCGGAGTTGTGCGCGGAAAAAAGTTAAATTCCTCTCCATAATTTCTTCCGGTTTTTCGGAGGTGGGTAATTTCGATGAAGAAAAGAGAATCGTTTCTTTCGCCCGCGAGCAGGGGATGCGCATATTAGGACCGAACATTTTTGGTATTTATTCGGCGGCAGTTTCTTTGAACGCTACTTTTGGCAGCGCGCCCATAGTTCCGGGCAAGGTGGCTATTATTACCCAAAGCGGGGCTTTAGGGATAGCCATGATTGGCAAGACGGCGGCCGAAAATATTGGTTTATCGGCGATCATCTCCGTAGGGAATAAGGCGGATATAAACGAGGCTGATCTTTTAGAGTATTTGATTGCTGATGGGCGAACGAAAGTAATTCTGCTTTACCTGGAAGGAGTGAGAGCAGGAGAGGAATTTCTGAAAGCTTTGGAGAAGGCTACTAAAAAAATACCAGTAGTGGTAATCAAATCAGGGAGATCAGCGAGAGGAGCAATTGCCGCTGCTTCCCATACTGGCTCACTGGCTGGATCGGATGAGGTGTTCGATGATTTAATGCGCCAGTTTGGAGTGATGCGGGCCGAAAGTGTGGCCGAAGCATTTAACTGGTGTAAGTTCTTGGCGCATTCCCCGCTGCCGCAAGGAGAAAATACGGTGATCATTACGAATGGGGGAGGAATTGGCGTATTAGCCACTGATGCCTGCGAGAAGTATGGGGTTAAACTTTACGATGATCTGCCCGCCCTGAAGGATATATTTGGCCAGGTGACGCCTAATTTTGGGTCTACTAAAAATCCTATTGATTTAACCGGTCAAGCCACCTCCCTCCATTACCGAGCGGCTCTGGAAGCTGCGCAAAAGAGTCCGCAGATTCACGCGGCCATCGCTCTTTATGGCGAAACGGCTGTATTTGATGCGGAAAACCTTTCCCATTTGATAAAGGAAGTTGACCAAGAATTTAAAGCTGCTCAAAAGCCGTTGGTTTTTTCCATTTTCGGAGGAGAGGTCATTGAACAATGCCTGCAACAAATGCGCAAGGGCGAAGCGGCCGTCTTCGGGGATGTTTATGAAGCAGTTTCTTGTCTGGGGGCGCTTTACGCTTATTATGATTACTTGCAGAGTTATACGGCCGAAAGAGAGGAAGTGGGGCTAGACAGCTCGGCCATAAAAGCAGTGTTAAATAAAGTTCTCCAAGAAAATAGAAGCTTTTTATTAGCCCATGAGGGACAGGCTGTAATGCAAGCTGCGGGCATTTCTATCCCGCGCAGTATGCCGGCGCGGAGTGTCGAGGAAGCTATCCAGGCCGCGGAGAAAATTGGCTATCCGGTAGTTATGAAGGTTATTTCCCGGGATATTCTGCACAAGAGTGATGCGGGCGGGGTAGCTTTGGATTTGATGAATGAAAAAGAAGTAGTTGATGCTTACCAAGCCATTATGCGTAGTTGCCGCGCTTATTCACCCCAAGCGCGAATTGATGGAGTGGAAATTTCGGAGATGGTGGAGAAAGGAATCGAGACTATCATTGGCGCGCGGCGGGATAATACCTTCGGCCCTTTAGTCATGTTTGGCTTGGGCGGAATTTATGTTGAGGTCATGAAGGATGTAACTTTTCGCGCCTTACCTATTAATCAGAAAGAGGCCAGAAAAATGGTCAAAGAAATTCGGGCCTACCCTCTTTTGATGGGGGTGCGCGGCGAAGAGAAAAAAGATCTAGAAGTAATAGTGCAGACGCTCTTAAAAGTAGGAGCTATTCTGCAAGAGTTTCCCATGATCTCCGACCTGGAGATCAACCCCTTTGTCGTCTATGAACAAGGTCGGGGAGGGAAAGCTGTGGATGTAAGAATAATGCTAACCAAAGAGAAGAGGGGGGCATAAATGAAAAAATTGGTTATGGCTTCCTGGAGAAGAAGTGCCGGCAAAACCAGTGTAATCGTGGGCCTTGGTTTGGCGGCTAATAAGAAGATTGGCTACTTAAAGCCCTTCGGCGAAAGGCTTCTCTACCGCAAAAAGAGATTGTGGGATTATGATTCCGCTTTAGTGACCCAGATCTTTGGGTTAAAAGAGGACCCCGTGGATATGAGCATAGGTTTTGATCACTCTAAGTTGCGCTTCATGTACGATGAAGAGGGAACCAAAAAAAAGCTTTTAGAGACAATTGAGCACATTGCCCCGGGCAAAGATCTTCTTTTCTTAGAAGGCGGCAAGGATTTGACCTACGGTATTTCCATTCATCTTGATCCGCTTTCTTTGGCCAAATTTACCGGCAGTAAGCTGTACTTGGTCGTCAGCGGTGAAGAAAATGCTATTTTGGATGACATTTATTTTCTCAAAAAATATTTGGATTTAAAGGGAGTACAGTTGGGGGGCCTGCTCATAAATAAAGTGCAGAATTTGGAAGAGTTTCAGGAGATTCAATTACCTTTAATCAAGAAACTAAATTTGCCCATCTTGGGGGTTCTTCCTTATCAAAGCGATTTAACTTATTTTTCCATGGCTTATTTAGCGGAACGATTGTTTGCCAAAGTTATTACTGGCGAAAAAGAATTAAACCGGCCAGTTAAAAATATCCTGATTGGGGCCTGGTCGGCCAGCACTTTCATGCAGAACCCCGTATTCCAAAAAGAAAGCAAATTGATCATCACCGGCGGGGATCGCACGGATATGATCCTGGCTGCTTTAGAAAGTGATACGGCTGGAATAATTCTTACTAATAACGTCTTGCCTCCTTCACATATAATTGCTAAAGCAGAAGAACGGCATGTGCCTCTATTAATGGTCTTTTCGGATACCTACCAAACGGCTAAGCAGATAGAAAGCTTGGAACCTTTGCTGACCAAAGAAGATGAAGAAAAAATAAAGATATTAACTGAACTGGTGCAAAAATACGTGGATTGGCCAGCCATGCAAGACTGACTGGTGATCACTTTCGAGATTCGTTCCTATTGCAGGCGGGAGGGAGCGATTAAGAGTAGTCGCCTTCTTGGCGGAAAGATGAGCATGAAAAAGAAGTATATTTTGGCCTTGGATCAAGGGACAACCAGTTCGCGGGCAATTGTTTATAATCACCAAGGGAAAATCGTCGGCCTGGGTAGCCAAGAAATAAGGCAAATATACCCCAAGCCGGGATGGGTAGAACATGATCCGCTGGAGATCTGGGAGTCACAAATGGCGGCCGTGAAGAGGGCCTTAAATGCGGCCCATATCTCTCCTTCCCAGCTGGCTGCCGTAGGTATAACAAATCAAAGAGAAACCACCATCCTTTGGCGGCGGGATAAAGGCCAACCGGTTTACAATGCCATAGTCTGGCAATGCCGGCGGACAGCAGCAGAATGTGCGCGCCTAAAGCAAAGCACCTTTAGTAAAAAAGTTCGTCAAAAAACCGGCTTGATAATAGATGCTTATTTTTCTGGGACAAAAATAAAATGGATCTTAGAACATAACAAAAAATTGCGCAAGGCTGCTGAACAGGGCGATATAGCTTTTGGGACAGTGGATAGCTGGCTGGCTTATCAACTAAGCGGCAGGAGACTGCATGTCACTGATTATTCCAATGCCTCGCGGACTCTTTTTTTTAATATCCATGACCTTTCTTGGGACAAAGAAATCTTAGGTTATTTTGATATTCCGGCAAGCATTCTGCCCCAAGTTAAACCTTCGAGTCATTTCTACGGTTATACTGCTCCAGAGGTCTTTTTCGGCGGGGAAGTACCCATAGGTGGAATTATTGGCGATCAACAAGGAGCGCTATTCGGCCAAACTTGCTTTCAGAAGGGGCAGTCCAAGAATACCTACGGAACTGGTTGTTTTCTTTTAATGCATACCGGAGATAAACCGGCTATTTCCCAAAATAATCTTTTGACGACCATTAGCTGGGGATTATCCGGAAAGGTGGATTATGCCTTAGAGGGCAGCGTTTTTATTGGTGGGGCGGTGGTCCAATGGCTCCGAGATGGCTTGCAAATTATTACCCAGGCTAAGGAGAGCGAAGCATTGGCGGCCAGCTTGAATTCTAATGAGGGTGTATATTTTGTCCCAGCCTTTGTGGGCTTGGGTGCTCCTTATTGGGACATGTTTGCCCGCGGAGCCATCTTGGGATTAACTCGGGGGACAACGAAAGCGCATATAGCTCGCGCGGCTCTGGAAGCGATTGCTTATCAAACGCGCGATGTTTTAGAATGCATGGAAAAAGATGCGGGGATAAAATTAAAAGAACTGCGCGCAGATGGAGGAGCAACGGCCAATAATTTTCTCATGCAGTTTCAGGCTGACATTTTAGGAGTTCCGGTGGTCGTTCCCGAAGTAACAGAAGTTACTTCTTTGGGAGCGGCCTACTTAGCTGGTTTAGCCGTGGGTTATTGGAAAGACCAGCAAGAATTATCCCAAAACTTTAAAATCAAAAAGAAATTTACGCCGCGCTTTTCGGCGGCGCAGCGCGAGCTGCTGTATGAACGTTGGCAGATAGCCGTTTCTAAGGCTCGCCACTGGGCGGCGGAGAAGAAAAGGCAAGCTTTTTAGGGAAGCTCATCTAAAGCTTTTTTTAACCTAAGCAATCCTTCGTGCAGATCATCCAAAGAAGTGGCAAAAGAAATCCGCATATGCTTTTCTCCCTTTTCTCCAAATTCTGTTCCACTCCGCACCAGAATCCCCCGGCTGAGCAAATAGTTAGTCATCTCTTTGCTGCTCAATTGATGCCCAAATTTGGGGAAAAAGTAAAAAGCTCCAGCGCAAGGTTGGCAAGTTAAACGGGCAATTTTCCCCAGCCCCTCCGCTACCAATTTTCTTCTCTGGTCAAATTCAGCAACCATCTCGGTCACGCAATCTTGAGGCCCCAGAAGCGCCGTAACGCAGGCTTTTTGGGCCGGGACGCTCACACAGCTTACCAGAGCCCGATGGAAATGAATGAGGTCTTTAATAATTTCCGGTTCAGCTACTACGTAGCCTACCCGCCAGCCAGTCATGGCGTAGGTTTTAGAAAAACTATTTAAAAGAATAGTTTTGTTTTTAGCCTCTTCGACCTGGCAGATAGAAAAATGCTTATGTCCATCATAAATCAACTTGTGATAAACCTCATCCACAACTAACAATAGATTATGTGCTTGGGCAATCTGTGCCAGATTAATCACTTCTTCTTGGCGGAGAACGGTCGCTGTGGGGTTACTGGGGTTAGCCAGAAATATTATTTTTGTGCGGGGGCTAATTTTTCTCTTTAATATATCAAAATCAATATGAAAATCATCCAAAAGGGGAACAGGTATAGCGTGACCTTCAAACAGAGCAGCCGAAACCGCATAGGCAGAATATCCTGGATCAAAGACGATTACCTCATCTCCTGGGTTTAGGTAAGTAGCACAGATGGTATTAATCGCCTCGATTCCGCCGACCGTGATTAAAACATTTTCAGGGGTTTTTCTTACTCCCAAGTCCTGGAAGAGGCGGTAGCAGATAGCCTCACGCAAGTCTTCTTCCCCATAAGCATTACCATAATGAGTAAAATTATCGCGCATTGCTTTAAAAGCAGCTTCTTGGATATGCGGGGGAGTAGGAAAATCAGGATCGCCTAAATCTAAACGAATTGCTCCTGGCGGGACAGTTATTTTTCTTTGGGAACGCTCAGAACCTTGAATATTTTTTATTCTTTCAGCAATATCCATTTTTATTCTCCCTTTCAATAAATTAAACAAACTTTTTAAACGCCCCAGAGTAGATGATAAATTTTAATCAAGTTTATCAGGCTCTCTTTTTACGAAAAGATGGAAGAAAATAAGACGGCCAGAATACCCGTGAGAAAAATTCCATCAAAAGTCCCAGCTCCGCCAATAGAAGCTACTGGAGCTCCCAGTTGGCTAATTTTTTTTAAATTAAGAATATCGGCTCCGATTAATGTTCCTAATGTTCCGGATATATAAGCAATTATAGGTGCTGAATCATAGGCAATGATCATGGAAAAAATAGCCGCCAAAGAAGGGGGAATAAAGAAAGGAAGGGCAATTCCTATTCCTCTTATGGGCTTGGCCAACTTATAGCATATGCTCGTAATAAAAAGAGTAGCCAGAATTCCCTTAAAATACAATCCGGATTTAAAAAGCAAATAAAAGGAGACTAAAGAAGGAATAACCGCACCTCCCACATTAATCGCCAAAACAGTCACTTTCTTTTTCCAGACCGGAATTATGTAAGTAAACCCAAAAAAATTGATTCTCTTTTGGCTGACCATGGTTTCTTGGGGAATTTTCATAATGGGAATGTTTATAAAACTGCCTATTAAAATAAAGAAAAGGGTTACCATAACTATTTGAGGGGCAACGCCAATTTTAATAAAGGCCAAAGTTATAACATTAATCTGAATGAGCAATAAGAAAAAAGTTGTAAATAAAAAGAAGATGATAAAGAAAATACCTGCGATAGGGCTATAAAACATAAGGGAACCTTTTAAAAATTGACTTGCCTCTTTTAAATTTCTATATCATGATAAGTAAGACATAGCAATTATAAAAAAGATAAAAGGTTTTTAAAAATTAGTTATGTCTGATTATAAAGACCTTTTGGTAGCCAAAGCTTTTAAAATAGTACCAGGAATTGAATACAATAGAGTGGCCTATGAGCTTAGAGCAAAAGAGGGCGATTCCTTACTTATTTATGAAATAGTATTGGATAAAGATAAGACCTGGGATTATTTACGTGATATAGTTTATCCCAAATTAGCCAAATATCTTAAAGAAAAAGGCCTGAATCCATCTTCGGGTGAAGGGTTAATAATTTCCTTATTCATAAGAGATTTTGTTTACCTGATAAAAGGAACCGATTTCTTCAAAGCTTTTTGCGAGATGGAGGGATTGAATCAGGCTGCTTTTCATTTCCGAGTATTGAGATGGCTGGCCAATTAATGGCTCAAGAGTTTTAAATGGATTATTCGGTTAATTGAACTTGACTTAAAAGGTGACCAAATGCGTCTAAATCTCATCACGCAAATTTAACTAGCGAAAGGAGGATCATGATGGGCCCCTATTTAAAAAAGGAAGAGATAGAAGCTATCCGCCGTTGGTCGACCTGTGCCGTAGCTAATGCCATTGAGCTTTTCAATGTTCGTCCTCGAAACGAAGGGTTCATGCTTTCGGAAATTAAATGTCTTTTTCCTGACCTGGGGCCGATGATTGGCTATGCCGTTACGGCCGTCATCAGTGCCGAATCGCCAGAAGGTCGGCGAATCCAGCCGCAGCAATGGTGGGAAGAGATTCAGAAAATACCCGCCCCTCGAGTAGCGGTCATTCACGATCTTGATCGTCCTGTAGTCGGATCATTCTGGGGGGAAGTAAATGCCAATATTCATCGGGCCTTAGGTTGTGTGGGCGCGGTTACGGATGGTTCCGTAAGAGATTTAGATGAAGTTAAAGAATTAGGTTTTCATTTTTTTGCCAGTTGCGTATCTGTCTCCCATGCGTATGTGCACCTTGTTGATGTAGGCATACCGGTGAAAGTGGGCGGCCTTTTAGTAAAACCGGGAGACTTAATCATGGGTGATAAACACGGGGTGATCTCCATCCCTTTAGCAATAGCTAAAGATGTTCCCCAAGCCGCCCAATTAATCGAAGATTGGGAAAGAAAAGTCATTAATTTCTGCAAATCAGACAAATTTACCGTGGCCGGCCTCCAAGAATTATACATGTCGCCTCGACCTACCTGGCCAATGGCCAAATAGATTAAAAATAAAACCGGTAGGAGGAGGAATATTTGGGTTTATTAATATTCCTCTTTCCCCTCAGAGCATGTTGGCAAAAAATTAAAAATTTTAAACAATCAGAAATGGGTCTGGGCTCGATCATTTTAAAATTTGAATCTGAGCCAGCAATGATAAATCAGTTTAAAGTCCCTAAAACAAAACTGATTGGTGCTCTGGGATGGGTCTGACCGTTGATCATTTTTTAAATTCCGGCTTAATTCAGGTGGGAGGGAGAGAGGCTCATTAAAATGAGGCCCATATTCTTTCGTAGGTACGGGCGGGGAGATAGACATTTATTTTAAAAGAAGGAATCCATTATTTAAGTTTATCTGGTGTAGACAAGTATGTTCCCGCCGTTCTTAATTTCGCCTCTCCCCCTCCCGCCTGTTTCCTGCTGGCGAGAAATATTAAAACTGTTAGAGGCCCAGGAGATGGGTATGATTGACTTTGGCCAATTAAAGGGTTAACATTTTAAATAGTTTAATTCCTGTTCGCGGAAAGGAATTTTTAAATTTATATAGAATAAGAGGAGGAAATAATTATTTTGCCTAATTTTTTGAGGGTAGCCTTAATTTTTTTAATCTGCTTTGAAAGCATATTTATTCAGGCAGGAATTGGGGAAGAACCACCAAAGGCAGTTGCTTTAGATTTGACCACCGCTATAGCTGATGTAGCTCAGAAAGCCATGCCGGCTGTTGTGCACATTGAAGTAATCCAGCGGGTAGAAGTTCCGGTACCCGTATTCCCCTTTGAAGGCGACCCCTTTTTCCGTTATTTTTTTGGCTTACCCCAAGGGCCGCGCAGTTATAAAAAGGAGTTCCGGGGCATTGGGACAGGAATGATTGTGGATAAAGAAGGGCATATAGTAACTAACAACCACGTAGTTAGTGGCGCGACAAAAATTATCGTAAAAATGGCTTCTGGAGAAGAATTCCCTGCTAAAATCATTGGCGCAGACCCCAAAACTGATTTGGCCGTAATTAAAATTAAGCCTCCGGCCAATATTCCCTATTTAAGTTTTGGTAATTCTGACAAATTGCGGGTTGGCGAGTGGGTAGTGGCTATAGGAAATCCTCGCGGCTTAGAGCAGACAGTAACTGCCGGCATCATTAGTGCTAAACATCGCACTGGTATCTTAGATCCTACAAGCTACCAAGATTATATACAAACCGATGCAGCTATCAACCCGGGAAACAGTGGGGGACCACTTTTAAACTTGCTGGGCGAAGTAATCGGCGTCAATACAGCTATTATTTCTGAATCGGGAGGATTCGAGGGGATCGGTTTCGCCATTCCCAGCAATATCGCCAAAGCGATTACGGAAGATTTGATTAAAACCGGTAAGGTAAATCGTGGTTGGTTGGGGTTGACCGTGCAAGAGATAACGCCGGCCTTAGCGAAGAAGATGAATTTGCAGGTGCCTAAAGGCGCTTTTGTTAATAGCGTTTTTAAAGACTCCCCCGCGGAAAAGGCTGGTATCATGACGGGAGACGTCATTATTAGCTGGGATGGATGGCCGATAGAAAGCGCCAATGATTTTAGAAATCGGGTGGCTACCACCAAACCGGGGAAGAAGGTGGAGATTGGCCTTTGGCGCCAGGGGAAGAAGATGATTGTCCAAGCCGAAGTCTCTGCTTATAAACCATCTTCGCTTAAAGTGGCTGCCGCAGAGACAGAAGTTAGAAAGAAATTGGGGATGGAAGTTAAAGAAATATCCATTATGGAAGCAAGAAGGAAGCGGTTAGATAAGCGGGAAGGCGTATTAGTTACTAAAGTAGATCCCCAAGGTCCAGCGGGGCGAGCAGGAATAGAGCCAGGGGATATTATTTACCAAATGAAGAATCAACCTATTCGGGGATTGTCCGACTATCTGCGCCTCTTAGCGCAGATTCAGCCTGGGGAAGAAGTTTTATTATTGTTGCGGGATGGCCGAACTGGGGATATCGGCTATCTCACCGTGGTGGCTGAATGAACCCAGAAGAAAGGGATTCTTCCCATACTCAATGGCATGAAGATTTCTCTCCTCTTCCGGAAATGGATTGGGAAGACCAGGAATCTACGGCCCTGGAGGTCTTCGACCCTTTAAAAAAATACCTGGTGGAAATTCGCAAGTTTCCTCTCCTTTCCCGCGAGGAGGAATTTGAGTTGGCCAAGAAGTGGTATGAAGAAAAGGATCGGTACGCCGCCTACCGTTTGATCGTCTCTAATTTGCGCTTGGTCGTAAAGATTGCTTTCGAATATCAACGCGCCTATACAAATATTTTAGATTTAATTCAAGAAGGGAATTTAGGGTTGCTCCAAGCCGTAAGAAAATTTAACCCTTATCGTGATGTAAAACTTTCTTCCTATGCTTCCTGGTGGATAAGAGCTTATATTCTCAAATTCCTTATCGATAACTGGAGTCTGGTTAAAGTGGGGACGACCCAGGCGCAACGGAAGTTATTTTTCCGCCTCAAAAAAGAGAAGAATCGCCTGGAAGCAATGGGATTTAATCCAGGGCCCAAGCTTTTAGCCGGGCAATTAGAGGTGAGTAAGGAAGAAGTAGCCGAAATGGATCAGCGTTTGGAAGGAGGGGATCTGTCTCTTAACGCCCCGCTGGAAGATGAAACTCAGCAAACTTATCTCGATATTTTGCCGGATAGCGAGGTTTTGGAAGAAAAAGTAGCGGATAACCAATTCAAAGAATTATTTGAGCAGCGCATTGCCGAATTTAGCCAGACTTTAAAGAATAAAGAAGCTTTTATTTTGCAGCATAGACTCTTGGCCGAAAATCCGCTTACTCTGCAAGCCGCGGGAGATGAGTTACATATCTCGCGGGAAAGAGCTCGCCAAATAGAAAAGAGAGTTTTAGAAAAATTGAAGATATTTTTAAAAGAAAAATTTCCCGATTTGGAGGAGATGCATTTTCAATTTAAAAAAAACGCCCGGAGCAAGGAACAAAAATTATCTAAAAAACCAAAGAAGAACGAAACGGGGGTTGACAAGGAAGAGCCCAATGCTTAGTTTTTGAGTGTGAGTAAAATTCAGAAAGGAGGGGATGAAAGATGGCGTTAATTCGTTGGGATCCTTTTCGGGAAATTGCTGCTTTGCAAGAAAGGATGAATAGGTTGTTTTCTGATATCCGTACCCAAAGCCCTTTCCGGGAGGAAGAAATCGTCCAAGGTTCCTGGGTTCCCGCCGTGGATATCTACGAAACTAATGAAGCTATTGTCCTCAATGCTGAACTTCCGGGAGTGGCTCCAGAAGATATATCGGTGGAAGTAAAAGATAATACCCTGACCTTAAAAGGGGAGAAAAAATTTGCGCGGGAAGTTAAAGAAGAAAATTATCATCGCGTGGAGCGTGCTTACGGAACCTTCCAACGAGCTTTTACTCTTCCCGGAACTGTGGCCCAAGAAAAAGTGAAAGCCCAATTCAAAGATGGGGTATTAAAAATAACATTGCCGAAAGTAGAGGAAGCCAAGCCCAAACAAATTAAAGTGGAAGTGAGCTGATGGTTGCTGAGAAAAGGGGGGCTTTAGCCCCCCTTAATTTTTAAGGAGAAATTAATATAAATTTTTTACCCCGGAGAGGGGAAGGAGATGAGGAAAATGCGGTTAGATAAGTTTACGATAAAAGCCCAAGAAGCTTTGCAAGAAGCCCAAGGGATAGCCGAGAAGCACGAGCATCAACAAATTGAACCGGAGCATTTATTAATTGCTTTGTTACAGCAAAGTGATGGAGTGGTCCCCCAAATATTCCAAAAAATGGGCGTTGCCATTCCCGCTACGCTCACCCAACTGGAAGAAGCTTTAAAGAAGATTCCTAAAGTTTATGGCGTTGATAGCGGGCAGGTATACATATCTCCCCGACTAAAAAAATTATTGGATAAATCCTTTTTAGAAGCTGAACATTTAAAGGACTCTTACGTAAGTACCGAACATTTGCTGTTAGCCATGACTGAGGACCAGGAGGGATGGGGCGGGCGTATTTTAGCCAGTCAAGGAATAAGCAAAGATGAGATCTATAGAGTTTTGGCGACTATCCGGGGATCGCAAAGAGTGACAGATCAAAACCCGGAAGAAAAATACCAGGCCCTTAGTAGATATACCCGGGATTTGACTGATCTGGCCCGCCAAGGCAAATTGGATCCAGTGATTGGCCGAGATGATGAAATTAGAAGGGTAATGCAAGTTCTATCCAGGCGGACTAAAAATAACCCAGTTCTAATTGGCGAACCGGGAGTGGGAAAAACAGCCATTGTCGAGGGTTTGGCCCAACGGATCGTGAGCGGCGATGTTCCGGAGACCCTAAAGAATAAAAGACTGGTCGCTTTAGATTTGGGCGCGCTTATCGCGGGAACAAAATATCGGGGAGAATTTGAAGACCGGCTGAAGGCGCTTCTCAAGGAGATTACCGAAGCGCAAGGTGAGATCATCCTTTTTATTGACGAGCTACATACTTTAGTGGGGGCTGGAGCTGCGGAAGGGGCTATGGATGCTTCTAATATGCTCAAGCCAGCCTTGGCCAGGGGAGAGTTGCGCTGCATCGGAGCGACGACGATCAATGAATATCGAAAACATATTGAAAAAGACGCTGCCTTAGAGAGACGATTCCAGCCGGTCATGGTAAGTGAACCAACGGTGGCAGATACGATCGCTATTTTAAGAGGGTTAAAAGAACGTTATGAAGTGCATCATGGAGTGCGGATTCAAGACGCGGCTATTGTGGCGGCGGCGACTCTTTCACACCGTTATATTTCTGACCGCTTTTTGCCCGATAAGGCTATTGATTTGATAGACGAAGCGGCCTCTCGCCTCCGGATGGAGATCGATAGTATGCCCATGGAGATTGACGAGGTAGAAAGGCGCATTATGCAATTGGAGATCGAGAAGCAAGCTTTGCTCAAAGAAAAAGATAAAGCTTCCCAAGAGCGGTTAGAAAAAATAGATAAAGAATTAGCTGAATTGCGCACGCAAGTTAGCGAAATGAAAGCGCACTGGCAAAAAGAAAAAGAATCCATCCAAAAGATCCAATCCTTGAAGAGCCAGATCGAGGAAGCGAAACGGGAAGAACAACAAGCTGAGCGAGAAGGAAATTTGGGCAAGGTGGCGGAGATTCGTTATGGCCGGCTGTTGGAGCTGCAGCGGGAATTAGAAAAAGAGAATCAGTTGCTGGCCAGTTTACAAAAAGATAAAAAGATGCTCAAAGAGGAAGTAGAAGCCGAGGATGTGGCGGAAGTGGTGGCCAAATGGACAGGAATTCCCGTGGCCAAAATGATGGAAGGAGAGATCGAAAAGTTATTAAAAATGGAAGAAAGATTAAAGAATCGGGTAGTCGGGCAGGATGAAGCCATTCGTTTAGTGGCCAATGCTGTCCGCCGGGCCCGAGCTGACCTGCAAGATCCTAACCGGCCTATTGGCTCATTTATATTCCTGGGTCCCACCGGGGTGGGCAAGACAGAATTAGCCCGGGCTTTAGCGGAATTCCTGTTCGATGATGAGCAAGCTATGGTGCGCATTGATATGTCCGAATTTATGGAAAAACACTCCGTTTCCAGGTTAATTGGAGCTCCGCCGGGCTACGTGGGTTACGAAGAAGGGGGTTATTTAACGGAAGCGGTGCGGCGTCGACCTTATTCGGTGGTACTTTTTGATGAAGTGGAGAAAGCTCATCCGGAAGTCTTCAATATTTTGCTGCAAATCCTCGATGATGGTCGGCTAACCGACGGTAAGGGCAGGACAGTGGACTTTAAAAACACTGTCCTTATTATGACTTCTAATATTGGCAGCCAATGGATTCAGGATCTGGGAGCGCGTGATTACGAAGAGATGCGGCGCCGCGTACTGGAAGCCCTGCGCGCCCACTTTAAACCCGAGTTTCTCAATAGAATAGATGATATCGTTATTTTCCATGCCCTCACCAAAGAAAATATTAAAGATATTGTAGAGATCCAATTGCGGAATTTACGCCGAAGACTAAGGGAGAAGAAAATCACTCTTCATCTTTCGGAGAAGGCCAAGGACGTTCTAGCTCAAGAGGGGTTTGATCCAGTTTATGGGGCCCGGCCCTTGAAGAGAGCTATCCAAAGATTAATTCAAGATCCTTTGGCTTTAAAAATTCTTAATGGGGAATTTAAAGAGGGCGACTTAATCGAAGTAGACGTAGATGCTAAGAAAAATTTGACTTTCTCCAGGAGACTACCGCGCCCAGAAGAAAGCGGAGTGGAAGCGCATGCTTGAAGCGGATAAGGTCGAGCGAAATTGGCCAAGAAAATTTTAAAGATTTTCTTTCATTTGCTTGACAAAAATACTAAAAATGATTAGTTTTTTGAAAGGATTGTTCAAAATATTTAGGAACAAGGGATTGTTTAAAACATGGAGGATTTAAAATGAGTAAAATTATTGGTATTGATTTGGGAACAACTAATTCAGTAGTAGCCGTAATGGAAGGAGGAGATCCGAAAGTCATTATTAACGAAGAAGGCAGTCGGCTTACTCCTTCGGTGGTGGCGTTTACGAAAGACGGGAATCGTCTGGTTGGGCAAATAGCCAAAAGACAGGCGATTACTAATCCCGAAAATACTATATATTCCATTAAAAGGTTCATGGGGCGGCGTTATGAAGAAGTCACGGAAGAAATGAAGATGGTTCCTTATAAGGTAGTCAGGGACGCCAGCGGAGGAGTACGCGTTAAGGTAAAGGACAAAGAATATTCCCCGCCCGAGATTTCCGCCATGATCTTGCAAAAGCTGAAAAAGTCGGCGGAAGAATACCTTGGAGAAAAGATTACCGACGCGGTGATAACCGTTCCGGCTTACTTTAACGACAGTCAACGTCAGGCTACTAAGGATGCAGGAACTATTGCTGGCTTGAATGTGCGCCGGATAATAAATGAGCCTACAGCAGCCGCTTTGGCTTATGGTTTGGATAAAAAGAAAGATGAAACCATTGCTGTTTATGATTTTGGTGGAGGAACTTTTGACATCTCCATCTTGGAAGTAGGCGATAATGTGGTGGAAGTCAAAGCCACTAATGGGGATACTCATTTGGGCGGAGACAACATCGACCAAAGGATAATGGAATGGTTAATTGCCGAATTTAAAAAAGACCAGGGGATAGATCTAAGCAAAGATTTAATGGCCTTGCAAAGATTAAGGGAAGCGGCAGAGAAGGCTAAAATAGAACTTTCTTCGACCATGGAGACGGAGATTTCCTTACCCTTTATCACGGCCGATGCCTCTGGTCCGAAACATTTAAATTACAAGCTTACCAGAGCCAAATTTGAATCAATGGTCATGGATATTTTAGAGAAGAGCATACCTCCTTGCCGCCAAGCCTTAGAGGATGCGGGTTTGAAACCTAGTCAAATTGATGAGGTAGTTTTAGTCGGGGGGTCTACGCGCATTCCGAAAGTGCAAGAAATGGTGCGCCAATTCTTTGGCAAAGAACCGCACAAAGGCGTAAATCCAGATGAAGTCGTCGCTTTGGGCGCTGCCGTCCAGGCCGGAGTATTAGCCGGTGAAGTGAAAGATGTCCTTCTTTTGGATGTTACTCCTCTTTCCCTGGGGATTGAAACCTTGGGGGGTGTTATGACGCGTCTTATCGAGCGGAATACCACTATCCCGACTAAGAAAAGCGAAATTTTCTCGACTGCCGCTGATAATCAGACTAGTGTGGAAATCCATGTACTCCAGGGTGAAAGGGAGATGGCCCGGGATAATAGAACCTTAGGTAAGTTCCATTTAGTCGGTATTCCCCCAGCACCGCGAGGAGTGCCCCAGATTGAAGTAACCTTCGACATAGATGCGAATGGTATTTTGCACGTTTCCGCTAAGGATTTAGCTACGGGCAAACAGCAAGCCATAACTATTACTGCTTCGAGTGGTTTGAGTAAGGAAGAAGTGGAGCGGATGGTTAAAGAAGCCGAAGCTCATGCGGAAGAAGATAGGCGGCGCAGACAAGAAGTGGAATTGCGTAACCAGGCCGACGCTTTAGTTTACACTACAGAGAAAACTTTGAATGAACACCGAGATAAGATCCCGATTAGCGAAGTTAATGCCATTGAGACGGCGATAAAAGAAACCAAAGATGCCATTGCCAGTGGGGATATGAACCGAATTCGAGAAAAGATGGATCTATTGACCAAAGCTTCCCATCATTTAGCAGAGATTATGTACCGCCAGGCCTCGAGTAAACAAAAAGGAGAAGCAGCCTCCGGAGGATCAAAGGGAGGCCGACCCGAAGAAGATGTAGTGGATGCGGAATTTGAAGAGAAGAAATAAATCAAGGGGGACTCTTAAAAAGGGTCCCCCCAATTTTTTGAATTTTCTTCTTAAAAGATGTTTCCCCACCCCGCAAAAGGAAAAAGTTCCTCCATTTACGCGTCAATCCTAAAATCTTGTAATCGCTCACTGAAGGGTGGGTTAGATATAAAAACAATTATTTCTTGTCATTTCGTAGGGCCAGCTTTTATGGCTGGCCAATTTCGCTAATGGTTTGCCTCACAAATCTAATCTATTGTCCATCTCGAAATTTTGTAACTCCCCCTCTCCCCCTCT
>Ga0078972_1005290_pt1 | contig 33041 bp, 31 predicted proteins | sample YelNatPaOPGAMG01_FD_67568 | JGI IMG/M metagenome (GOLD analysis project Ga0078972, IMG submission 67568) | Hot spring thermophilic microbial communities from Obsidian Pool, Yellowstone National Park, USA - OP-RAMG-01 (SPADES assembly) (version 2) | ecosystem: Environmental > Aquatic > Thermal... | reverse complement strand
CAAAAGAAAAATAACTGCTGCTACTAATACTAATTTAAACCAAAAGCGGACACATCACTTGTTAGAAACAGCGGACATCTTGACATGTTAGTTACAAAGGGCGAGATTTCTCTTGACGATATATAACATTATGTTATAATTAGATTCTCTAAATAATTGAGGAGGCGTGTGTGAAGAAGACCCTTACCTTAAAAAGCAATTTAAAACGAAAGCGAAAACACGGTTTTAGAAAGAGAATGCGGACGCCCGAAGGCAGGGCAGTACTTAAGCGACGTCGACAAAAAGGCCGGAAGAGACTAACGGTCTAATGGCAAGATTCAGATTTACCAAAAAAGAACGAATCAAAAGCAGCGCTTTAATAAACCAGGTTTTTGAAAAAGGCCTTCCCTATAAAGGTAGATTCCTTAATATATATTTTTTGGAAAGAGACACTAAATCAGAACCTAATAGAGTAGCATTTGTGGTTAATAGACATTTATATAATAAAAAAGTTGTCTCAAAAAACAGATTCAAACGCATCCTCAGGGAGGCCTATAGAAGAACAAAACATCTTCTATCGCCCGGATTTGATATAGTAATATCAAGTGCAAGACTAAAAGAAACAACAACTTCATCTGATTTAGAAAAAGAGTTAGAGGATGTCTTTAAAAAAATTAGTAATAAACACAATAAAATTTTATCATAACTACTTATCAGCATTAATGTTATATAAATGCAGATATTATCCATCCTGCTCAGAATATATGATTGAAGCAATAGAGGATAAAGGCATTTTTTTGGGCATATTGAAAGGTATTTTAAGACTATCGAGATGTAACTTGCTATTCCCAGGCGGATACGACCCTTATAGAAGGCATAACTAAAATGGAAAAAAGACTCTTTCTAGCAGTAACATTATCTCTACTTGTAATGCTATTATATCCAATTATTCTCTCCAAGATAAATCCATCTCTTATGACTTCAGAACCACATCAGAATACGCAACCAATTGAATTACAAAAAGATATAGAAACTAGACTCGATTCTGCCATTCCAATAAAAGAGGTCAATCCCAGTATAGTATCCATTGCAAATGATAAATACTTTTTTAATATTTCAGATATAGGTGGGTCTATAAATAGTATTAATATAAAAAGGCAGGGTTTTAAAGACGCAGACCTGGTTAGTAATGCCAATCTTCAAGCAGGTATTTTGTCCATAGAAGGAGATGGTGTTTTGTCAGGTTTATCCAGCAAGAGATTTGAGGTAACCAATATAGAATCCGGCACCAGGCTTATGTATAATGATAATAATATTGGTATAGAAAAAATTATAACCCTATTGCCAGATAGGTATGGAGCAACCTCCTCTGTCACAATAAAAAATAATTCAGGCACAAGACAAGACTTAGCATTTGAAATTACTGTAGGTTCAAACATCTCGGATAAAGAGCAATTCGAGTCAAGATATATTGCTGCATATATTTTATATCAAGATGGTAAATTAAGACGGGTAGCAAGTCATAACTCCTCTAAATATAATAAGTTATATCAAAATAATATAGAATGGCTGATGCTTCAAAACAAATATTTTTCAATAATAGCAAAGCCATATTTTCCTATAAAAGGTGTATTCACAAAATCTATACAAGGCAGACTTGTGGCCGGATTTATTGTAAACGATAATATTATGCCTGCAGAGGTTAAAAGCTATAACATGCTTTTTTATATAGGGGCCTTGGACATAGAAGACCTTGAAAAAGTAGATAGGAGTTTTGGCAAGGCAATAAATTTTGGGGTTTTTACAAGTATCGGGCTTGTGCTTTTAGGCATCTTAGAATTCTTTCATGGGATTTTTCATAATTATGGTGTGGCAATACTACTTTTAACATTCTGTGTTGGTGTGGTGTTGTATCCATTGACTTTCAAGAGCATGAAATCCATGAAGAGATTACAGGAATTGCAACCTCAGATAGAAAAGTTACGCATAGAGCACAAAAACAACCCACAGAGATTAAATAAAGAGATAATGGAACTTTATCGTCGGAATAATGTAAATCCTATGAGTGGATGCCTGCCGCTTTTTTTGCAAATGCCAATATTTATTGCTTTATATCAAACGCTCACGAGGTCTATAAGACTTAAAGAGGCAAGTTTTTTATGGATAAAAGACTTATCAATGCCTGATGCTGCATTTTCCTTGCCAATCAATATCCCAATATTAGGCAACAAATTAAATATCTTGCCAATCTTGATGATTGGTGCTATGATATTACAACAGAGACTTTCTCAGTCGAATGTCTCTAATACATTGCAGACAGAACAACAAAAGATTATGGCAGTCACAATGCCATTAGTTTTTGGTTTTATTTTTTATAACTTACCCTCTGGGCTTGTGCTTTACTGGTTGACAAATACTATTTTGACAATATTTTTGCAATACATATCTATTAGAAAAATATAGTTATATAGAACTTTTTAGAATCAAGATTCAAAATGGTCTATAAAGCAGTCTTCTATTACTTTAAACCATTGTAGTTTTAGACCGGTGCTCATGCTATACAAACATTAACATTACGGAATTTTAAGAATTATATAACTCCAAGATAATAAATAAGTTATATTAAATGATACGGTTATGATACGGTTAGGTTTAGTTTTCGATACTTGTAATTGTTCCACATGGAACAACTCTATTTAACATGGGCAAGATAATAGCAATATGCAATCAGAAAGGCGGTGTTGGGAAAACTACTACAGCTATAAACCTCGGCTATTATCTTGCATATAATCAAAAAAAAGTTTTATTAGTGGATTTTGATCCCCAGGCAAATGCAACAAGCGGGCTTGGTGTTGATAGATTAAGTCTACAGAATACTATTTATGATGTTTTAATCAACAATGTATCTGTAAAAGATGTTATATTGGAGCTTTTCAATATGCCTGAGTTTAAATTAGTTCCTTCAAATATAAATCTTACAGCTGCAGAAATTGAATTAATAAACCTTATGAATAGAGAGTACAGGTTAAAAAAAATTCTACAAGAGATCTCAGATGAATTTGACTTCCTATTAATAGATTCTCCTCCGTCTTTAGGGCTTTTGACTATAAATACCCTTACAGCAGCAAACACTGTGTTAATTCCAATACAATGTGAGTATTATGCCCTTGAAGGCCTTAGCAGATTATTGGATACTATAAAGATTGTTCGGGAAAATCTAAACCCTGATTTAGGAATAGAAGGTGTTTTATTGACCATGGCTGATTATAGAACGAATCTTACCTCAGAGGTGATTGAAGAGACAAGGCAGTTTTTCAAGGAGAAAGTATTCAAGACAATTATTCCAAGGACTGTTAAACTTAGTGAGGCACCAGGGTTTGGTAAGCCAATTCATATTTATGACAAATCATCAATAGGTGCAAAAACATATCAATCTCTCGCAGCTGAAATACTGGGAGAGAAAGTTGAGGAGGTAATATTAGAATGGAAAAAAGAGTCCTCGGAAGAGGTTTAGATGCCTTAATTTCCTCAAAAGATTCGATGGATACAGGCAAAAAAGGCGAAGCAGAAGTAAAAGACTCTTTGTTGCTCAGAACAGCAAAGGGTCAGTTTGTTACCAATATACCTGTAGAAAAGATAAAGACAAATAAATATCAGCCAAGAGAGGAATTCAGCGAAGAGGCGTTAAAAGACCTTGCTAATTCAATCAAAGAAAAAGGGGTCTTACAGCCAATAATTGTGAGATCTATTGGAGGGGAATATGAATTAATCGCAGGAGAGAGACGTCTAAGAGCAGCCAAGCTATTGAATCTTAAGGAAATTCCAGCAATAATTAGGGATGTTTCAGACATTGATTCTTTAGAGCTTTCTATAATAGAAAATATTCAACGTGAAGACCTTAATCCAATTGATCAGGCAAAGGCATATAAAAAGCTATTAGACGAGTTTAATATGACACAGGAGAGCATATCTTCTGCTATTGGAAAGGATAGAGCCACAGTAGCCAATATATTAAGATTATTAAAACTTCCGCAGAAGATACAGGAACATGTTTCACGGGGAACAATTTCTATGGGCCATGCCAAGGCAATACTTGGGCTTGAAAAAGAAGAAGAGCAACTTAGACTATGTACAAAGATAATAAAAAATGATTTATCTGTAAGAGATGCGGAGAGATACGCAAAAACAATCTCAAGCGTTATTAAGAAAACACCCTATCATAAAGACCCTGATTTATTAGCAATAGAAGACAAATTGAGGGAATTATTAGGCACAAAGGTGAGAATTGTAAAGGCCAAAAAAGGTGGAAGAATAGAAATAGAGTTTTATTCTGATGAAGATTTAGAAAGAGTTATAACTATATTAAAATCAAAGGGTTAAGTGAATACTACTATGATACAACAGACATTAGTATTAATAAAACCAGATGGATTAAAAAAATCTCTTACTGGAAATATATTGACAAGGCTTTCTGAGACAAAGCTTGAAATTGTTGCAGCCAAGATTATCAGGGTGAGCCGCGAACTTGCCATAGAACATTATAAACATATGAAGGATAAGCCATTTTTTGAGGAACTTATAAGGTATATAATGGGCGAATTGCATGATAGGCGAAAGGTTATGGCAATGGTGTATTGGGGAGAGAATGCTATTACAAAGGTGCGGCAGATAGCAGGCGCTACTAATCCTGAAGAGGCAGAGCCAACATCTATAAGAGGTGCTTATGGCAGGATTACAACAAAGGGTGTCTATGAGAATGTATTGCATGCCTCCACGAATGAACAAGAGGCAGAAAGAGAAATAAAATTATGGTTTCAACCAGATGAGATTATTGTGGATCTATATCCTACTAAAATAATTACTGTGGAAAAAGAACAAAAACGCGTCTGGGCGTAGTGAACCAGTCACGCATCCATAAAAAGGAGTTGGATTTGATAAAAAGCATGACAGGATTTGGAAAAGGAGAGGCAGGAGGTAAATTAGGAAATTTTACTGCTGAGATTCGCACAGTAAATCACAGGTATCTTGATATATCATTGCGAGTGCCTGATAACTTTGGTATATTAGAAGAGAGGATTAAAAATTATATATCAAGATATATAAAACGAGGAAAGATAAATCTTTCTATTAGTTATAAAAAGGATTACAATGAGGTCGCGTCTATAAAGATTGATAGCGAGGCAATAGATAGATATTATAATATTCTTAAAAGCCTCAAAAGAAGATATGGCCTGAAAGAAGAGATAAAATTATCCCATCTCTTGATTTTTCCAGATATATTTACCTTAGAACAGCCAGAGTTTGATGTTGAGAGTGTCTGGCCTGTATTAGAAAACGCTATTAAAAAGGCAGTATTTAACTGCAATCGGATGAGAGAGAAAGAAGGCAGGGTTCTTTATTTAGACCTATCAGGAAGGGTCAGCAAAATCTCTAATTGCATAGACAAGATAAATAGTTTGGTACCTAAACAGCTTGAAGATTATAAAAAGATGCTTAAGTCAAGACTTAGGGAGATGTTTAAAGATACGGATATTAGGGTAGATCCTTACAGATTGGAATTAGAAGTTACTATGTTAGCCAGACAGAGCGATATCTCTGAGGAGATTACACGCTCTAGGAGTCATATAGATGCATTAAAAAAGTCATTAAGTTCGAATGGGGAAACAGGCAGGCGAATAGATTTTATTTTACAGGAACTTCAGCGAGAGATAAATACACTTGGCTCAAAAGCATCTGATGTTAGGATATCGAGATTGGTTGTAGATATAAAAAGCGAGATAGAGAAGATGCGCGAACAGGTTCAGAATGTGGAATAATAGATTATTTAATACATCGCACATCGATTAATCTATTCTTTTAAAGAGGTTATTATTATGAAAGCAAAACGAAAAGGGATATTATTTATAGTGTCAGCACCTTCTGGGTCAGGGAAGACCACTCTCTGCAATAAGCTTGTAGAATCTATTGGGGGGTTGAGCAGGTCAATATCTATGACTACAAGGTCTCCGCGTATCGGAGAAAGGGATGGGGTGGATTATATCTTTATAGAAAAAGAGGAGTTTCTAAAACGGAAAAAAAGAGGGGAGTTTTTAGAATGGGCCAAGGTCCTTGACGAATATTATGGCACACCAAAAAGGCATATCAAACACCTTATAGCCAAGGGCCAGGATGTTGTTTTGAATATAGATGTTCAGGGTGCGATGAAAATAAAACGTCTTGGACTAAGGGCGGTCTTTATATTTGTGGTATTGCCCTCTTTGGATGTTCTTAGGGAGCGTCTATTGAAGAGGTCTACGGATTCTCAGAAGGATATCGTCGAGAGATTAAGATTAGCAAAAAAGGAGATGTCTTATATAAATAAATATGATTATGTAGTCTTGAATGATAAATTTGAGACGGCCTTAGAAAATCTGCGTTCCATAGTAATAGCTGAACGATGCAGAATACAGGAGGGTTGAGATGTCATATATTCCGCGGGAAAAAATTCTAAGGGATGGCCAAAGCGTCTATAAACTAACCCTTCTTGCTGCAAGAAGGGCTGTTGAACTTAGCAATGGAGCCCCAAAATTAGTTGAGGTCGATTCCAAAAAATTTTCCACAATAGCCCTCGAAGAGATTATGCAGGGCAAGGTCAAGTATAAGGCAAAAGAAAATAGATGAAGAGAAAAACTGTTGTAATAGGTGTAACAGGTAGTATAGCTTGTTATAAGGCCCTGGATATTATAAGGAGGTTAAAGGAATTTAACATATCCTGCATACCCGTACTTACAAGAGAGGCTGAGGAATTTATAAGGCCAATATTATTTCAGGCTATATCAGGCAACAAGGTGTTTACATCTGGCTTATTTAACTTACCAGAAGAGTGGGAGATAGAACATATCTCCCTGGCAGACAGGGCTGATCTTGTACTTGTTGCCCCAGCCACTGCTAATATTATAGGTAAGATTGCAAATGGCATATGTGATGATATGCTGACATGTGTTATAATCGCCACAAAGGCCCCAGTCTTATTTGCGCCTGCAATGAATTTGAATATGTATAATAATAAGGTTGTGCAGAAAAATATAGATATATTAAAAAAATTTGGCTATCATTTTACAGGCCCGATTGAAGGCCGGCTTGCCTGTGGCGTCAAAGGCGTGGGTCATCTTCAAGATCTAGATGTTATAATAAAGGAGGTTAGGGCATTATTGTAGTATCGATTGTGCTAAGTAACAGAATGTTTATAGCGCCGGTTATGCACGGAAGACCAGGGGTGATGATATATTAAAATAGTAATTACCGCAGGTCCTACAATAGAACCAATAGATCCTGTTAGGTTTATATCAAATTATTCAACAGGTACAATGGGCTATAGATTAGCAGAAGAGGCTGCTAGACGAGGTCATATTGTTACGCTTATAAGTGGTCCTGTCAAGCTCCTACCGCCAGAAAATATTTATAGGTTTATCCAGATACGCACACTAAAAGAGTTAAGAACCTCTCTTAAAAAGATAATGGTTCAATCCGAGTGCCTTATTATGTGCGCTGCTGTTGCAGATTTCAGGGTAAAAAGAATTAGAAAGAAAAAGATTAGGAGGAGGAGGAAAAGATTATTATTAGAACTTGTCCCAACCAATGATATAATTGGTGAATTGTCAAAATACAAGAAGCGCCAGTTATTCGTGGGATTCAGTTTAGAGACAGAAGACCTGGTAAGGAATTCTATTAGAAAACTTAAGGATAAAAAATTAGATATAATTGTTGCGAATAGATTATCAAAATATCATAACCCATTTGGAGACAATAAGTTAGACGTATTGATAATTGATAAGGACGGTAGAAAGATAGATATCAAAAATAAAACCAAGCCCTATATAGCACAGGTTTTGCTTGACAAAATTGAGCAATTATGGTATTTAAAAAGAAAGGATATCGTTTGATCTCTTAATAAACTATTAGGATATTTGTGTAGGATGGGATATTTGAAAAAAAGAGGCTTTACATTAATTGAGTTATTGGTTGTAATAGCTATAATAGGCATACTTGCTGGGATGCTCCTTCCAGCTGTAGGCAAGGCAAGGGAAAGGGCAAGACGTACGAGCTGTATCAACAACCTGAAACAGATAAGCATTGCCTTGCATATGTATGCCACTGATCATATGGAGAGATTCCCTGCGAAGTTACAGGAGCTGGTAGATGAGGGATATCTGGATACCTTGGAGATCTTCAAGTGCCCGTCTAGTTCCAGTGGTATTCCTTCAAATGCAGACAATGGGGATTATATGTATAAAGCAGGGCTTACAGAATCTGCAGATTCTAATACACCCATAGTTTGTGATAAACCAGAAAATCATAATGGAGAAGGCGGGAATGTATTATATGTCGGCGGACACATAAGATGGAGTTCTGGTTCTAGTGGGAAATGGACACCGCCATTTTAATGTTGGAGATTTTTATAACGTGTAACTATTCTAAAAAAGCAAAGGTTACACGTTTTTTTGTCATTGCAGATAGAAATTGGGCGACGTAGCCAAGTGGTAAGGCAGTTGTCTGCAAAACAACTATACACCGGTTCAATTCCGGTCGTCGCCTCCAATGTCTGGGATACAATTTGGGCTCATGGCGCAGTTGGTTAGCGCGCTTCCTTGACATGGAAGAGGTCAGAGGTTCGAGTCCTCTTGGGCCCACCAGATTTTTGGGATGAGTAGGAATTTGAAGGACTCGAAACGAGTGAACGCCGACGAATAGGAGGAACATGCTTAGCGATGGCCGCGAGGAAGTAGCGGCCTTATAAACTGAGTAATGAAACCCTAAAGGGTTGATTCCCCATTAATCCTGCCTGAGGGTAGGCAGGATTTTCTTCTAAAGATTGAAGGATATAACATGAACGAGCTCGATACATTGCGACATAGTTGTTCTCATGTGATGGCTGATGCTGTAAAGAGACTCTGGCCAGATGTAAAATTAGGCATAGGGCCTTCTATCGAAAATGGATTTTATTATGATTTTGATAAAAAAGACCCTTTTAGTCCAGAGGACCTGGAAAAGATAGAAAACGAAATGGCAAAGATTATAAAAGAGGATCTGGAATTCAAAAAAGAACAACTTTCAAAAGATGAGGCACTAAAATTATTCGCTAACGAACCGTATAAGATCGAACTTATAAATAAATTAGAGGGTGAAACTGTGTCAATTTATAGGCATGGTAATTTTGTAGACCTGTGCAAAGGCCCTCATGTAAAATCTACAGGTGAGATAAAGGCCTTTAGACTTATCAATATAGCAGGCGCGTACTGGCATGGCATAGAGACAAACCCTATGCTACAACGTATATATGGGACGTGTTTTAAAACCAAAGAGGCCCTGGAAGAATATCTCAATAATATAGAAGAGGCAAAAAAGAGGGACCACAGGAAATTGGGCAAAGAGTTGGAGTTATTTAGCATCCAGGACAATGTAGGACCAGGTCTGGTCTTTTACCATCCAAAAGGTGCGCTTCTAAGAATGGTTGTAGAAGATTATATAAAAAAGGAACATCTGAGACGGGGTTATGAGATGGTTATGGGACCCCACATCCTCAAGTCAGACATATGGATTACATCAGGTCATTATGAGTATTATAAAGACAACATGTATATATTTAAGGTAGATAACGAAGAGTATGCTATAAAGCCAATGAATTGTCCTGGCCATATGCTTATATATAAATCAAAGATACGAAGTTACAGAGATTTGCCTGTACGTTATTTTGAGCTCGGCAATGTGCATAGACGCGAGAAGGCAGGTGTGCTTCATGGCCTTTTACGGGTAAGAGGATTCACCCAGGACGATGCTCATATATTCTGTCTTCCAGAGCAACTTGAATCAGAACTGATTAGTGTTATTGATTTTGCCATATCTACGATGAAGGTCTTTGGTTTCAATGACTACAAGATAGACCTATCTACAAGGCCTGAGAAATCCATTGGAGATGATGAGATGTGGGAGAGGGCCACGACTGCCTTGAAAAATGCCCTTGAGGCAAAAGGCATGAATTATAGTATCAACGAAGGGGAAGGCGCTTTTTATGGTCCGAAAATAGATATTATGGTAAAGGATGCCTTGAGTCGTCCATGGCAGTGTGCAACAGTGCAATGTGATTTTGCATTGCCGGAGAGATTTGACCTGACATATATATCCCAAGAGGGAAGGAAAAAGCGACCTGTTATGCTACACAGGGTTATACTGGGAAGCATAGAACGTTTTATAGGCACGCTTATAGAACATTACGCAGGTGCATTCCCTGTATGGTTGAGCCCTGTTCAGACAGTAGTCATTCCAATCACTGATAGGTCGCATACATATGCGGATTCGATTTTTGTTGAGTTGGTCAAAAATGATATAAGGGCTGAGATAGATAAACGGAGCGAAAAACTTCAGTATAAAATAAGAGAGGCAGAACTTAAAAAGGTCCCTTATATGCTTATAGTTGGGGATAAAGAAAAGGATGCAGGATTGGTCTCGCTCAGGGCGAGAAAAGAGGGCGACATCGGCAAGATAAGATTAGAGGAATTCTTGAAGAGGATACAAAAGGAGATCGAGGAAAAAATTATCATGTAATCTTAGATTAAAACTACAAGGAGGTGATAGTTATTTCTCGGGAGCTAAGAATAAACCAGAGGATAAGAGTTAAAGAAGTAAGATTGATAGGACCTGATGGTGAACAGATGGGCGTAGTGCCTACATCTGAGGCGTTGGCAAAGGCCCAGGAGATAGGGCTCGACCTTGTTGAAGTTGCGCCTACAGCCACGCCGCCAGTTTGCCGCATAATGAATTACAGCAAATATAAATATGAACAAGAGAAAAAAGAAAAAGAGGCCCGTAAACACCAACATATCATGCATCTAAAAGAGATAAAGATGAAACCCAATATAGAGGAGCACGATTATCAGGTGAAACTTTTTCATATAAAAAGATTTTTATCAAGAGGCGACAAGGTAAAATTGACTATGACCTTTAGAGGTCGGGAGATAAGTCATATTGATATAGGAAAGAAGGTTATAGATAGGGTCATCTCTGACACTGTAGACTTAGGAGAGATAGAAAATGGCCCTGTGCAAGAAGGGAAGGATATCATTGTAAATTTTATACCAAAGTCTCAACCCAAAATTAAACAGGAAGATGTTGTATAGAATAGGTTGACATTTAAAAGAGGCAGTATTTATTGCAATAATTTTTCGGCAAGGACTTAAATTAAGGAGTTATTATGCTAAAACTTAAGACAAATAAAAGCGCAAAGAAACGTTTCAGGGTGACAAGACATGGGAAATTGAAAGGGTTTAAACCCGGTAAGAGGCATTTATTAACATCAAAGTCTTCTGACAGAAAGCGGAGACTCAGAAAATCGTTTATATTAAAAGGGAAGGTAGCAAAGTTGACAAGAAAGTTATTGCCGTATGGATAAGCTGAATAAGTTGTTGTAGAAAACATAGATAATCTTATATCGAATTAAAAAGGAGTTGTTATGGCAAAGGCAAAATATGGACCAGCATCTAGGGCGCGCAGGAAGAAATTTTCTAAGATGGCGAAGGGGCAACGTGGGGGTCGAAGTAAGTGGCACAGGATAACTATGGAATCAGTAAAAAGGGCATTGGCCTATGCCACAAGAGATAGGCGTGCGAAAAAAAGGGAGTTTAGGCAACTCTGGATTAAAAGAATTTCAAATGCATGCAAGGAGATGGGCATATCTTACAATAGATTTATGAAAGGCCTAAAAGACATGAAGATATACCTGAATAGGAAAGTACTTGCAGACCTTGCTGTGAATGAGAAAGCGGCATTTAAAAAATTGGTGGATGTTGTACAAAAGGTATAACCTTATTACCACAACAACGCTTGACAATGAAAAATAGTTTATAAAAGACGAGGTTATTATGTATGTAATAATAGTTGGTTGTGGAAGAGTGGGTTCAGAACTTGCAAAGTTACTTTCTCTGGAAGGTCATAATGTAGTGGTTATAGATAAAGAGCAAAGGTCTTTTGCACGACTAGGCCAGGATTTTAATGGTCTTACCCTTGTTGGTAATGGTTTTGATATTGATCTTTTGAAAGAGGCAGGGATAGAACATTCGGATGCCTTCTGTGCAGTAACCAATGGCGATAATACCAATATAATGGCTGCGCAGGTTGCAAAAAAGATATTCAAAGTAAAAAAGGTGATCGCAAGGATTTATGACCCTGAAAGGGCTGAGATATATCATAAGCTTGGCCTAGATATTATAAGCGGGACAGTCCTCCTAGCAGCGATGATAAGGGATAAGATAGTAGAGAGTCATTTTACAAGTTATCTTATAGAGACCGGCGAACTAGGTGTAATAGAGATAGTCATAGATGAGAAATTTTCTGGCAAGACCATCTCAGAGCTTAATATACCCGGAGAGTTTTTGGTAGCAACTCTCTTAAAGAAAAAGCATGTAATTATCCCTGGCCCGGATACAAAGGTAGACAAAGACGATATCATAATGGGAGTGGTAAAGACCACATCCCTAAAAAAGATAAGAGAGATATTCGGACTTTAGGCCAAGGATGATTTTATGGAGGGCAAGTTATGCGGATCATAATAGTCGGTGGGGGCAATGTTGGATATTACCTTGCGAAGAGATTGGCGGCAGATAGACATGCAGTGACCCTTATAGAAAAAGATAGTGTTATCTGTGCAAAGATTGCAGAGGAAGAGAAAATCCTTGTTATAAACGGAGACGGCTGTGACCCTGACGTCCTTGAAGAGGCAGGGATAGAGCGTACAGATGTTGTAGCGGCTGTCACAGGTGATGATGAGGATAATCTTGTAATCTGCCAGCTTGCGAAAGATACATATAATGTAAAAAGGACAGTCGCACGTGTTAACGATCCGAAAAATGAACACACCTTTAACGAATTAGGCGTGGATGTCCCGGTTGATTCAACAGCTATTATAGCGAAGATTATCGAAGAAGAGGTCTCATTTAAGGACGTTGTGAACCTGATGACATTTAAAAGAGGTAAACTTGCTATAGTAAGGGTGGACCTTTCGAAAGACTCCTCAGTCTGTGGTAAGAAAGTGATGGATATAAAATTGCCCGGAGATTCAGTGCTCGTCTCTATAATACGTGGCGATGATGTAATTATACCAAAAGGGAACACTGTATTATACCCACAGGACGATATAATAGCCCTTACCACCATAGAGAATGAGCAACATCTCCTAGAGGCACTGATAGGTAAGGTAGAATAATACGATGTCTTTATCTACCTTAAAAAATCTAAGTCTTGGAATACTGATAGAGGTTTTTTATATTGCATTGACACTGGGTCTAGGATACATTGTGGGATTTATCCTGACAAAATTATTATAATGATAATACGACCTTCCTTAAAAGATATAAAAATAATCTTATCAAATCTAGGAAAGATAAGCATAATCCTTGGCATAGTAATGGTGTTCCCTCTTTTAATAGCAATATTGTTTAAAGAGACGGACCCAATGTATGATTACCTGATAGGGATCTTCGCTTCTTTTATAACAGGTCTTTTTCTAATACAGTTATCCTCTCTGAAAGATAAGACAGATAGCAAGATAAAATGGATGCATGGCATGACTGTTGTTTCTTTATCATGGATTATGGCAATGGTATTAGGGGCAATACCATTGTATCTCTCAGGACATTTCAGGTCTTTTTTGGATGCCTGTTTTGATACGATGAGTGGTTTTGCTACAACAGGATTGGCACTTATAACCGACCTGGACCATCTTTCATATGCCCACAATATGTGGAGGCATCTTATGATATTTCTTGGTGGTCAAGGGATAATATTAGTAGGGTTGACCTTATTTATGAGTAGAACAAGGGGTGCCTTCAGGTTGTATGTTGGAGAGGCAAGAGAAGAAAATATTTTACCAAATGTTATAGAGACCGTAAGGGTTATATGGTCGCTAAGCATAGTATACCTTATTCTTGGCTCAACCATTCTAACAATAATAATGTTATTTGAAGGGATACCTTTATCAAAGGCAGTTCTGCATGGCATATGGATCTTTATGGCTACCTTTGATACAGGAGGATTTGCACCTCAATCGCAAAATATATTGTATTATCATAGCCCATTGTTCGAACTAGCAACTATGTTTATCATGCTGCTGGGTGCAATGAATTTTAGATTGCATTACGCCCTATGGACAGGGAATAGAAAGGAAATTTTTAGAGATATAGAGATAGCATCATTTTTTATTACAATGGGTCTTACATTTTTTATAACATCATTGGGCCTATCCAGAGCAGATGTGTATCCTGGGGCCATCCCTATGTTTAGAAAAGGGTTCTATCAGTTGGTATCTGGGCATACAGGGACAGGATATGCGACCATATACCCAAGACAATTCATAAATGAATGGACTGCGCTTGCTATAATGGGTCTAAGCACTGCTATGGCACTTGGGGGTGGGGTATGTTCTACTACAGGCGGTATAAAGGCATTGAGGATTGGAATAATCTATAAGGCCTTTAGCCAAGAGATAAAACATCTTTTGACCTCAGAGTTAGCAGTTATCATTCAGAGATTCCATCATATAAAAGATAATATCTTAAATGATAAACAGATAAAGATGGCCTTTTTGGTCACATTTAATTATCTCATCCTATTTGGGATTGGGGCATTATTTGGCGTATTCTATGGATACCCACTGATGGATTCGATTTTTGAATCCATTTCAGCAGCCGCAAATGTAGGGCTATCATGTGGCATAACAACTCCATTTATGCCAACAGGTCTTAAGATAGTCTATATTATTGAGATGTGGGCAGGTAGATTAGAATTTATGTCCATCTTTGTATTGGCAGGCCTGTTGGTCTCAATGATTAGAGGAAAGTGACAAGATGCAGGTAAAACGCGTTAGACTAATACAATTTATATTTTTTCTAAAACTCTATTTGCTTATAGGCGTGATAGGAGATATGCTGGTTACAACCTCTTATGGTGAAGGGATTGCCTCAGACGAGTTGATAGAAAAGGCGAAAGACTATGATGGAAAAGAGATAGTTTTTCAGGGCGAGGTAATAGGCGACATAATGGAGAGGAGAGACGGTTTCTGGATAAATATATCTGATGGGAAAAATGCAATAGGGGTTTTTTGTAAGAAAGAGTTTTTTTGCGGTATCAGATTCACAGGGGATTATAGCCACAAGGGAGATATTTTGGAGATAAGAGGTATATTTCATCGTGCCTGTCCAGAACATGGCGGGGATTTGGATATCCATGCAATTAAAATGACAAGGTTAAAAGAGGGGGAGAGGATAATACATCTTGCGAGCCAGAAGAAGATACAATTAGTTATATGGCTTGGGATAGGATTATTCATATTGGTGGTAATAGGGTTAATTCGTGGTAATTTTTTATAGAATAGAAGGCATAAAATATTTTTTATACATGGTAGCCGTGAGGCGCCAAGATCGCCTGATAAGTAAAGAAAGGGGCTATAGATGAAATTATTAGAGAGATTAAAAGAGATTGAAAAGACTGCATTTTTAGAAGCGGATAAGGCTATAGATCTGAAAGAACTAGAAGAGGTTAAGATAAAATACCTTGGTAGAAAAGGTATACTTACTACTATGATAAAAAATATAAAAGGTGTCCCAAAAAAAGATAGACCTATTGTAGGAAGGTCTATCAATGAACTCAAAACGAAATTTCTATCTTTGATAAAAGAAAAGGAGCAGGGTTTTAGAGAGAAAGAACAGATTCAATTTGAGATTTGTGATATAACACTTCCTGGCATTAAAAGAGAAATAGGGCATGCACATCCACTTATAACTACCATGGAAGAGATAATAGAGATCTTTAAAGAGATGGGTTTTAGGCATGTAGATTCTCCAGAGATAGAAACAGAGTTTTATAATTTCGAGGCATTAAATATTCCAAAGAACCATCCATCGCGCGAGACATTCCATACATTCTATCTCGATAATGGGATGCTTTTGCGGAGCCAGACATCCACTGCCCAGATAAGGATAATGGAAAAATACCAGCCACCTTTACAGATAGTACATGCAGGCAAGGTCTATAGGCCTGATGCAGTTGATGCAAGCCATTCCTTTATGTTTTATCAACTCGAAGGTTTTATGGTGGATAGGGGAATTGTATTTTCTGATCTGAAAGGTGTGTTGGAGAGATTTGCAAAGAGATATTTTGGCGAAGATGTTAAGATGCGATTTAGACCACACTTCTTTCCTTTTACAGAGCCATCAGCAGAGGTGGATATATCCTGTTTTTTGTGCAGAGGGAAAGGATGTAGAGTCTGTTCATTTAAGGGATGGCTTGAGATATTGGGCGCAGGTATGATAAACCCAAGGGTGTTTGAGTTTGTAAAAATAGATCCCAATATCTATACAGGGTTTGCATTTGGGATGGGGATAGACAGGATCTCAATGTTAAAATATGGCATAGAAGATATAAGATTATTCTATGAAAACGACGTGAGATTTTTAAGACAGTTTTGAGGTTGGAAATATAAAAAAGGGGGTATGCTATGCAAAAGACATTCAATTTTTTCTATGCATTTTTATTGGCGATATTAGGGGTAGGTGTTACATTGGTGGCAGAGGAAATAACACTAACCACTTATTATCCGGCACCATATGGGGCCTATGAAGAACTCAGGGCCACAAGATTAGCAGTGGGTTCTGCAGCTGAGATGCCATCGAGTGATGGCGATGCTTATATAGGTAATGAATTGTTTGTTAAAGATAATGCCTGTTTTGATGAGAATGTATACTTGGCTACAAGGGCAGGTAAGGTTGGCGTGAGGACTCTATCTCCAACCACTGAGCTTGATGTGAGCGGCACTATAAATGCCACAGCATACTCTATAGCAGGGACAACTGGCGCCTCAGGCGTGTTTACCACAGCTGAAGGTAAAACAGTTACAGTTACAAATGGTCTTATAGTTAGCATTCAGTAGTTTACAAGTAACATTTGGGAGGCACGGTATGCGCGTAAGTCTTAATTGGTTAAAAGATTTTTTAGAGCTAAAAATGGATATAAATAAAATCCAGGATGGGCTTACTATGGCTGGCTTGGAGGTTGGAGGTGTTGTTGACATAGAAGGCGATAAGGTTATGGAGATAGAAATTACTCCCAATAGGCCAGATTGTTTATCTATCCTTGGCATTGCCAGGGAACTTGGCGCAGTGCTTAAAAAACCATTAAAGATGCCTCTGTCTATAAGGAAAAATTATGCGAAGAAGCTACAAGGCGATTCCGGGAAGATAATCGAGATTTTGGATAAAAAAGGATGCCGTAGATATATCGGTGCTATTATAAAGAATGTAAAGATACAGTCTTCCCCTAAGTGGCTTGTGGATAGACTAAATGCTGTTGGGATAAGGACGATAAATAATGTAGTGGATATAACAAACTATGTATTGTTTGAACTTGGGCAACCCCTGCACGCATTCGACCTGGATAGATTGGTTGATAAAAAGATTATAGTGAGGCGCGCAAAAAAGGGCGAGAGTATAGTTACCATTGATGGCGTTAAAAGGGAATTAGACACAGATGTGCTTGTTATAGCAGATGCAGTAAGACCTGTTGCAATAGCAGGGATAATGGGTGGGAGAGACACTGAGATAACTGAGACAACGAAAAATATATTGCTTGAGAGTGCCTATTTTGACCCGCTTATTATAAGGAAGGCCCAGCGAAAGATTGGGATTGTGACTGAGTCGAGTTATAGATTTGAGCGGGATGTGGATTTCAATATGGTACTCCCTGCAAGCATAAGGGCGCAGGAGTTGATAAAAGAGATTGCCGGTGGTAAGCTTTATGGAGGACTTTTTGATAAAGGAGAGAGACCCGAAAAGGACAGAGAGATTGTATTTTTGTTTGATGAGATAGAAAGGGTCCTTGGGGTAAAGATAGATATTAGTTCTACAATAGATTATCTAAAACGACTTCATCTAAAACCTGTTAGAAAATCAGACAATAAGATTTATATAAAAGTCCCTTCCTATAGACAGGATTTAAGAAGCGGGATAGACATAGTGGAAGAGGTTGCTCGACTATATGGGTATGCCAGGATTCCTACAAAAAGACCACTTTTTACAGTACAGAGAGATTACCAGGAAGAAAAAAGAGATTACGCCCCACTTAGAAAAGCTCTAAGGAGAACTCTTTTTTCTCTTGGCATGAGCGAGATAGTTACATATACATTGATTAGTAGAACCGCACTCGAGAAGTTTGGATTTCCAATCGAAAATACATTAAGGCTGGTTAATCCTTTAAGTCTAAATCAGGAATATATGAGGCCAAGTCTTCTTCCAGAGATGGTAGAGACCCTTGGATGGAATCTTAACAGAGGCAACACATCCTTATGTTTTTTCGAAGAAGGGAAGGTTTATCTAAAGGAAGGAACTGGTGTCAATGAGCAACATAGACTTGGCCTTGGGGTGTGTGGCACAAAAGAAGGGAATTGGAAAGAGAGGCCCAGGGAGCTGGATTTTTTTGATTTGAAAGGGATTATAGTATCTCTTCTGGACTATTTAGGGGTAGAAGATTATGTAATAGAAAAATCAGATTCTTCTATATTCAGATCAGAGTTTGCTGCATCATTAAGAAAGGGGGATGATATATTCGGTAGTTTTGGTGAGGTAAGGCCAGATATACTAAAGACATTTGATATAAAAGAGAGGGTATATCTTGGTGAGATAGACCTGGAGGTTCTTGGGAAATATGTGGAATTAAAAAAGAATATTACCCCGCTTCCAAAATACCCTTCCATCAAAAGGGATATATCATTGGTCGTGGATTTATCTATAAGTGTTGCAGATATATATAAAGTGATAGAGGATTCAGGTGGGGCACTTGTTAAGTCTATCACACTTTTTGACTTATATAAAGGCCAGCAGATTCAGGAAGGCAAGAAAAGCCTTGCCTACAGGATAGAATATCGCTCAGATGATAAGACACTTAAAGATGAGGAGGTATTAGAGATACATAAGAATATACAGGAGGCGCTTGTTAAAAAACTGAACGCGCAGATTAGATAGTACTAAATAGAATAATAATTAAATACAGCATGAAACATTAGAATACCTTTAGCATTTTGTAATATTTGCAATATATCCGAACAAACTGCAAAGTTGATTTATATGCTTAAGTGTGCTATACTTTATTTGTCCCTACGATGTGCGTGGGAAAAGGGAGTTTTTGAGCCAACACCATTTACATTGGGAGCCTAACTTTAGGCGTGGCTGTAGACCTTGTGTAAAACAAGGGAACAATAAGCGTCTAAGAGGGCACCCACCTGTTGAATGGGTTCATTAAGCAACCTTTCACACGGCATTTGTGGGGATTTTTATTGAGAGGAACTACCCAGGCGGGTCGAGAGGACGCAAAAAATTTCCTCAGAGAGGCCCACACCTACAAATTATCTTTATGGCCGAGCGTCTTTTTGAAGGCCTGCCAGCCAGAAAGACACCATGCCCGCTCGGAACAAAAAGGTCTCTCGCCCCGCCTGCCTGTGGAGCCTTTAGCTGGTTTTATGGCCGATTTATTCGAATCCAACAAAAAAAATATCAAGAAACATTATCCTCTTAGTGTAAGGATGCGGCCGCGTAATCTTAATGAGTTTGTTGGCCAGACACATATACTCGGAAAGGGAAGACTTCTGAGACGTGCAATAGATGCAGACAGACTCACCTCTTTGATACTATATGGCCCTCCAGGCACAGGAAAGACTGCCCTTGCGCATGTAATAGCCAATGTTACAAAGGCATATTTTGAGGAGGTCAATGCTGTTGTGTCCAATGTGCAGGAATTGAGGGATATAATTAGAGTCTCAAAGGAAAGGGAGCGTGCGAGTGGCACGAGGACCATCCTTTTTATAGATGAGATACATAGATTTAACAAGGCCCAGCAGGATGTCTTGATGCCTGATGTAGAAGAAGGGAATCCTATCCTCATAGGCGCTACAACGCATAATCCATTTTTTAGTCTGGTCTCTCCATTGATATCACGCTCTATGGTCTTTGAATTAAAGAGATTGTCAAAAGAAGAGATTATCACTATATTAAAAAATGCCTTGAAGGACGAAGAGAGAGGGCTTGGCAAGTTAAAGATAAAGATAGATGACAAGACCTTGGACTTTCTCGCAGAGGCCTCAGATGGGGATGCAAGAAGGGCCTTAAACGCCTTGGAGATAGGCGTACTGACTACCAGGCCGGAGAAAGATGGTTTTATAAATTTTGACATCAAGATCGCTGAAGATTCCATACAGAAAAAAGCGGTTGTATATGATAGCGACGAGGATGCACATTATGATACTATATCTGCATTTATAAAAAGTATGCGTGGTTCAGACCCTGATGCAACACTGTACTGGCTGGCCAAGATGCTTTATGCTGGAGAGGACCCACGTTTTATAGCGCGTCGCATTGTGATATGTGCAGCAGAGGATGTTGGAAACGCTGACCCTCAAGCGATTGTGGTGGCAAATGCTGCATTCCAGATAGCAGACTTTGTTGGTATGCCTGAATGTAGAATCCCGCTTGCTCAGGCAGCGTGTTATATTGCCTGTGCACCAAAGAGCAACGCAGTTTATATGGGCATAGAAAGTGCAATGAAGGATGTGGAGACATCAAGGACACAGGAAGTGCCGATGCACCTTAAAGACGCCAGCTACAAAGGCGCAGAGAGATTAGGGCATGGAAAAGGATATAAATACGCCCACAAATATAAAGACCACTATGTTGGCCAGAAATATATGCCTGAAAAAAAGGCCTATTATATACCTATAGATATCGGATATGAAAAAAAGATAAAGGAATACCTGGAGAACTTGAAAAATAATCCCAACCTTGCCAATATTAGGTAGTTGTGAGAATTATTTTTATGAGACCAAAGGCAGTAGCCCTATTTTCTGGTGGATTAGATAGTACCCTTGCTATAAAACTTATGCTTGAGCAAGGCATAGATATTTATGCACTGAATTTCTTGACTATTTTTTGTACATGCACTTCCAAGGGTTGTATGCATCAGGCAACAAAACTTGCCAGGGACCTTGGGGTCCAATTAAAGGTCATGGATGTAACAGAGGAGTATATGGAGGTAGTAAAAAATCCAAAATACGGAAGGGGCAGCAATATGAATCCCTGCATAGATTGCAGGATTTTTACATTTAAGAAGGCAAAGAGTTTTATGGAGGAGATAGGGGCCTCATTTGTTATTACAGGAGAGGTGCTTGGGCAGAGACCTATGTCGCAACAAAAGTTTACTATACAGCTTATAGAGAAAGAGTCAGGCCTGAATGGTCTTATTGTAAGGCCATTATCTGCAAAATTATTTGAGCCAACTATACCGGAGAGACTTGGCATAGTTGATAGGGAACGACTTTTGGATATACAGGGAAGACGTAGGATAAGACAGATCGCCATTGCCAAAGAATTCGGGATAGCTGAGTATCATTGTCCTGCTGGAGGATGCCTATTGACAGACAAAGGATTTTCTAATAGATTAAAGGATTTGCTTACTTATGTACCCGGTTATGATATAACGGACCTTCATCTATTAAAGATGGGGAGACATTTTAGGATATCAAAAGATGCCAAATTGATTGTAGGCCGCAATGAAAAAGAGAACGTCTCGTTATTAAATTTTGCCAGAGAAGGCGATTATATTTTTGATGCCACTAATATACCAGGACCAATTGGATTGGCAAGAGGAGATATTAAAGAAGAACAAAAATCTCTTATTGCATCAATGATCGCAAGATATTCAGACGAGAAGTCTAATAAAGTAGAGGTCCTTTACAGGATATATCCTTCAAAAGAAAATCATTCAATAACAGCCTATCCTGCCTCAGAAGATATCTTATCGTCTATGCGGATATAAAACTTGACCCCATGGTCTACGCAAAATCTGTAGGGTCCTATTGAGGGAAGATTTTGCTTGATAGCATAGGAAATTATATCACCCTTTCTAATCTCAAAATATGCTATAATTGAGATAATCTTATGTTAGATAATCTACCAATTTATCACAAAAACAGGCTGATCCAGATATTCAGGGACCATTGGGAACAATTCAAGAAGTTCTATCCCCACCTTGTAAATGAAGATATAGACATGAATGTACAGAAAATGATGAATTGTGGCTCGTTTTCCAATGGTTACGCTGAATACCGCTGTAAATGCGGCTATATCAAAAGGGTCCCGTTTAGCTGTAAGTCTCGCTTTTGCTTGCGGTGTAGCAAGGTATACATTGATAATTGGGTAGCAAAAATGAAAGAAACTATTTTTGCCGCGGTAGAACACCGCCATATCATACTAACGATTCCAAGTGAACTCTGGGAATATTTTCATAGCCCTAAGATGCTCAAGCTTCTGGCTGATTGCGGGGCAAGGTTAATACAAGAAGTCGTCTCTGTCTGTTTAAAAGGCAAGGATATAGAATTGGGTATTATTCTGGTTATACAGACAGCAGGCCGCAAGTCTACATGGAATCCCCATCTACACCTTTTAGTAACAGAGGGCGGCTTAGATAGATATGACCACTGGCATAAGTTTTATTACTTTGACTATAAGATTCTGCGCAAGAAGTGGAGATATATACTCTTGACCTCGTTAAAGAAAGCGCTGGCTAATAATCCTCAAGCACTTAGAGCTATAGATACGGTTTTCCAACACACACAAGGGCTTGGTTTTATTGCTAGAGCCAAAAAAGAGAAGGTAAGAAAAACAGATATCATAGGATACTTAATCAAATATGTCGCCTCCCCTCCAATAGCATTATACAGGATTACAGGCTATGATGGTGAATATGTAAGGTATTGGTACAAGGAACATCCCACAGATAGGCAGGTTTCTACTAAAGTATCTGCCTTTGAATTCATCGCTCGACTTATTCAACATATACCCCCTAAAGGACTAAAGCTTGTCCGTCACTACGGCCTATACGCCCGCTGTAAGGCGAAGAAGGTAAAAGAACTAATCGATAAGATATTCAGGCTGGTAAAAACTGTTTCACAAGGGTTCTTTACATTCTTCAAAATAGCCCCAGCCTTAACCTATCAAGATAGATTAAAAAAGGGCTTTAACATAGACCCTTTTAAATGCCCTCACTGTGGGAATAAGCTCATTCTCTATGAGGTCTGGCATCCTAAACATGGCAAAATCTATGATATCTATAGAGACGGAAATTGGAAAGAACTGGAGATAAAGGATGTGGTGGAAGAAGAGACGCACGCAGAAAGGACAGGCAGTTTATCTTTGTTCGAGGTGCAAACATCAAATTAATGTCCCCCAATGGTTCATAGATCAGTTTAAACCGGGAGGCAAGGAATATCATATAGATGGGCAGAGTTATCTGAGTTGCCCTAATTGCGGAGAGATGATTGAAATAAAATAATTATTCTTGTTCACCCAGTTACTAACTTCGTATCTAACGGAGTAAAGTCTCTGCCCAGTTTTTTTGGGCAGATTTTGCTTGACTAGGCGTGCTTAATCCAAGATAATATTAGCTGATTTTAAAAAGAGGCGGGTTTTATATGTATGGGCAGACGTTCTATTTGAAGATTATAAAAATAGAACGTCTTTTTTGGTAAAGGCCCTGCTAAATTAGCCAAAGGGTTTTAACAATTAATCTATGCCAAAAATAGATAATATCAACAAGGTTCTTATAATAGGTTCTGGTCCGATTGTAATAGGCCAGGCATGTGAGTTTGACTATTCTGGCACGCAGGCCTGCAAGGCATTGCGTAGATTAGGGTATAAGATTATCCTTGTAAATTCAAATCCAGCGACTATTATGACAGACCCTGGCATGGCAGATGTGACATACATAGAGCCATTAAATCTAGAACGATTAGCCGCCATTATAGAAAAGGAAAGGCCAGATGCATTGTTGCCAAACCTTGGCGGGCAGACCGGGTTAAATCTATCATCTGAATTGGCAAGACAGGGAATACTTGAGAAATATGGATGTAAGATTATAGGTGTGCAGAGAGATGCTATTGAGAGAGGCGAGGACAGGATGGTTTTTAAAGAGACAATGAAGCAGCTTGGCATCCCAATGCCAAAAAGCGAACTCGCCTATTCAGTAGAAGAGGCAAAGCGTATAGCCCATGAATTAAAATATCCTGTGGTAATAAGACCTGCATATACCCTTGGAGGTACAGGTGGAGGTGCAGTTTATAATGATGAAGAACTTGAGGTAGTTGCCTCAAGAGGTATATCCGCGAGTCTTATAGGCCAGATACTCGTTGAAGAATCTGTCCTTGGTTGGGAAGAGTTGGAACTTGAGGTGGTAAGAGATGCAGCATCAAATAAGATTACAGTTTGTTTTATTGAGAATATAGACCCAATGGGCATCCATACAGGAGATTCTTTCTGCGCAGCGCCAATGCTTACAATAGATAAAGAGGTTCAGAAAAAACTTCAGGATTATTCGTATAAGATTGTAGAGGCCATAGGTGTCATAGGTGGGACGAATATTCAATTTGCCAGAAATCCAGATGATGGGAGGATAGTTGTTATAGAGATTAACCCAAGGACCTCAAGGTCATCAGCCCTTGCCTCTAAGGCAACAGGTTTTCCGATAGCATATGTCTCTGCAAGATTGGCTGGGGGAGATTTATTGAGAGATATTCCATATTGGCGCGATGGCACTCTTGATAAATATACGCCTTCAGGTGATTATGTAGTCATAAAATTTTCACGATGGGCATTCGAAAAGTTCAAGAATATAAAAGACCAGTTAGGCACTCAGATGAGGTCAGTGGGAGAGGTTATGAGTATAGGGAAGACTTATAAAGAGGCCTTCCAGAAAGCGATTAGAAGCCTTGAGCAAGGTAGATATGGTCTTGGTTTTGCCAAAAATTTTAATAAACTTTCCCTGGATGAATTAAGAAAAATGCTTATTGTTCCTACATCTGAGAGACAATTTATTATGTACGAAGCGCTTCGAAAAGGAATGAGCGTGGAAGAGCTGTACGAAAAGACAAGGATAAATAGATATTTTATTAAGGAGATGAAAGAGTTGGTAGACTTTGAAGAAGAGCTGCTTAAATATAAAGGGAGGAAGCTCCCGGATGCCATGCTTATTAAGGCAAAAGAATTCGGATTTTCAGATAAATATCTTGGTCAGATTTTAGGGATTGCTGAAAAGGATATAAGAAAACATCGTATCAGATTAGGAAAACGCGAGGCGTGGGATAAGGTCCCTGTCAGCGGTGCAGATGCAGCATATTACTATTCAACTTATAACGGTGAAGATAGGGTTCCTGTGTCAAAGAAGAAGAAGGTTATGATACTTGGGGGTGGCCCCAATAGGATTGGCCAGGGCATAGAGTTTGATTATTGTTGTTGTCATGCAGCATTTGCATTAAGGGAGTTAGGGTATGAGACTATAATGGTAAATTGTAATCCTGAGACAGTCTCTACAGACTATGATACATCTGACAAACTTTATTTTGAGCCATTGACTGTTGAGGATGTTCTTAGTATTTATGAAAAGGAAAAACCAGAAGGCGTAATAGTCCAATTTGGTGGTCAGACCCCGCTTAATATCGCAAGAGAACTTGAAGAGGCAGGCGTAAAGATATTGGGCACATCAGTCGATAGCATAGACCTTGCTGAGGATAGGGAACGTTTCAGTAAGATGATGAAGAAATTGAAAATCCCACAACCAGAAAGTGGCATGGCAAGTTCTCTTGAAGAGGCATTCAAGATTGCCAAAAGGATTGGATTTCCATTGATAGTGAGGCCCTCTTATGTCCTTGGTGGCAGGGCGATGGAGATTGTCTATGATGAAGAGATGCTATCTAGTTATGTAAAATTGGCAGTTGATATATCGCCTGATAGACCTATATTGATAGATAGATTTCTTGAAGAGGCGCTTGAGGTAGAGGCGGATGCCATATCAGATGGAAGGGATGTATTTATACCGTCTATTATGGAACACATAGAAGAGGCAGGTATACATTCAGGGGATTCTGCCTGTGTAATACCGCCGCGCACTATACCAAAAAAACACATAGATACCATTTATAGATATACAGAAAAAATAGCCAAGGCCCTCAAGGTAGTCGGTCTTATAAATATTCAGTATGCTATATATAAAGATACTGTGTATATCTTGGAGGCAAATCCAAGGGCCTCAAGGACAGTCCCGCTTGTCTCAAAGGTATGCGGCCTATCAATGGCAAAAATTGCAACCGAAATCATGCTTGGCAAGAAACTAAAAGACATGAATCTAAGACAAAGAAGGTATAGGCATTTTGGTGTAAAAGAGGCGGTATTTCCGTTTAATATGTTTCCAGAAGTTGACCCAGTGCTTGGACCAGAGATGCGTTCCACTGGCGAGGTTCTTGGGTTGGCAGATTCATTTGGTCTGGCATATTTTAAGGCAGAAGAGGCAACTGGATGGAGATTACCCGTAAGTGGCACTGTCCTTATAACTATTGCTGACAAAGACAAAAAGAAGAATATTGTAGAGGCTGCAAGGATGCTTAAGGAGTTGGGTTTTAAGATAGTGGCTACTAAAGGCACCAAGATGTTTCTTGAAAAACACGGGATAGAATCTCAAGTAATTGCTAAGATGTTTGAAGGGAGGCCAAATATCCTTGATGCAATACACAATAAAGAAATCCATCTTATAATCAATACGCCTATTGGAAAAAGCGCTGCCACAGATGACTCGTATATAAGAAAGGCAGCCATAAAATATAAGATTCCATATATCACAACTACAACCGCTGCTATTGCAGCAGCAGAAGGTATTAAGTCATATCTTGAAAACAGAGGTTCTGTAAAATCACTTCAAGAATATCATAAAGAGATAACCTAATAATTTTAACTTTATTAATTTAAGGGGATCGCTGGTAGAGATGTTCAGGCGCGTTGTTACAAAAAAGATAAGTTTTGATAATGAGAAATATCTCAGGGAGCAGACAGGCGAGATTTTAAAGCGGGTAAAAAGGTTTGATAATAAACTATACCTTGAATTTGGCGGGAAGATATGTTTCGATTATCATGCTGCCAGGGTCTTGCCAGGGTATGACCCGAACGTAAAGATGAGACTCCTGGAACAATTAAAGGAACATTCTGAGATACTTATCGCTGTTTACAGTAAGGATATAGAACAGGGCCGTGTTAGGGGAGACTTTGGCATAACCTACGACCTTGCTACGTTAAAATTGATAGATGATTTAAAGACATGGGGCCTTGATGTAACAGGGGTCGTTATAACAAGGTTTAATAACGAACCAAGCACTATCAAATTTAAAACAAGACTTGAGAATCTTGGACTTAAGGTATACATCCATGTTCCAATAGAAGGCTATCCCTACGACGTAGATTGTATCGTAAGTAAAAATGGTTATGGAAGAAATGATTACATAGAGACGAAGAAACCCATAGTGATAGTCACCGCCCCTGGTCCAGGTAGCGGGAAGCTGTCTGTGTGTCTTTCCCAGTTATATCATGACCATAAAAGAGGTATACATTCAGGGTATGCAAAATTTGAGACATTCCCAATATGGAATCTTCCTCTTGACCACCCCGTTAATATTGCATACGAGGCAGCGACAGTAGACCTGGGCGATTTTAATATGATAGACCCTTTTCACTTAGAAAAATATAATGTCAGGGCAGTTAATTATAATCGCGATGTAGAGGCCTTCCCCATATTGAAAAATATATTGCGTAGAATAGTAGATGCTGATGACTGCTATAATTCTCCAACAGATATGGGTGTGAACAGGGCTGGTTTTGGAATAATTGATGATGATGGTGTTCGAGAGGCAGCAAAGGAGGAGATAATTCGTAGATTCTTTCGACATAATCTGGAATTTGCTACAGGTAGAGGCACCAAGAAGGAGTTGTTGCTCGCCGAGTCTATCCTCAGAAAGGTAGGTATTAAACCAGAGGATAGAAAGGTTGTCGTGTTTGCAAGGAAGGCAGCAGAGGAGTGTAGGAATAAAGGAAAAGGTAATAAAGGTTATTATTGTGGAGCAGCTATAGAACTTGCTGATGGTAAGATTATTACAGGTAAAAATTCTCCGCTTATGCACGCAGTCTCTAGCGCTATTATTAATGCGGTGAAATATCTTAGCTGTATCCGCGACGATATCCATATACTCAAGCCAGAGGTAATGAATGGCCTGGCTACATTAAAAAAGGATATCCTTAATTTTAGTTCAGAAAGTTTGACCCTTGACGAGATACTTGTTGCTCTTTCTATAAGCGCCCACACCGACGAAAATGCTAGGGTCAGCATCGCCAAACTTAAAGAGCTACAGGGTTGCGAGCTTCACAGTACCCATCTTCTTACCCCAGGCGATGAGGCAGGTCTTAGGAAATTAGGTATAAATTTTACAACAGACGCTGTTCCATCTTCGAGTCTATTCTTTAATTATTAGACTATAAGGACATAATAAGGACTTCACAATCCAAGAAAGAGAGGTTTTTATGAGTGGTATCTTTGGGATAGTTTCAGAAAAAAATTGCGCAGAAGACCTATTATATGGCATTGATTATCAATCACATCTTGGTACACAATATGGTGGTATGGCAGTTTTTGATGGGAAGAGGATCTACAGGCAGATACACGATATATCCCAGAGCCAATTCAAATCCAAATTTTATGAAGACTATAAACGTCTTGAAGGGAGATTTGGGATAGGTGTGATAAGCGATTCAGACGCACAACCAATGTATCTAAACGCCAGATTTGGATTTTTTGCGATAAGCATGGCAGGGCTTATAGAAAATACAAAAGCGCTTATTAAAGAGTTGCACCTGAGGGGACACTCTTTTGGCGAGACAGAAGATGGATTGGCCAATAATGTTGAGGTTATAGCAAAGTTGATAAGCGAGGGTGGGTCTTTTGTGGATGGAATAGAACATATGTTTAGTAAGATTGTAGGTTCGTGTAGTCTAGTTTTATTGTGTCAGGATGGGATATATGCTGCAAGAGACAGATTCGGTTACACACCACTTGTAGTAGGAAAAAGAGGCAATGATTTTGCTGTTGCAACAGAGTCGTGCGCCTTTTTTAACATCGGTTTTAAAATAGTTAAATATCTTCTACCTGGCGAGATAGTGTTGTTAAACGAAAACGGCATGAAACAGATTCGTGGGCCAAGGGATACAAATCAGATATGCGCATTTTTGTGGATATACACTGGGTTTCCCGCGTCTACTTATGAAGGCATTAATGTAGAAGTGGTGAGAGAAAGATGCGGGGCATTTTTGGCAAGACGTGATAAAGACATTGAGATAGACTTAGTGTCAGGTGTGCCTGATTCAGGGATAGCGCATGCAATAGGATATGCAATGGAATCAGGCAAACCTTACAGGAGGCCACTTGTGAAGTATACACCAGGATATGGTCGTAGTTATATCCCGCCTGACCAGGGGATAAGGGACCATATAGCCAGGATGAAACTTATCCCAATAAAAGATGTCATAGAAGGAAAAAGGATTGTTGTCTGCGAGGATTCTATTGTAAGAGGTACACAACTTAAAAATTTTACTATACAGAAATTATGGGATAATGGTGCGAAAGAAATACATGTAAGACCAGCCTGTCCTCCACTTATGTTTCCATGCAAGTTTTGCTTATCCACCAGGTCTATAAATGAGCTTGCTGCAAGGCGGGCTATAAGGGCGATAGAAGGAAAAGATATAGAAGATGTCTCAAGATATACTGACCATACTACAAAGGAATATAAGAAAATGGTAGAGTGGATTAGAAACGATTTAGGCGTTACCTCGCTTAGATATCAGACGCTTGATGACATGATAAAGGCCATAGGCCTTCCAAGAGAAAAACTCTGCACATACTGCTGGAATGGAGAATGCCTTGCCCCAGGCAACCTGTAGATACTAAAACCCACCCATTATTAAGTTGGTTCATTAGTTAAAGTTTATTTTGCAATGACACTGTTATGGGGAATTAACCCTTTAGCCCGACCTCTTTTTTAGCAAAATGTCGGGTAAAGGTTTCATCACGCATGCACAGCCTACTTGTCCGCCGAAGCTGAGTGCTAAAACTGCTTAAGCGAAGGCGGAAAGGCTGGGTTCCCGAATATATCGGGAATTAACCCTTTAGCCCGACCTCTTTTTTAGCAAGATAGTCGGGTAAAGGTTTCATCATGCGCACAGACAGCCTCTCTATCTGCCAGAGCTATATAAAATTGACTACTAAAAATATATCTGATATTATAATAATCATATGAGCAAGATATATGATGTGATAGTTGTAGGTGCTGGCCATGCAGGCATTGAGGCAGCCCTTGCCTCCAGCAGGATGGGATGTAAAACCCTTCTTATTACCATCGATTTAAATAAAATTGGGTATATGTCGTGTAACCCAGCGATCGGTGGGATAGGAAAGGGTCAGCTTGTAAAAGAGATAGATGCATTAGGTGGAGAGATGGCAAAGGCTGCGGATGCATGTGGGATACAATTTCGTATTTTAAATAGAAGCAAAGGTCCTGCTGTCTGGTCATCCAGGGCGCAAATCGATAGAGGTCTTTATATTAAATATATGACCTCGACGATAAAAAGAGAGCCCAATCTAGAATTAATTGAAGGAACTGTATCAGGGATTATTGTTAAATCAGGAAAGGTCTCTGGCATTAGACTTAAAAATAACCTCACGATAGACACAAAGGTTCTTATACTTAGCCCAGGGACATTTTTAAATGGCACTATTCATATTGGCATGAGACATTTTTCAGGTGGTAGATTGGGTGACCCTGCATCCTTTGGTCTTTCAGAGGACCTTATTTCCTTTGGTTTTAAGATGATGCGGCTAAAGACAGGTACTACAGCAAGACTTGATGGTAGGACAATAGATTTTTCGAAAATGAAGAAACAATCAGGGGATGAGCCACCAGTCCCATTTTCTTTTTCTACACCTTTCATAAAGAGAGAACAACTTCCGTGTTATATCACTTATACGAACGCAAAAACGCATGATATTATACGTAAGAATCTTAATAGATCTCCTCTCTATACTGGAAAGATAAAATCTATAGGTGTGAGATATTGCCCTTCTATAGAAGACAAGGTTGTCAAATTTCCAGATAGAGACAGACACCAGGTATTTCTGGAACCAGAGGGCCTGGATACCTATCAATATTATCCAAATGGCATTTCAACAAGTCTGCCTGAGGATGTCCAGTTAGAGATGATACATTCTATACCTGGATTAGAAAATGCAAAGATTCTTATCCCTGGATATGGGATAGAGTATGACCTGGTGGATCCAGTCCAGCTTAAGCCCTCGCTTGAGACAAAACTTGTTGAGAATCTTTATCTTGCAGGTCAGATAAATGGGACTACTGGCTACGAAGAGGCAGCCAGCCAGGGTTTTATTGCAGGCGTGAATGCAGCATTAAAAGTTAAAGGAAAAGGGCCATTTATTCTAAACCGTTCCCAGGCATATATAGGCGTCCTTATAGACGACTTGGTTACAAAGGGTACAAATGAGCCATACAGGATGTTTACCTCCAGGGTGGAATATAGACTTATTCTTCGAGAGGACAATGCAGACCTTAGGTTGAGGGAGATGGGCTATAAACTTGGTCTGGTTACAAGAGAAGATTATGACAAGGTAATTACAAAACAAAATCGTATTTTTCAAGAATTAGATAGGATCAGAAAAACAAGACTATATCCCACAAAAGAAGTAAATAACATCTTAAGGGATCTAAACATTGCGCCCCTATCCAGCGCAACCACTCTTTATGAACTTCTAAAAAGGCCTGATGTAAATTTTGATGTATTGAAGAGATTCACCAATGGCAGAATCTCTGTAGATAAAGATGTAGCCCGTCAGGTAGAGATAGAGACAAAATACAGAGGCTTTATAGATAGACATTTAAAAGAGATCGAAAATTTTAAGAGGATAGAAAATATTAAGATACCAGAAGGTTTAAATTTTAGTAATATCCCAGGTCTTTCAAAAGAGATTGTAGAAAAACTTTCTATAGCCAGACCGTTAAATCTTGGTCAGGCCTCGAGGATTTCAGGCGTGACACCAGCGGCTATAACCATACTTATGATCTATCTAAAAAAATGGAAAAAGACGACCTGCGAGAGCTCTTAAAAAAAGTTACCCTTGATTCAGGGGCATCGCTTTTTGGGGTAGCGGATATAAGACACATTAAAAAAGAATTTCATTTTCCAGATGAAATTTTAAAGGACTTAGATTATGCTATATCTATAGGCGTTAGACTCTCTGATGGGATAGTGGAATCGATAAAGGATAGCCCTACAAAATTATATTTTCATCATTATAGGATGATCAATGCCTTACTTGACCATATAGCATTAAAGGCATGTTGTATTATTCAATCTAATGGATACGAGGCTATTCCAGTTCCAGCCTCTCAGGTTATAGACTGGGAGAATCAACGTGGACATCTTTCACATAAAAAGATTGGCGAACTTGCAGGGCTTGGGTTTATAGGTAGAAATAATCTCCTCGTCAATCCAATATTTGGGGCCAGATTCAGACTTGTTAGCATTCTTACTGATGCACCCCTAAAGGTGGATAAGCCGATTGAATCTGGTTGCGGCAGTTGCAGGGCATGCATTGATGTATGCCCTGTCCATGCAATAAAAGAAAGAAAAGAGGATTTTGATCACATAAGTTGTTATAAAAAACTTAAGGAGTTCAGGGATAAAGGTATAGTTGGACAATTTATCTGCGGGATATGTGTTAAGGCGTGTAAAGGTAATCGATGAGGCATTAATTGAAAGGGTTTATATATGTCTAAGGATACTGTTATAATTTTGGATTTTGGCGCTCAATATAATCAGCTTATTGCAAGACGGGTCAGAGAATGTAATGTCTATTCTCTACTATTACCTTACAATGTAGATATCTCTAAAATCAAGGCATTAAATCCAAAGGCCATAATATTGACAGGGGGACCTTCGAGTGTTTCTGAGAAGGGCTCTCCAAAATGTGACCCTGGAATCTTTGATTTGGGCGTACCTATCCTCGGTATATGTTATGGCATGCAATTGATGGGGTATCTATTGAACGGAAGGGTTGGT
>Ga0078972_1005289_pt1 | contig 33042 bp, 31 predicted proteins | sample YelNatPaOPGAMG01_FD_67568 | JGI IMG/M metagenome (GOLD analysis project Ga0078972, IMG submission 67568) | Hot spring thermophilic microbial communities from Obsidian Pool, Yellowstone National Park, USA - OP-RAMG-01 (SPADES assembly) (version 2) | ecosystem: Environmental > Aquatic > Thermal... | reverse complement strand
AAACCAATTTACGGCTTAAAAATTCGTCCTCGACGATCAGCATACGGATATTTTTCATAGGTCCTCCCAGGATGTACCCTTCTTTCACCTATTTGTAATTCATGGCAAGGAAAAACACAAGGGCGGGGAGTGGAAAAATGGAAATAAGGGGGCTTTAACCTTATTCGATCCCTTTCCCAGGATCAGCTAAAGGGCGCCTACACCATCCGCTGTGCGGAGGGCTTTGTATACCCGCTCCGGTTTAAAAATCCCGCTTCTCTTTGAATTTTTCCCTCCCCTACATTACACTGGATACAATGTGGGGGGTCCTATGAAACGAGGCTTGTCGATCAGCGTAAAATTGATTTTTATCGCCGCCCTTCCCAGCGTGGCGGCTTTGGTGTTCGCGATCCTGTTTCTCCGAAGTTTGGGGGCCGAAACCCAATCGACGGCCTACCTTTCGGCCACCTGCGGCCGCATAGAGCTGGCCAGTAAAACCATCGAGGCCCTGCAGAACGAAAGGTCCCGGTCTATCCGGGGCCTTTTGGGCCTACCGGCTCCGGCGGCCCCTTCCACCGACCAGGTTATGGCCCTGATGGACGCCCTAAAAAAGGCCCCGGGTGCATCCTTACAGGCCCTTTCTGCGGTGGAAGGTAAAATTACCGGGGCCCGGAGCAGGGCTTCCCAAACCGCCCCCGACCCATCGGACCTTAACGGGGCCTACGGCGAAGCGGTCAGGGCCTTCCAGGATCTGATGGGCCAGATGGCCAAGGGTGATACGAGCTACGGGGTCGGAAAGGCCCTGACCACGATCATCCTGTTAGAAAACTCCCAGGAGCGGCTTTCCCGGGCCATGGAGAACCTGGGAATCATGGGCCTTTCGGCGACCCCTCCGGCCACGGATCAGCTGGCCCGGTTGTACGGGGAGTTGTCGGTGGTCGACTCGGATCTGGCCTCTCCGGCCATTATTTTGCCCCCCGGGGACCTTAAAAAGACGCAGGGTCTTTCCGCATCGGAGGCCCGGAAGAACTTTGAGGGCCTCCTTCGCCGCTGGATCGACGATAGAACCTATCGGCCCACCCAGGGAGAAATAGAAAAAATACAGAAGGATATGGAAGAACAGCGGACCCTGCTGTTCCAAACGACCTCCCAGGTGGCCCAGGGTCTGATCGTTCGCCTTTCGGACCAGCATCAAATCGCTAACAGAACCTTCCTTCTTTCTACCCTTGTCTTGGTGCTGGGCTTCGGTGTTTTGATCCTTTTAATCGTTGTCTTTATCGCCCACCTTTTAGGATCCCTAAAAGCTACCCTGGTCTCTTTGAACTCCCTGGCCCAGGGGGAATTCCCCCAGGCTTGGAAACGCGCTTCCCGGGATGAATTTGGTCTTGTGGAGGGGGCCCTCCAAAGGGTTAGCGATACCCTCCGGTCCCTGATTACCACCGCCGACACTTTGGTCGATCGGGTGGTGGAGGGAAATTTGACTGCCCGAGGGGATGCGTCCCAGGTCGCCGGGGTTTACGGACAACTGTTAGGGGGCATTAACGGTGTAATCGACGCCCTGGTAGGCTTTATGGACCAAATGCCCGCCCCGGCGATGATCATCGATACGAATTATAAGATCCTCTTTATGAACAAGGCGGGGGCGGCCCTGGGGAACACCACCGCTTCCGAGCTGACCGCCACGCGGAAGGCCTGCTACGACTTCTTCAAGACCGGGGACTGCAACAGCGACCGGTGCGCCTGTAACCGGGCTATGCGGATCGGAAGTATGGCCAATTCGGAAACCCAGGCCAAGCCCCTGGATAAAACCTACGATATCGCTTACACCGGTGTTCCCGTTCGCAACAGAAGGGGAGACATTGTGGGAGCCCTGGAAATCATTACCGACCAAACGGCCATAAAGGCGGCCCAGCGGAAGATGGAAAAGATCGCCCGCTTCCAAAACCAGGAGATAGAGGGTCTGAATAGGTTCCTGGAAAAGATGGCCGACGGGGATTTGACCGATTTGTACACCGTATCCGCGGGGGACGAGGACCTGGCGGATACGAAGGAACACCTGGATGCCCTGGCCAACGCGTTGAACCGGACGGTAAGTTCCATCAACGAAATCCTGGTGCAGGTATCCCTGGCGGTGGAACAGGTAACCGCGGGGAGCCAGCAGGTAAGCCAGGCGAGCCAATCCCTGAGCCAGGGGGCGACGGAACAGGCGAGCAGTCTGGAGGAGATTACCAGTTCGGTAACGGAGATCGCGGGGCAGACGAAACAGAATACGGAAAACGCGGTGCGGGTGAATGCCTTGTCCTCGGAGGCCAAGGGGAGCGCCGAGGCGGGGGACAGCCAGATGAAGGAACTGGTAAAGGCCATGGAGGAGATAAACCGGAGCGCCGAAGAAATCGGAAAGGTGGTCAAGGCCATAGACGATATCAGCTTCCAGATAAACCTGCTGGCCCTGAACGCCAACGTGGAAGCGGCCCGGGCGGGCAAGTACGGGAAGGGCTTCGCGGTGGTGGCGGAGGAGGTGCGGAACCTGGCGGTTCGGTCGGCGGGGTCCGTCAAGGAAACCACGGCGATGGTGGAAGAGGTGAAGAAGAGCATCGGGAAGGGGAACAACCTGGTGGAGGCGACGGCGAAGCAGTTGGGGACCATCGTGACGGGGGTGAGCCAGGTGGCGAGCCTGGCGGAAGAGGTGGCGACGGCGAGCCGGGAGCAGAACCAGGGGCTGGAGCAGATCAGCACGGGGCTGAACCAGATAGACCAGGTGACCCAGTCGAACACGGCCAGCGCGGAAGAGAGCGCCAGCGCGGCGGAGGAATTGTCGAGCCAGGCCCAGCAGTTAAAGGCCATGATCGGGAAGTTCAAACTGAGGGCCGGGGAAGGCCACTTGAGCGAGGAACAGATGATGGCGGCCCTGCGCGCGGAAATGGCCCGGGGGCGTACCCACCTGGGTGGTGGAACGGCCGCTCCGGCCCCAGGGGCTACGGCCCATACGGTCCGGTCCTTAACCCTGCACAAGGAGGATGGAAAAACCGCCGCTCCGTCCCATACCCCCGCAAGCCCGGGAACCCCTGGGACCTCCGGAGCGAAACGATTGGTGAATCCCGCGGACGTTATCAACCTGGATGACGACGACTTTGGTAAGTTCTAAAGGGGGTTCCTATGGAAACTAAAAACAAGGGCGAGCTGATGGACGAAATGCTCGACGACGAGGAAGAGGATACCCAGGCGAATAAGTATCTGTTCTTCCGGATCGACCGGGAGTCCTACGGCATAGGGATCCGGCATATTATCGAAATCGTGGAACTTCAGCGGATCTCCATGGTCCCCGATATGCCCTCCTACGTTAAGGGGGTTATCAACCTGCGGGGCAAGGTTATCCCCGTGGTGGACCTGCGGCTCCGTTTTGGGATGAAAGAACGGCCCTACGACGATCGAACCTGCATCGTGGTCAGCGAAATCGGGGGGGTAAGCCTGGGGTTCATCGTCGACACGGTGGAAGAGGTCCTGGAAATTCCCGAGAACCAGGTGGAGCCGGCGCCCCGATTCAAAACCGTGTCGGGGCAGGATCGGTATATCCTGGGCATGGGGAAGGTAGGTGAGGAGGTTAAGATCCTTCTGGACGTGGAAAAACTGATAAAGGACGAGGATGTCCGCCGACTTTCCGAACAGGCCGCCGGATAGGGACGATGGACGATATCCTGCTGTCCCTGTCGGACGCCGAATTTCGCGGCATCGTGGATTTGGTCTACCAGCGCTTCGGCATACGCCTTTCGGAGCAGAAGCGGAGCCTTGTGGTAGGCCGACTTTCCAAGCGGGTCCGTCAACTGGGACTTTCCTCGTTTGCGGCGTACCTGGAGTACATTAGGGAGGACAGGAGTTCCCAGGAACTGGTGGAGTTTATCAACCGGATCTCCACCAACCATACGTTTTTTTATCGAGAGGGGGCCCACTTCGATTTTTTTATGGCCCAGGTGCTGGGGGGCCTCCGGGCCCAGCTTGAACGGGACCCCCGGTATCCCCTTCGAATTTGGAGCGCCGGGTGTGCCACCGGCGAGGAACCCTACACCCTGGCCATGGCGATCCTCGATACCCTGGGGCCCCTCGCTGGTTCGGTGGATTGGGGAATTTTGGCCACCGATGTTTCCCGCAAGGCCCTGGAAGAGGCCATCGCGGGGGTGTACAGCGAAAGCCGTATACGGGAACTGCCCAAGGCCTGGCGGACCCGGTATTTGGAAGAGGTCGGTCCGGACCAATGGGCCGTAAGGGCGGAGGTCAAAAAGGGGGTGCTCTTTAAACGGCTCAATTTAATGAACGAAAGTTACCCCTTTAAGGGACAGTTCGACGTAATTTTTTGCAGAAACGTGATGATCTACTTTGACGTCCCCGTGCGTAAGGCCCTGGTGGACCGGCTGTACCGGTACACAAAAGTGGGGGGCTACCTTTTTGTGGGCCACAGCGAATCCTTGCCCCGGGATACCTGTCCGTACCGGTATATCAGCCCGGCGATTTATAAAAAGGAATTCGAGGCATGAGCTTAAAGGAACGGGGTGTTACGGTTTTAGCGGTGGCCAACCAGAAGGGCGGGGTGGGAAAAACCGCCTCCGTGGCCTCCCTGGCCTCGGGACTGGCCCGTTGGGGAGAGAAGGTTTTGATGATCGATGGGGACCCCCAGGGGAACCTATCCCTCCATTTTGGCGTCCCGGACCAGGAACGGGACCTGGGTTATCTTTTAGAAGTTTTTTCCCTGCCCGGGGAGGGCGAAAGGGTGGGATCCCCTTCGACCCTGGGGGGGTGCGTTAAAAAAAGGGTCAAACAGAACCTGGATCTGCTTCCCATGGGTCGGCGGCACCTGCGGACCGACTTGGGGGATCGGCGGATAGAATCGGCGGGGGAAGGCCTTAGACGGTGGATCCAGGCCCTCCGGGGCTCCTACGATTGGATCCTCCTGGACACGTCCCCCTCCAATGGGTCCTTGGAACGGGTTTTAATTTCCTCCGCCCAGGGGGTCATTGTTCCCCTGGAATTCCAGCTTTTTTCGGTTTCCGGTTTGGAATCCCTGTTGGCGGACCTGCGGGACTACGGGCAACGGACGGGCCAGGATATCCCCGCGGAGGCCCTTATTTTTACCAAGGCGGAAAACGGCCTTGCCCGGGTGGCGGAGTACAGGAAAATTTTTGTATCCTTCAAAATACCGATTTTTGAGGTTTGCAAATCCGAGTACGTCAATAGGACCTTTGAACGGGGAAAAACGATCTGGGAAGTGGGGCCCACCAGTTATGTGGCCCAGGATTATGAACGGATTATTAAGAAATTATTTTTGGGGATAGGGGAATGAAAGAGGGTGTAAAAAATGTACGGGATCGTTTAGCGGCCCAAACGGAAAAACGCTTATCCCAGGGGGGGGCTTCCTATTCTATTTCCAGCGCCGCCCGGGTAAAATTAGTACGGAAACTGTTGGGCCCCTGGGCGGTCCGGGAGCACCTGGAGGGGGGCCAACCCTACGGGGAACGATTTGTCGCCCGAATTGTAAAGGATACCCCCGTCCAAGGGCTTTCCTATCGTTCGGACTACGACTTCCAGGACACCCTTTGCGTAAAACACGTGGAAATTCTCGGCACCCTGCACGCCGCTGAGGGGGCGCTGGAGTACCGGTATAGGATGGTGGTGGCCCTGGTTTGGGACATCGCCGGGCCTGAACAGCTGGTCCTCCGCCCCCGGTTGGGGTACCAATACACCACCCTGGGCGGCGAGATAGCGGCCTTTAAGGAACTGGAAGAAAACAAGGGCCTACCGGTTTTTACGAATTTTCATTTTCAAGAGGATGCCCTGATTTTAGAAGAGGGGGAGGATTATAAACGGTTGGAGCGAATTCTATGAGCCCCGAAGGAGAGAAGGGCCTGGATAAGAAACCGGAGGGGGATGCCCCACGGATCCGGGTCCTTATTGTGGACGATTCTGCGGTGGCCCGAGACCTTTTGGAACGGGGACTAAGCCAAGATCCCCGGATCGAGGTGGTGGGCAAGGCGGCGGACGTGTTCATCGCCCGGGATAAGATCGTATTCCTTAAGCCCGACGTGATGACCCTGGACGTGGAAATGCCAAAGATGGACGGGATAGAATTTTTACGGCGCCTGATGCCCCAGTATCCCATCCCCACGGTGGTGGTTTCCGCGGTTACCACCGAAGGTTCCCGCCGGGCTCTGGAGGCCCTGGACGCGGGGGCCCTGGAGGTGGTGGGTAAGCCCAGCGCCACCAGCGTCACCGCCCTGCGGGATATGATCGCCGATTTGGCGGAAAAGGTTGTTTCCGCCGCCCGGGCGGATATGTCCAAGTTGAAAATTCGGCCCCGGAGTCCCCGGCCGGAAAAAAAGGTAAGCGCTCCCAAAACGGTAACCTCCCCTGGGCGGCGCCTCATCGCCATTGGGGCCTCCACCGGGGGCACCGTGGCCCTGCATAAAATAATAGAAGCCCTGCCGGACAACCTTCCGCCGGTGGTGATCGTTCAACACATGCCCCCGGTGTTTACCCGTATGTTTGCCGATTCCCTGGACCGAACCTCGGCGCCCCACGTGGTGGAGGCGGAGGACGGGATGGTGTTAAGTTCTGGCCTGGTGGCCGTGGCCCCGGGGGATCGGCACCTGACGATCCGCTTTTCTAATGGTGCCTACGTGGCCCGGCTTTCCGACGAGCCGAAGGTAAGCGGGCACCGCCCCTCGGTAGACGTGTTGTTCCATTCGGCGGCCCAAGAGGCGGGGAGCGATGGCCTGGGGGTTCTGTTAACCGGCATGGGCCGCGATGGGGCCGACGGCCTTTTGGACCTCCATAGGCGTGGGGGCCGGTGCATAGCCCAGGACGAGGCTAGTTCGGTGGTTTGGGGAATGCCCCGGGAAGCCTGGCTTTTGGGGGCCGCCGAACGGCTTGTTCCCCTGGACCAAATAGCCCAGGAAATCGTACGTCTGGCGGGGAAGGAGTAACCATGGCTGTATTAACCGTGGGGATTGGGGAATGGGCCGTTTCCAAGGACCCCGAGGATGTGATAAAGACCTACGCCCTGGGCTCCTGCGTGGCGGTGATAGTTTACGACGTTAAAACCCGGGTGGGGGGGCTTATCCACGTGGCCCTCCCCGAATCGAGCATAGACCCCGAACGAGCAAAAAATCAGCCGGGGTATTTTGCCGATACGGGACTTCCGCTTATGATAGAGGAGATGAAAAAACTGGGAGCCACCAGGGCGGGGGTTTGGGTAAAACTCGCCGGCGGGGCTTCGGTAATGGATAGTAGCGGCTTTTTTGACATAGGAAAACGGAATCTCCTGGCCGTGAAGCGGGTCCTGTGGAAAAGTTCCCTGGGCCCCCTGGCGGAGGATACGGGGGGAAACAATAGCCGGACCGTTTCTTTTTCACTGGCCGAAGGGGTCGTTACCCTTTCTTCGGGCCCTAAAAAATGGGATATATAGGAGCGAAAGCCATGAACGAGTATCATCAGGTGCTTATCGTCGACGATTCGGAGACCTCGCGCATGATAATCCAGCGGTGCCTTGAGATGGCGGGTATTCGGTCGGCCACGTTTTACCACGCCGAAAACGGACTGGACGCCCTAGCCCAGTTAAAGGATAGTCAGGACCGGAAGGAACCCATGGAACTGATTGTCACGGATCTGAATATGCCCAAAATGGACGGTCGGGCCTTTGTTCGGATCGTCAAAGGGAGTCCCCAATTTTCCAAGGTTACCCTTATCGTGGTGTCTTCCATCGCCGACGGGGACGCGGAGGCGGAACTCCGTTCCCTGGGGGCCGCCGCGGTGGTAAAAAAACCCGTATCGCCGGCAAAGTTGGTTTCCGTACTGGGAGGTGAGCTATGAGCGATATAAACCTGGATGTCCACAAAGCCCAGGCGGCCCTGCAGGAGGCGGCGATTTCCGTGTTCGCCGAAATGACCTTTATGGACGCCCTGGTTCCACCCCCGGAAGCTGGAAAACCGGGACCTTCCCCCAAGCCCGCGACAGGGGCCGCCCCGGAGGCCTTAGCGGTGATTGGGGGAAAGTCCGCGGAGGAGGAGGGGGTTCACGCGGCCCTGGACGTCCTAAAACCCCTGAGTTGCCGGATGGAGATCCTCCTTACCCGTCCCCTGTCGGATCGGATCGCGGATATTCTGTACGGAGAGGCGGAGGTTGAATTTAACGGCGATGAAGCCCCAGCCCCCCTCCCGTCAAACCGGAACCGGGACGACTCGATCCTGGAAATTTTAAACATAATGGCGGGTACTTTTTTAAGCAACTACTTCGGCCCCGGAACGCCCTTCAAGCTGGAACTCCCTTTCTTTGTGTTTGGAGAAGCCGACGTTACGGGGCCCATTCTTAGCCGCGTGGTGCTGGATGTGGAAGGGTTTCCCGCGGAGGTACTGCTTCGGTCCATTCGATATCGCTACTAAAGGTAAGGCTGATAACCGCCCCAGGGTTGTTGTAGCGCCGAAGCTGGGCCCCCAGTTCTTCCGCCAGGGTTTCGATAAGCCGGAGTCCCAAGGAATCGGCGGTATGGGGGGAGCGGGATTCCGGAAAGCCCGGTCCGTCGTCGGCGATGGAAAGGATAAGGCCCCGTTTACCCCGTTCCCCTTCGGTGTGGCCACAGCGGATCGTCACCACCCCCTGGTCCCGTTTTCCAATACCGTATTTGACCGCGTTGGTCAGGGCTTCCACGGTGATCAAGCCCAGGTACAGGGCCTCCTTGCTCCGAACGGCGATGCTTTCCAATTCGTAGCGGAGCTCCGACTTACAGTGGGGGCGCCGCATGGTGGCGAATAGGTCCTCCGTCACGCTCCGTAAATACTGGTCCAGGGGAATTCGGTCCGCCCGGTCGCTCCGGTAGAGGGCCTCGTGGAGGGCCGAAAAGGATCGGATCCGGCCGTCCAAGTCGTCCAACCCGTGGAGAAATACCGGATCGTCGGTGGTACCCCGTTGCAGTTCGATAAAACTGAGGATCATGTTCAGGTTGTTTTTGACCCGGTGGTTTAATTCCCGCATCAGAAAATCCTTTTCCTTAAGGGCCTGCTGAAGATCCCGCTCCTTTATTCTGGCCGTTTGGATCCGCAAGGACAGTTCGGTCCTATCTTCCACGGAAAAAATAAGGGATGTTTCATCGGGGGCGGGGGAATAAAAGGCTACGGTCACGTGCTGAATCCGCTGGTTTTCCTCGGGATTGCGGTGGGGGAAAAAAGCCCCGTGGAGTTGGTGGGAAAAAATAAGGGGCGATCGGGTTTCCAACAGCAAATCAAGCCGGGCTTGGTAGGATGTTTCCCGTAAATGGGGAAATCGGTCCAGTAAGGACTCCCCAATTATCTCATGTCGTCCCCAGCCGGTCCACAATTCTAGGCTGGTATTCCAAAAAAGAACCCTAAAGTGTACATCCGTAATCGCCACCCCGATGGGCAGGTGGTCAAAAACGGAAAAGTGATCCCTCATGGAACCAACCCCAGGTAGCTTATCACCGCTTGTTTTAGTTTTTCGTAGGAAAGTATAGAAAGAAAGATGACGATGCTTCCGTTTATTTCAAGACTTTCGATTAAAAACTGCGTTTCGATCAGCAGAATTATTTGTCCTTTTCGAAGGTTTTCCTTTTCCACCAGGGCTTGCACGGTCCCTTCTTGGTAGACCGGAACCGTATACTCCAGGTCCAACCGTAGTTCGTTGGAGATGGTTCCCAGTACGGCGTTTATAACGATGTTTCCCACCTCGCAGAGGGCCCCCGACCGGATAGAATCCAGCCCCTCTTCCTGGATGTTTTCCTGCCCAATAATGCAATCCACCAGCTTTCCCGCGTCGGCGGTTTTAAATACCAGTTCCACGGCCCCCTCCATGGAACCCCGGTATTCCATTTCCACCGCCGAAAGGAACGAATCGGGGCTTTGGGACAACACGGGGGCCAGCTCCCGTTGATCGATAAACCGGATCGTGGGGGCCGAAAGGGCGATGTGGGAGTTGAGCATCTGGTTCAACACAACCCCCGCCTTACCCATTCCCAGGTTGACAAACTCCGCCAGGGCGTCGATAAATTGTTTTTCCAGGAAAGTCGTTTTGGTAGGGGGAATCAACTCTTTTTCACCTCCCCAGCGCACCCTTCGATGGCTTCGATAAGCTCGGCTTGTTTGGGGGGCTTATGGAGAATCCCCCGGGCCCCCGCGGCTATAACCCGATTTCTGGTAGAGTCCTGGATATCCGCCGAAAGCACGATAATGGGAACGGAGGGGTAGTACTCCCGGAGGGCCTTAAGGGTTTGGTACCCGTCCATGTCGGGCATCAAAAGGTCCAGTAAAATAGTATCCACCGGCCCTTGGCTAAGGATGGTCAGGGCGTTTTTGCCGCTTTCGGCCTGGATTATTTCGTAGCGGCCGGCTAAAAGTCGGGCCACGATGGACCGGGCGGTAAAGGAATCGTCGATTACTAACACTTTAAGCATGGCAAAAGTATAGCCCTGGAGTTAAAAATAGTCAAATAGAAGATATTTGATATAATTGAGAAAGTTGAGCCTGCGAAAGGTCCCTGATTATCAGGTCCGCACCGGCGGACCGGAGGTCCTGTTCCGGAAAGGTCGTTAAAAGGGCGCAACAGTACATGCCGGCCGCCTTGGCCGCCTGGACGCCGCCCACCGAATCTTCCACCACCCAGCAGTCCTGGGCTTCCGCCTGAATACGCCGGGCGGCTTCCAAAAACAGGTCCGGAAAGGGCTTGCGTCGTTCCACGTCCAGACCGTTGACCAGGGCGTCGAAAACCCCCTGGTCCAGGCCGATTTCCCGCAGGTTGACCATCATTTTAACGTAATCCGTACTGGTGGCCAGGGCGACTTTGAGCCCCGAGGCCTTGCATTGGCGTACGAACTCCACCGCCCCGGGCAGGGCTTGGAGCTTTCCCTTAACGATATCCCCATAAATTTCGTAGGTTCTTCGCTTGTCCCGTTCCACGGAGAAGTCTCGGATTCCGTACTGTTCCGCCACGCCCCCCAAAAACCGGTTCTCCCCCAGGCCCACGAAGGGTAAAAAATCCTCGTGCCGCACCCGTACCCCGTGGGTTTCCTGAAACATCCGTAGGGCCGCTTCGGCGATAAACCATTCGGAATCCGTCAGGACCCCGTCCATATCAAATATAATCCCCCCGAGCTTTCCCTTCATAAATACCTCTTGGGCTCCCCACCGATAACCGCGGCGTACAATTCTATATACCCCTTGGCGGTGCTGGAAGCGATTTTCCCCAGCAGGACCTCTTCCACCTGGAAAAAGCCCACTTCGCTGGACATGGACACGTCGATCCGGATGGGCTTTTCCGTCCCCGCGCTAAGGCGGACCTCTTCTATGGAATTGGCCGAGTATTTATGGATATCCCCCACCCGGGGTTCGTGGGACAGGGCCATGGGAATCCGGGCTCGGCCCTTTTCCATGTCGCACCCGTCGGCTATCAAAATAATACCCGCCTCCAGGGAATGGATCTTCCTGCCCCCCATGTGACCCACGATCCCTTCGATGGCCACCGATCGGACCACCACCCGTTTTTGTATATCCGTACCGTAGACTTCCGTCAAGAGACGGTCGATGATCGGGTAGGCCAGGTAGGCGCTGTGGAGTTCATGGTCCTGTCGGCCAATGGTCATCCCCAGGTCGTGGAGAAAAGACGCTAACAGAACCGCCGAAAGGCTTTCGTCAAAGCTCCCCGCCTCTTCGACCTCCAGACTCGTTTGAATCTTTGCCTGCCGTAAAAGGCCCATCATGATGACCGCGTTAAGGGCCACGGTCCGCATGTGGACCGGTCCATGGTCGTTGTACCCCAACCGTTTGATGGAAACCGTGTTGGCGTACTCCTGCATGGCGTGGATCTCCGGGTCCTCTAACAGCCGTTGGACGATACGATGGGACGGAGAATCGCCGTGGAGTTCCTCCACAGCGGCGATAATTTTTTTATCCATGGATAATTCTTTTGGTGACTTCATGGATATAATATACCCTTATGTTGACCCCGCTGGCCAAGGAAATAAGAGTCCCCTCTAAAAACCAATTGTTTTTAGAGGGGACTTAATCTTCGTAACACTACAGATTAAATCTGTTAAATTTCAGGGGCATGGGCTAAAAGATAATCCTCCGCTTCCTTGCTCCACAGGTTACCGTGGCGCTGGCAGATTTCGGCCAACCGGGCGTAGAAGGGATCCGTTTTGCCCCGTTCGGCGAAGTCCGTTATGGCCACCAGATCGAGTTTTTTATGGGTGTAGATAAGTTTCTTACCCCCGGGGATCGTATCCAGCTTGATGGTCGTCTCGGGAACCGCGTTCAGGCCCCCCACGTGGGTAATCATAAATACCGGGTTCAGGGTGCCCTGGGCCATCATTTCCAAGGATTCGATCATATCGTCCGTGTTGCCGCCGCTGGTTCCCACCACGTGGTGACTTTCGTAGTGGACGTTATAAAAATTGAACAGGGCCGAAAACTCAGGGTCCGTGGGACCGGCAAAAAAGTTCATACACCCGTCGTGGCCCAGGAGTTTATCCCCCATTTCCACCACCGGTTTTACGGGGGCGAACACAAAGACGTCATCGTAGAGCTTGTCCCCATTCAGCTTTTTAAGGTGGGCCACCGGATCGGCTATATCCTTGGTGTTGACGTAATGGAGTTCCACTCCGTTTTTTTTGGCCTCCTCCACCGGCAGAAGGTGGGCCGCCCGAGCAAGCCGGGCGTCGTCGATATCGGTTACCACGAGCCGCGAGGGTTTTCGGGGGTTATGGACCGCGTAATCGATGGCCCCGAGCCCCATGGGTCCCACCCCCGCCAACAGCAGGAGGGATCCCCCTTCCTCGATTCCCATGTGGTGAACGTAGGAGCCCCCCTTGGTATGGTACTGGGCGTGGAAGGCCCCGACGATGCAGGAAACGGGTTCAGACAGGGAGCCCATAAAAAAGTTGTCCGCCTTGTATTCCAAGAGGCAGTTCATTTCCATCACTTCCCGGGGGATTACCACGTAGGTCGCGTCGCCGCCAATGTACTCGTAGGAGTACCCCGGGGCCCACAGGGTTCCCTGGTAGTTCAGCGCCGGTTGGATGGAAAATTTATTCCCCGCCTTAAACTTATGGGCCCACTTAGACCCTACCTTTTCCAGGACCCCGCAAAATTCATGGCCGATAATAACCGGATTTTTTGTCAGGTCGTGGCGGATCCGTTTGTGTTTGGCCCCCTGCATAGCCAGTTTATGGCTGGACATACAGATGGAATCCGATACGATCCGGGCGAGGATCTCGTCGTCCTTTATATCCGGAAGGTCAAATTCTTCCAACCGAAGGTCGTTGACTCCGTGAATGCGAACCGCTTTTGTCTTCATAGGTTACTCCTTTTGTTTTTCCGCCAGGGCCGTCCATAGGCTCCGGTACGGTATGAGTTCTGGAATGTCCCGTTTGGGGACCTCTAGGTAATCGATCGTAAAATCCTGGGCCAGGTCTGCGAGGGCTTTTCCCGTCAGGGCCATTTTCGCGGTCATGGCGGCCCCAAAGGCGGTGGCTTCGGCGATGTCCGTCAGGGCCGTAGGGTTATCCGGCAGGGCCGCCGAAAGAAGGGCGTTGTAGGCTTCGTTTTTCCGAAAGCCCCCCTCGGTGAAAACCTCCACCCCCGGTTGTAAGCCCGCCCGCTCCAGGGCCGTAAGGGTCTGCAGGACCAGGGAGATCCGGAGGATGGCGATGCCCCGTTCGTAGTTTCGGAAACAGGGCGGGATGGGGGAACCGGGGCCCTCGGCGGTTTTCCCCGAGGAAACCGCCTTCTCGATTTCCGCGAAGGGATAATCCCGGTTCTGTTCGACCACCCGGGGCTTGGAGAGGGGAAACTGTCCCGACCCGGCAGTCAGCTCGGGAAGGATAAAGGCGCTCTTTTCCCCCAAGATCCGGCGGTACAGGGCCTCGTCGTAGGGCGGCAGGTCGGTACGACCGTGGAGGTCCATCAAAACCTTAGACCAGGTTTCAAACTCCTGGCCCCCTAAAAAGATGGCCGTTTTAACGGGGGTGCGGAAGGCCGATTGGTTAAAGAATACCACCTTGCCCAGTTCTTCGGGGGCAAATTTGTACTCCTTGACCGGGTTCATGATGACGCACCAGGTTCCCGTGGAGTTGAGTACAAAACCCCTATCCCCTTTTTTTGCGAAATGGGGCAGGAGGGAAGAGTTAGAATCGTGGATCCCCATGGTTACGATGACGTCCCGGCCCAGGCCCGTTTTTTGGGCCACCTCTTCCGTGATGGTGCCCAGGACATCCCAGGAATTATTCAGCGTTTTTGGCATCAGCGCCGATATGCCCAGGCCGTCGGCCACGGAGGACCAGCGTTTCTTTTCCCAATCCCACAGGTAACTGTGGCACCCCACGTAGGTTCCCTCGGCGCCGACCTTTCCCGTCAGACGGAAGGACCAGTACTGGGGGTAGTTGAGGACCCACCGGGTTTTTGCGAAGGCGGCGGGGTATTTTTCTTTGATAAAGAATATACCCTTGGCGGGGTTGATCATGGCTTTAAAATAGGGGGTTCCGGTGACCCTCTGCAGATCCTCCGGGGCGCCGAATTTTTCGTAAAATCGGTCGTGAAACCCATCCCCCGGTTCGTAGGTGTAGTACACGCAGGGTACCGAGGGCTTACCGTCGGCGCCCACGCAGGTAAAGGTGGCCCCGTGGGTGGTTACCGCGATGGCCCGGATGGGGTACCGTTGGGCCAGTTGGGTCAGTTGTTCCAAAAACCACCCTTCCATGGCCTCTAAATCGTGGGTAGGAAGCCCGTCCACCATCCGGGGAGCGAAATTTCGATATTCCGCGGATACCTGATGGAGCGAGTCATCGTACACGGCGACTTTTTTATTGGTCATCCCTATGTCGATGACCGCGATAGCGTATTCCATGCCTTTTCCCCCTAGTGGAGCATCACCTGACCGCCGGTGACCGGGACGGCCTGGCCGGTTTCATACTCCTGTTCCACGATATAGTAGAGGGCCCGCATCACATCCGGTCCCGTACAACCCCGCTTCATGGGCACCTTGGATTCGTAAAAGGCCCTGACGTCCGCCACGGTTTTTGCCCCAGGAACTTTGCCGGTCCGCAGGTACTGGACAAAGAGACCCCGATCCGGATCGGACCAGAGGGGCCCGTCGAGGAAATTCCCCGGGCAAATGGCGTTCACCTTGATGCCGTATTCCACCAATTCCAGGGCAAAACTTTCCACCAACCCCAAACCGCCGAATTTGCTCCCCGCGTAGGCCCCGTTTTTGTTGGAACCCTCCAGGCCCGATTTAGAGTTGATCTGAATAAGGTCGGTTTTCCACAGCGGGGCCGTACGGTTTTGCCGTTTGAAAAGGGCGCCCGCGTATTTTGCCACGAGAAAGAAGCCGACATAATTTACGTCGGTCACAAACTTAAAGGCCCCCAGGTCCTGCTCCAAAACGCTGGCCGCCTTAAGAACCCCCGCGTTGCTGACGCATAGGTCCAGTCCCCCGGTGGTTTCGGCTACAAAGCGAAACATGGCCTGTACCGACCCTTCGTCCGCCACGTTGGAACCCACGGGGATCGCCACGGTGGATCCCATGGCGGCGTTTAACGTGGCGGCCAATTGCTCTGCCCCTGGGAGGTTGACGTCGGCGATATACACCAGGGCCCCCGATTGTACCAGGCCCCGGACAATTTCTTCCCCAAACCCCTGGGCGCCCCCGGTAACCAGGGCAATACGATTCCGTACCACCTCGGACCGTCCCGAGGCGTCCGCCCCCCGGGGGGCCACCGATGGAACATCGGAAACCGGTTCCGAAGGTTTCATCATCAGGGGACTCGCGTCCTTCCTTTCGGTCCTCGCGCGGGCCTCCTCTAGTCGGCTCCCTATCCAGTAGAGGGCCCGTTGACCGGCCAGGGTAATCCCCACGCAGGAGGGTAGGGGAAGGGTTTTCCCCTTGGCCGTTAGGGCTTCCACCCCCGAGGGGGAATGGTCGAATTTCCAGGATGCGCAGGATTCGGATAGGAGCTTCGCCGCCCCCGCCTCGTCTAGGGTATCCGCCTTGAGGACACTGGTCAGGTCCACCGAAAGGGCCTCCCCCGGGATTTCGGGGTTATTTCGGGGATCGCTTATCACGACGAGGCTTTTCCCCCAGCTGTTTAAACAAAGGCCCCGTACAAGGGGGGCCAGAATAGCGTGATCAATGGTACTCATAATAGTTCATCTCCCCTTTGGATAGTATGGGCTATCCGTTGCGCCGATTCCAGAGGATGGAACCGGTCTAGTCGGCGTCCTGCCCGGGCGTAAAGCTCCAGACGCTTTTCCACCGAAAGACGGGAAAGGGGATTGGCGCTGGAAAAAAGGGCCAGGTTACGGTCCACCGAAGCCAGACGTTCATGGGCGATCAGCGCCCAGGTGGTGTCGATTAAATGCCGGAATTGGGGGTGTAAAACCTCGGGGCAATTAAAGGACTGCCGGGAACTGTTGATATCCACCCCCGAAATTTCCATAAAGCCCCGGTCCCTGCAGAGGCGCTGGACCCGTTCTAGCTGGGCGGGGGTGTTTCGGGGGGGCATGTAGGTGATAGCCCGGTAACCCATGTCCGTAAGCTCGTCAAACAGTTCTTCTAAATAATCGTCCTCGTATTTTTCCGCCCTTTTGTCCCCCGTGGGGGATTCCCCCACGTCCCCGAGGTACGCGTAGGCCGGGATAGCGCCGATCGTGTCGGCAAAGTCCACCACCTGGTACACGCTTGGACATTCCGCCTCGTCGCTTTCGATGTAAAATTGATACATAAACGTGGTTTTTAAAAGCCCCAGCAGGTCGTACAGGTGGTGGGGATTCTGAGGATCTTCCAAAAGGGCCGTTTGCTTGGGGGTTACCGGCAGTCCTAGAGTTTTAGATAGGAATTCCGTCAAGCCCGGGCCCCGGCCGTAGCGGTCCACAAAGCGGCGAGCCACCGCCGCAAGTAGGTGCCGTTCGGTTATGCTACCCCCTTGGGCGGCCTTGGATTGGTCTACCACATCGGTTTGGAAATCCAGGGGCCGCAATTCCAGGGCCGAAAGAATTTCGTTAATCCGCTGTACCATTCTCCGGTTCCGGTAGTTCCGTTCCCGGTGGATGGGCTCTAAAAATTCCCGGACCAGGTTCCGAGCGGACGAGGGAATACCCTGGACGGTCATGTAGACCAGGCCTTCCGAATCGGGGTTGTTGATTTTTCGATCCGCGAAGGGACCCTTCGATCCGTCCCTCCGTTTTCTAAAGCTTACCCGTACCTCAAAACCCGAACAGCCCCCAATTCCCAGGGTCGCGCAGGCGGCTATCATCTCCTCCGCCGCCTCCGCCGAATCGTGGTCCACCGAACCGGCGGCCTCAAGCCCCGCTTCCCAAGCCCCTAGGGCCGCCATGGAGGGGGTGTAGGGGCTAAAGCTATAGATCGTGTGGATATGGTTGTTTACCTCCCCCGTGCCGCCGGTCCGAAGCCCCAGGGCCTCCTTCTGGGCTCGGTGGGCCTGTAGGGCCTCCAGCCGTTCCTGGGCGGACCGGTTTGGATCGTTGATAACCGGGATATAATCCTTCAACCTACACCCCCCGTTGGTAACGCCGTTGCAGATCCAGGGGCGTTTGTACCGTGGTGGGTACGTGGCCCTTTAACGGGAGGACCCGTTCGTGGATCGTATCGATAATCCACTCTGCCTGGGGGAAGTAGAGGCTCTCCATTTCCGCGGCGGGGGTAATCCAGTTACGGCTTCCCACCACCGCCACCGGGGCGTCCAGGTAATCGAAGGCCAGGGTTTGGACGTTACTAGCCACCGTGTGGAGGAAGGAACCCCGTTCCGCCGCGTCGCTGGCCAGAACGATTTTACCCGTTTTTTTAACCGATTCGATAATCCGGTCGTAGTTAAGGGGATTGATGAACCGGAGGTCCATCACTTCCACCGAGAGGCCGTACTGGGTTTCCAAAATCTTGGCCGCTTCCATGGCCTTGTAAAGCGTCGCCCCCAGGGTCGCGATGGTAAGATCCTTGCCCTGTTTGCGGATAGCCGGTTCACCCTCGGGAATTTCGTAGTACCCTTCGGGGACGCCTCCCTTTTCAAACTGCTCGCTCATATCGTACAAAAGCTGGCTTTCAAAGAATACCACCGGATCGGTACCCCGAAGGGCCAGGTTCAGCATACCCTTAGCGTCGTAGGGGGTGGCGGGGAACATGGCCTTGAGGCCCGGAATGTGGGCCACGATGGCGGACCAATCCTGGCTATGCTGGGCACCGTACTTATTCCCCACGGATACCCGGATGGTAAGGGGCATTTTAAGGAGCCCCGCGGACATGGCCTGCCACTTGGACGCCTGATTAAACAGCTCGTCCCCCGCGCGGCCCATAAAATCGCAGTACATCAATTCCACCACCGCGCGGCCGCCGGACAGGGCGTATCCTACCCCGGACCCCACGATGGCGCCCTCGGAAATGGGGCTGTTAAACAGCCGGTGATAGGGCAGAAGCTCGGTCAGACCCCGGTATACCGCGAAGGCGCCCCCCCAGTCCCGGTTCTCCTCTCCCCAGGCCGCCATGGTGGGGTCGATGGCGAATCGGTACGCCAGGGCCTCGAACAGGCCGTCCCGGTACTGGTAGGCCTTGTTTTTAGAGACCGGTTTTCCCTCCCCGTCGAATCCGTACCGGAGTTTTCCCCCCAGGGCCTTAACGTGGGGGTTTTCCTCCAGGCTCTGGAGCAGTTCCACCGGCCGGTCTTCCATCTTTTCAACCTTCCCGTTGGAGAACATAACCGACTCTATAAACGCCCCGCTTTCCCGGCTCGACACCCTGTCGTCGGTGGCCAATTTGACCACCGCGCTTAGTTTTTCTACCACCGACGCCCGCATGTTTTCCAGTTCCGCCTTTGTAATAAGGCCGTTCTGCACAATATAGGAACCGTAGGAATTGATAGCGTCCGCTTCTTGCCATAATTTGATCTCTTCGGGGGTCCTGTAGCTGGACGCGTCGGAGGGCGAGTGCCCCGAAACACGATACGTCAGGGTGTCCAAAAGGACCGGTCCCTTGCCCGCCAACAGGAGGGCCTTTTTTCGGGCCACCGCGTCGGCCACCGCCAGGGGGTTGTACCCGTCCACCCGTTCGCTGTGCATGTTTTCCGGGTTAACCCCCGCGCCTACCCGGGCTAAAATTTGGTACCCCATGGTTTCGCCGGCGGTTTGTCCCCCCATACCGTAAAAATTGTTGAAAAAGTTAAAGAGGATAGGCGGGGCTCCCCCCACGTCCTGGGGCCACAGGGTTCGGTATTGGTCCATGGACGCCAGCATCATGGCCTCCCAGACGGGACCACAACCCATGGACGCGTCCCCAATGTTGGCGATTACAATGCCTTTTTTGCGATTGATCCGCTTGTATAACGCCGCGCCGGTGGCAATGTCCGCCGATCCGCCGACGATGGCGTTGTTGGGCATGGAACCAAAGGGGGTAAAGAAGGCGTGCATCGACCCTCCCAAGCCCCGGTTAAAGCCCGCCTTCCGGGCAAAAATTTCCGCCAGGGTACCGTAGAGGACAAAGTTCTCCCCCAGATCCTTGATGTTTTTATAGGGGATTTTTTCCGCTATCCCCAGGGTTTCGCCATCCAAAAAGGATTTCATAATCCCTTCGAGCTTTTTTTCGTCCAGTTGCCAGAGGGCGGAATAGCTTTTTGCCAAAATTTCGCCGTGGCTCCGGTGGCTTCCGAAGATAAAATCATCGGTGGATAGGTTGATGCTTTGGCCCACCGAGGAGGATTCTTGGCCAATGGACAGGTGCGCGGGTCCCTTGTGGTTGTACTCGATCCCATTCCAAGACCCCTGGGTTTTAAAGCTGTTCAGCATGGTCTCGAATTCCCGGATGGTAACCATATCGTACCAAACGCGGATCAATTTTTCCTTGCCGTACAGGGCCAATTCTTTTTTAAAATCACTCTGGTACTGATTAACCGGTATGTCCTTAATTTTAAGAACCTGACTTTTTCGGACCTCCTGGGGGTCCACGAGTATCGATTTAGGCATACATCCTCCTATTAAACTAAGCGATGGTCCACACCACATCCCTGATGGTTTCACAAACCGTGGGGTGGGGGAAAATAAGCTGTTTTACGTCTTCCAAGGTCAACTCTTGTTCGATGAGCGCCGCGGCGCCCCAGATAAATTCGGACGCGTAGGCTCCGACTCCGTGGACCCCTACAATTCGTCCGCTCTGGGCCTCGGCGATGACCTTGATAGCCCCGGGGGCGGAAAAGGTATTCTCCGCGGCGAAACGGCCGGATACGCGGGTAGGCAGGGACCCTTTTTTTATAGCCAGACCACGGGTCTCCGCTTCCTGTTCCGTGATGCCCACCCCCGCCGCTTCGGGCAGGCTGTACACCGCCCAGGGAATCCCGTCGTACCGCATTCGGTTGGCCGGTACGGGCGTTCCGTCCAGGAAGGAAAGGATATCCGCCACGGCGACCTCGCCCATCCGGTAGGCCGAGTGGGCCAGGAGGCTTTTTCCGTTGATATCCCCCGCGGCCCAGACCCCTGGAATATTGGTCCGCATCCGGTCGTCCACCACCACCCCCCGGGGGGTGAGGAAAATGCCCGCCCCTTCGGCTCCCCAGCCGGAAAGGTTAGGGCGGCGGCCCACCGCCATCAGGATCAGGTCCGCCTCGACCGTTTCGGCCGTTCCCTCTTTGGTGGTATAGTGAACCCTTCCGTCCTCCAACTTTTCCACTCGACAGGAGAGTTTAAAGTCCACCGCCTTCATGGCCCGCCGGAGGATGGGCGCCTGTTCCCTATCCATAAAGGGAACTATCTCGTCCAGCATTTCGATAACCCTAACCTCCGAGCCCAGGGATGAAAAAAGCCCCGCGAACTCTACGCCGATTACACCGCCCCCAATGACCGTTAACCGTTTTGGAACCTCGGTGATGGAGAGGAGCCCCGTGGAATCCACCACCCGGCTGTTGTCCCGGGAACCGGGGATGGGAGGCATGGCCGGGGACGACCCGGTGGCCACCAGAATGGCCCGGGCCTCGTAGTGGGTGGCCGATCCCGCAAGGCCCACCTTCCCTGGATTGGAACCCGATGGGGCCGCGATAAGCTCCCCGGACCCTTCGATCACCTCGACGCCGTATTTTTTCAACTGACCCGCTATCCCACCGCGGAGCTTGGTCACCACTTCGGTCTTCCAGGCTTGGATGGCCTGCCAATCGTAGCTGACCCCCTGAACCGTAACCCCGAATTTGTGGGCTTCCTGGGCGTGGACGTACTGTTTGGCCGAATTGAGCAGGGTTTTGGTGGGTATACACCCCACGTTCAGGCAGACCCCCCCAAGAAATTGTTTTTCAATCAACAGGACCTTTTTTCCCCGGTGGCCTAAACGTTCCGCCGCAAGATATCCTGCGGGCCCGCCCCCGATAATCGCTACGTCAAACATAGACCCCCCTATTTGGCCAGCCAAAGATCAAAATCGGCGATGGCGTCGCTGAGGGCCTTCAAGAACCGGGCCGCCGGCGCCCCATCCACCACCTGATGGTTGATCGTCAAACTTAAACCCACGTGGGGTAGGAAGGCGATATCCTCCCCATCCCCCCCCTGTTCCACCGCCACGGGTTTTAGGCTGATACCGCAGACCCCCAGAATAGCCACCTCGGGCACGTTGAGCACCGGGGTAAAACTTTCCACCCCCAGGGCCCCCAGATTGGTAACCGTAAAGGTCGATCCAGAAAGCTCATCCGGTAGGATGGTACCGTTTTGACACGCCTGGGCAAGCCGCTTTGCTTCCCGGGAAATTTGCGCCAAACTAAGGGTGTCCGCGTGGCGGATTACCGGCACCATAAGACCCTTGGGCGTATCCACCGCCAAGCCAAGATGAACGGACCTAAAACTGATAAGCGAGTCCTCGGTTTTGTGGGCGTTCATAAAAGGATAGAGGGGCAAAAGCCGGGATACGGCGAAGAGGATCATATCGTTGATGGTAACCTTGGCCAAACCCAGGTCCTCGGGACTGGACTTCATTCGGGAACGAAGCTCCTGAAGCCGGACCACGTTGGCCGAGGCCGAAAGGGTAAATTGGGCCGTGGTGGCCAGGGACGCGAGCATCCGGTCCGCGATCAGTTTCCTGATTCCCTTGATCGGCGTGATAGTCCGGTCTTCCCCTTCCGCCAACATCGACGGAACGGTCCCCGCCGTCCCAGGGGTTCCCGGTACGGCGGCCTTCGCCGAAGGCGCCGCCCCTGGGATCACATCAGCCGAGGTAATGCGGCCACCTAAACCCGACCCTTCGGCGCTGATCGTTCCGCCCCCCGCCATCACGGCGGCCTTAGCCCCCGCGGTAAGGGCGGGCCGTTGGGCTAGGGCCGCCTGAACGTCCCGTTCGATGATTCTACCCTGGGGTCCGGATGGAGCAACCGAGGAAAGGTTTACCGCTTCCCGTTCCGCCAGGTTCCTGGCCCTCGGCGATACGGCGACCCTTCCGTCACCCCCCTGATTCGCGGCGGTTGCGGGACCCGAGGTCCCCGCCGGTCCGGCGGCGCTGTTCTTGGGGGCGCCGACGGCTGGGGACCCCGTACCGGCACCCCCGGCGGCTTTTTCGTCGGCGGCGTTGCCCCCGGCGGACGTTCCGCCGGCGGACCCTGCCACGAGGGCGGCCCAATCCTCCCCCGGCGTACCGATTACGGCAATGGGCTCTAAAACGGGTACATCGTCCCCCGCACCGTGTAAAATTTTTAGGACCGTTCCATCGGCCCCCGCGGTAACGTCAAAGGTCGCCTTGTCGGTTTCCACCTCGCAGACCGTGGTTTCCGAAGAAACTACGGTCCCCTCTGTTACCTTCCAATCCACGATCACGCAGGATTCCACCGTGTTCCCCTGTCGGGGCATTATCAAAACATGCGCCATGAAGCCTCCCTATTCCACCAATTGGAACCTAATATTTGCCTGTATCATTTGATCCTCCGCGTCCTTCCCCAACCCCCGATCCGTGATCACCAGATCCATAGATTGGAGGGGAAGGACGTGGGCAAACCCAATTTTGCCGTATTTGCTCGAATCGGCCACCAGGATGGTCGTGTGGGCGTGGGCCTTCATGGCCTTGACGATTTCCGCCCCCTCTACCAAATGGGTGGTCATCCCCCGGTCTAAGCTGAACCCGTCGGTTCCCACAAAGGCTAGACGGACGTTTAACCGCGCTAGGGCCTCCAACGCTATGGGACCCACCAAAGATTCGGTGGCCCGGCGGAACTCGCCCCCCGTCATGGTCACCTGCAAAGACGGGTTCATCCGGGCGTACGAAAGCACCAGGGTCGAGTTGGTAACGATATGGACATCCCGTTTCCCCGACAGGTATTTGGCTATCAGAGCCGTGGTGGTTCCCGCCTCGATCATGATAAGGTCCCTATCCCGTACCAGTTCCGCCGCCTTTCGGGCGATGGCGTTCTTTTCTTCCACGTGTTCCCGCTGTCTATCCAAAATATCCCGGTGCAGGGCCGCAGACGCTCCACCCCGGGTTCGGTTGATCCATCCCTTTTCTTCCAGGGCCTTTAAATCCGTTCGGATGGTCACCTCCGAAAGGCCCAACTCCTGAGCTAAGGCCGTTACGGAAACGGAACCATCTTCCGAAAGTTTATCTAAAATAGTTCGTTCGCGTTCCGAAAGATCGGTGTTCAACGTTTCGGTCTCCTTTCGAAAAGGTTTCGTATTACTTTTGAATATACCACTAATGATCGAATAGCGCAAGTCCATGGGGCCTTAATAAGGGCTCTTTTCCATACAAGTTCCCCAACAAGGGTTCCTCGGTACGGGGCCCCTGAAGTTTCCTCACACTTCTGGACCCTAGTGCCGATAATCAGGATATGACTGGAAAAGTTTGGATCTATGCATCCATGGTACTCTTCCTATCCACCCAATCCCTGTTTACCCAGGACCTGAGCCTTGGGCCGGATGATCTTCGGATAGAGCAGGGGATCGATGGGGGATACCATCTTTTTATCCGGAAAAAGGCGGATATCGGTTCGGTCCTCCTGACGGAATCCACCAAGGATCCCCAGGGGCGTTCGGATAACTATGCCTATCGCTCCCCAGAATATAATCGGATCAACGGTGATGAGGTTCGTATTCTGGACGGTAAGCCTATTTCGAAGGATTTACACCTCTGGTCCCTCATCGATTCCTCTCCCCAAAAGGACAATCGGTTTAACGAGGCCTTCGAGATCTATATTCCCTACGTGATTAATTACGGCTATCCTTCGGGACGGCACGGGGAAGTGTACGTGGTCGATGGTACCTATTTGAATATCCGGGCCTTTAAGCTTCCCTTTGCCGATTATCGGGGGCCTTTTAAGGACAATCCCTTCGTATTAAAAGTTACCCAAAGGCCCCTTCCTGGACCTCCGGAGGGTAACTATATGAAGGATACGGTAGACTCGTTCAAGGAAATAGCCTCCGCGGGAAATGGGGAACTTCTATGGTCTACGGGAAAGGAAGATGTGGTCCCTAAAATTAAAAAAATATTGGAGGACGCCAAGGGTAAAACGGTTGATTTGGTCGTAACCCTGGATACTACAGAAAGTATGCAGGATGATATCGATCCGGTTAGAAGGATGCTCATTCCCATGATCCAGGATATTTTAAAGGATTTTAAGTCCTTTAGAATCGGGATGGTTCTGTACAAGGATTACTTTGAGGAATACCTCAATAAGGTGATACCCTTTACGGATAATTTTGCCACCTTTCAAAATACCCTTAACGCCATACGGGTTGGAGGCGGTCGGGACATTCCCGAAGCGGTGTACGAGGCCCTCTACGAAGCGGCGACCAAATTCCCGTGGTCAGCGGAAGAAAAAATCATTATCCTGATAGGAGACGCCCCACCCCATCCTCGACCCCGGGGAAGTATCACCAAGGCTATGGTCGATGGGGCAGTCAAAGAGCGGGGTCTCAAGGTGAACGCCATTATCCTTCCGCAGTAAGAGGGGGAACAGCAGTTTTACTTCTTTTCCAGCTCTATTTTTGCCAGAATTTTCTCCCCTAAAATTTTATACTGGGCAGGTAGCAGTTCCGCATCGGTACCGTTATAACGGGCAAGCAATTTTTCAAATCCAGCTTTGGCGTCGACGTATTTTTTTTCCTTGTATTTAATAAAGGCGATTTCATATTCCGCCGCGCATACCATGGGCAGGTTGTCTGGAAAACGATCTAAAATAGCTTGATAATACTGAGCCGCTTGGTTGTAGTTATATTTATCCGAGGCGTCCTGGGCCTTTTGAATCAATTCTGCGGGACTTAACCCGTCGGGAATCACCACAGGACCGCTGGCGCAGGAAAGGATCAGGGTTAGAAGCAGGGCCCCCAGGGCAAAAAAACGGATTCGTCGCATAAAACCCTCCCGGAATACGAATGCGGTACCTAAGGTACCCGAGATGGCCATAAACCGCAAGGGGTTAGTACCCGACGAACCTAGGAGCCTGTCGGACTGCATAAACCAGGCTCTTAGAAGGCCCAGGTCCGTCGAAGGGTTTAGAATATGTAGATCTCGTCTTTAACGGGTAGATTTTTTTTCAATTCCCGCATGAATTCCTTCGTATCCCCCATTTCTTCGTAGGCATCGCAGGAATCCAGGCTTCGGCGGGCGACGGTGCAGTATTTGTACACCTTCTCTTCCCCCAGTTTCTTTTTCCATTTTCCAGCGTCACAGCGGACCCGTAAAAAATACCGGTCATCCCTGTCGGGACTGGAAGGAATCAGCTTGCAATGAATACAGTTGGCGCAATAAATTTTTCCTTCGTGAATCTCGTCGTCCTGTTCCACCATAATCCCAGAGGATTCTACTTCTTGATCTTCTAAAATCTGAGCCAATTGGAAGCCCCCTTTTCTACATTATCGACAGTTTATCCGGGAAACTTTTATCCGTCAAGTTTATTCGATTGCATAAATATACGATTTTTTCGTTTGCCCTTGACAGAATCTAATATTTATGTAATTTTTTGAATATGAAAGCAACCGTATCCCCCGGGGATCCGCAATTCCTATCCCCCACCTCGCACCTTTCTGTTTCTTTTTCACCCTCCTGCCGTTTTTTTCTCCTTTCCCTCCGATTTTCCCGTCCACTCCGACGTCGATAGTTATTTTTCCCCCATATTTTTATTCAATTTTTGCAAAAGGAATCGTTTTTTGCAAAAACCAAACGGTACACAAAAAAGGAGTACCCTATGAATCAACTTGACGCGGGGGTTTGTGCCCCCCAGGGTTTTCGCGCCGCGGGTCTTTGGTGCGGAATTCGAAAAAAGAATGATAAACGGGATCTGGCCTTAATTGTTTCGGATCGAGATTGTATTGCCGCGGGTATGTACACGACGAACCGGGTCAAGGCGGCCAGCGTTCTTGTTACCCAGGAACATCTTAGCCAAGGTCATGCTCGAGCAATCGTGTGTAATTCTGGAAACGCCAACGCCTGTACCGGTTCGGAGGGCCTCCTGGTGGCCCGTCAAATGGCCCAGGCGGTGGCGGAAGCCCTGGGAATACGGGCCGAGGCGGTGGCGGTGGCCTCCACGGGGGTGATTGGGGTTCCCTTGCCGGTGGAAAAGGTTCGGGCCGCCATGCCGGCGTTGGTAGCTTCCCTCTCTCCGGATGCCCAGGGGCATTCAGCGGCCTTAGAAGCTATTATGACGACGGATACCCGGAAGAAAGAAATAGCCGTGGAGCTGGAAATCCACGGAACAGCGGTTCGTATCGGCGCTATGGCCAAGGGTGCGGGGATGATTCACCCGAACATGGCTACCATGCTGGGCTTTATCACCACCGATGCGGCTATTTCGGCGGGCCTTCTGGATACGGCCCTGCGGCAGGCGGTTCGTCGGTCCTTTAATCGGGTCACCGTGGATGGGGATACCAGTACCAACGATACGGTACTCGTCCTGGCCAATGGGGCCGCGGGGAACACTCCCCTGACCCAGGCGGACGGGGAGTATCAAAAATTTGTCCGGGCCCTGGAAGAGATCTGCGTCCATTTGGCCAAGGGCATCGCCCAGGATGGGGAAGGGGCTTCCCGTTTGATAGCCTGTACGGTCCGGGGGGCCGAAAGCGAGGCGGTCGCCGAAGGATTGGCTAAGGCGGTGGTGGGTTCCAGCCTGGTCAAGGCCGCCTGTTTTGGGGCGGACGCTAACTGGGGCCGTATCCTCTGCGCCCTGGGGTATTCGGGGTTTCCCTTTAATCCCGAAACGGTGGACGTCCGGTTCGCCAGTTCCGCAGGCGAGGTGGTGGTCTGTCGCCAGGGAGCTTCGGTATCCTTTTCCGAAGAACTCGCTAAAAGGGTCCTCTCCGAACCCTCCATCGAGATCCTTATCGATATGGGGAAATCCGTGGAAGCGAACCTTGATGGTCCGACCAACCTAGCCTCGGCCACCTGCTGGGGTTGCGACTTAACCTACGAATACGTAAAAATCAATGGGGATTACCGTTCATGAAGGAAACAAACGTTACGAATGCCCAACGGGCGGAAATATTGGTACAGGCCCTGCCGTACATTCAAAACTTTATGGGAAAAACCGTGGTGGTCAAATACGGCGGCAACGCGATGATCAACCGGGAATTGAAGGCCGCGGTTATTCAGGATATCGTCCTTATGTCCTGCGTGGGTATCCGGACTGTTCTGGTCCACGGCGGCGGGCCGGAGATTGAATCCCTGCTGAAGCGTCTGGGAAAAGAAAGCCGTTTTGTCGGGGGATTGCGGTATACCGATCAAGAAACCATGGAAATAGTCCAGATGGTCCTGGCGGGGAAGGTGAACAAGGATATTGTTTCCCTGGTCCAACAGGAGGGGGGCAAAGCCCTGGGGCTCTGCGGTATCGACGGGGGGCTTTTACAGGGTCGCCGTCTCCGTCTGGAGGGTGAAGATTTGGGCTTGGTGGGGGATATAAGCTCCGTAAATACGGCGGTCCTTACGGACGCCCTGGACCGGGGGTACGTTCCCGTGGTCTCCACCGTTGCCCTGGGGATAGAGGACGCCAAGGGCGAGGCCCTCAACGTGAACGCCGATACGGCGGCCGCCCAAATCGCGGCGGCCCTGGGGGCGGAAAAGTTGGTCCTGATGACCGACGTTCGGGGTATCCTTCGGGATGTCCAGGACCCGGACTCGCTGATTAAGGAATTGCGACGGTCCGAATTGGACAACCTGATCCGTCAGGGCATTGTCAGCAAGGGGATGATCCCCAAGGTGGATTGTTGTCGCCTTGCCCTGGAAGGGGGGGTCAAGAAGGCCCATATCATCGATGGCCGCCTGCCCCACGCCATATTGATCGAACTTTTTACCGATGAGGGTATCGGTACCATGATAGAAGGGGCCTAAGGGCCCGTTATAAGGAAAACCCAATGAACGATCCGTTTATGAATACCTACCATCGGCTTCCCCTGGTGTTTACCCAAGGGAAGGGTGGAAGACTGCAGGGCGAAGATGGAAAATGGTACCTGGATTTTACATCCGGCATCGCGGTGAATTGTCTCGGCCACGGACATCCCGCCCTTAAGCGGGCCATCGCCGAGCAAGCGGCTACCTTGATCCATACGTCCAATTATTTTATGAGTAATACCTCCCGGGCCTTTGCCGAGCGGCTTGTCCAGGCCTGCGCTCCCCTGGGGATGCGGAAGGTGTTCCTCTCCAATTCGGGGGCCGAGGCGAACGAAGGGGCTATCAAAATAGCCCGCAAGTACTCCTTAAAAAAGTACGGTCCCGGTAGGCATACCATAGTCACCTTAAAGGGAAGCTTTCACGGACGGACCATCACCACCCTGGCGGCCACGGGGCAGGATCGGTTCCATCAGGATTTTGGCCCCTTTACCGAGGGGTTTGTCTACATCGAAAATGGGGACCTGGATGCCCTGGATCGCGCCCTCGATGGGACGGTGGCCGCCCTTTTTATGGAGCCCATTCAAGGGGAAAGCGGTATCCGGCCTGTACAGACCGAATTTGTCCTGGAGGCCGCACGGCTTTGCCAGGAACGGGACGTACTCCTCATGTTCGATGAAATTCAATCGGGCATGGGCAGAACGGGCACGTTTTTAGCCAGCGAAGGGTACGGCATCAAGGCCGACGTGGTTACCCTGGCCAAGGGACTCTCCGGCGGCGTCCCCGTCGGGGCCGTTCTGGCGGGGGAAAAGACCGCCGACGTCCTGGGGGTGGGGGACCACGGTAGTACCTTTGGGGGCAACCCCCTGGCGGCGGCGGCGGGCTTGGCGGTGCTCTCCGTGGTGGATCAAAAGCCCTTTTTAGCAGAAATTAAGCGCCAGGGGGATCGGATGATGGATACCCTCAAACAATGGAACCATCCTAGAATTCAGGAGGTTCGGGGCCGGGGCTTGATGATAGGCGTCGACCTGGACGTGGAGGCCTGGCCCGTCCTGGAACGGTTGATCTCCCAGGGGCTCCTGCTCCTGTCCGCAGGACCCAAAACCCTGCGCTTCCTTCCTCCGTATATTTTTACGGACGAGGAAATCGATGAGGGCTTGGCCATAGTCCGGCGGGTCTTAGATAGTTCAACGAAGGTTGAGTAAATGGGGTGTCACCCCTATAGTGCGGTGTGGCATGACCGAAATACAGTGGAGGGAGCGAACATGAAAAAGAAAATCGTATTAGCCTATTCGGGTGGTTTGGATACGACGGTGATTATCCCCTGGTTAAAAGAAAACTACGACTGCGACATCGTGGCGGTGTGCGTGGATGTGGGCCAGGAAGCGGACTGGGGGACGATTAAACAGAGGGCCCTGGATACGGGAGCCGCATCTTGTTACGTGGCGGACGTTAAGAAGGAATACGTGGAGCAGTACGTTTGGCCCGCCCTTAAGGCCCAGGCGGTTTATGAGGATAAGTACCTGTTGGGAACCTCTACCGCCCGGCCCCTGATCGCCAAGGTATTGGTGGAATACGCCCGGAAGGAAAAAGCCGTGGCCATCGCCCATGGCGCTACGGGAAAGGGGAATGATCAGGTCCGCTTTGACCTGGGAATTATGGCCTTTGCCCCCGATTTGGAAATCATCGCCCCCTGGCGGACCTGGGATATCAAAAGCCGGGAAGAGGAAATTGAATACCTAGAAAAAAGGAATATTCCCGTTCCCATGAAAAAAAGCGACTCCTACAGCCGGGATGACAATCTGTGGCATATTTCCCACGAGGGTTTGGAGTTGGAGGATCCCGCCAACGAACCTTCCCTGGACCGGATGCTTAAAATGACGGTCCCCCCCGAAAAGGCCAAGGATCAGGCTGAATACGTGGAGGTGGAGTTCGAGAAGGGCATTCCAGTCGCCGTGAACGGTAAAAAAATGAACGGGGTCGATCTGATCAAAACGTTGAACAAGATCGGCGGTCCCCACGGGGTGGGCATCGTGGATCTGGTAGAGAACCGGGTTGTGGGCATGAAGAGCCGGGGGGTCTACGAGACCCCCGGAGGGGCCATCCTGTACTATGCCCACGGGGAGCTGGAACACCTTTGTTTGGATCGGCAAACCTATTCCTTTAAGCAGATGGTGGGGCAAAAGATGGCCGAGGTTATCTACGGCGGCCTCTGGTTCACGCCCCTCCGGGAGGCCCTCTCGGCCTTTGTGGATACTACCCAGCGGACCGTCACGGGAAAGGTTCGGCTAAAATTATACAAAGGCGCGATCAGTTCCGCCGGCGTCACGTCCCCCTATTCTTTGTACAACACCAGTATCGCCAGTTTTACCACCGGGGAATTGTACAACCACGGGGACGCCAAGGGCTTTATTCGGCTCTACGGGCTTCCCATTTTGGTCCGCGCCCTGATGGAACAGGGGTTTGTAAAGGATACTCAGCACGTGGATGGCCAGGAAGCCAAATCCGCCGGAGTAGCGGGCTAAGTCGGTGGCGAAGGTACTCTGGTCTGGGCGGCTGGAAGCTAAGCCGGACAAAGAAGCCCTAAAGTTCGAATCCTCCATAACCGTGGACCAGCGGCTAGCCCAGGACGATATTCGGGGTAGCCGAGCCCACGTGGGCATGTTGAAACACCAGGGGATTATTCCAGCGGAGGCGGCGGATGCTATCGATACGGAACTGGGCCGCATCGCCGCCGAGCTGGAAGCGGGTAGTCTGCGGGTGGATCTGGATACCGAGGATATCCATTCGTTTATCGAAGGGGTATTAACCGAACGGCTCGGGGACCAGGGGCGGATGGTACACGCGGGCCGGAGCCGGAACGATCAGGTGGCTACGGACCTCCGCCTGTATCTTAAACGGGAGGTTCCCGCCCTTCGGGAAGAGGTCGTTCAAACCGTTCTCGTGCTCCTTTCCAGGGCGGAGGAACACCTGGAAACCCTTTTGCCCGGGTACACCCACCTGCAGAGGGCCCAACCGGTAACCCTGGCGTACCACCTGGTCGCCTGGGCTGCGGGTCTGGAGAGGGACGCCCTGCGGTTTTCCGACGCCCTAGACCGGCTGGACGAATGTCCCCTGGGCGCGGGTGCCCTGGCCACATCCACCTTAGCTCTGGATAGAAACGCCACCGCGGCGGCCCTCGGTTTCCGCGGTCCCACCCTAAACGGAATGGATACGGTGGCGGATCGGGATTTTGCGTTGGAGTTAGCCTCGGTATGCGGCATCCTGATGACCCATCTTTCCCGATTTTGCGAAGACCTGGTGCTTTGGGCCACCGAAGAGTTCGGCTTTGTTGATATGGCGGAACAGTGGAGTACCGGTTCCTCGATTATGCCGCAGAAAAAGAACCCCGATTTTGCGGAACTGATCCGAGGAAAGGCGGCCCGTTCCATCGGCCATACGGTCACCCTCTTTACCCTGCTCAAGGGGCTTCCCTATTCCTACGATCGGGATCTACAGGAGGATAAGGAGGCTCTTTTCGACCTCCTCGATACGGCTCGATCGAGCCTGAGGGTTTTCCGGGAAATGGTTCGCACGGCCCGGTTCCGAACCGACAGAATGGCCGCCGCGTGTGTAGGAGGTTTTTTGGAGGCCACCGACGCGGCGGAGTACCTGGTTCGTAAGGGCCTGCCCTTCCGGAAGGCCCACGAGGTGGCGGCCCAGGTGGTCCGGGATTGCGTCGCCGACGGCCAACGATCCATCGCCGATCGCACCCTAGAACAATTACGAATCCGTTCCGATTTGTTTGGCCCGGACCTGTTCGGGGCCATCGCTCCCCGGGCCGCCGTCTCCGCCCGTTCCCTCCCTGGGGGGCCCGCACCGGAAGCGGTGGCCCAACAGATCGCCGAACTCCGTAAACGGCTTGGTTAAAGACCGTGGCCCTTACCCATATTGAAAAATTAATCGCCAAGGCGATTTTGGATTACGATATGATCCACCGAGGCGACCGGATCCTCCTTGGGGCCAGCGGGGGAAAGGATTCTACCACCCTGGCCTGGGCTTTATCCCGACGCAAGCGATGGAACGCCCCGCCCTTCGATCTGGAGGCGGTTCGAATCGTCACCGACGTACCAGGAGGCGGTATGTCATCCCAGGGGGCGGAAAAATTGGCGGCCCTGTACGCCGATTGGGGCATCCCCTATCGAAGCGTCCACGTTCCGGTGATAGAACGGCTCCAGCAGGGGGAAAAGATGAGTTGTTACTGGTGTTCCACCCTTCGGCGCACCGAACTAATCCGGATCGGTATGGCGGAACAGTATACCACCTTGGCTTTGGGCCACCATATGGACGATATTCTGGCGACCCTGTTGATGAACATGACCAAAAAGGGAGAGCTGGCTACCATGCCCCCCCGCTTACGGTACGATAAATATCCTCTGACGATTATTCGTCCCCTCGCCCTGGTAACGGAGGCCTCGATTCGAGGTTTTGCCCAGGAGATGGGCTGGCTGTCGGTAACCTGTACCTGCGCCTTCGGCGGCGATGGGGAGCGAAAGGAATACCAACGGAGACTGGAAGTGGTAACAGGGGGAACCGAGGAAGGAAAGCGGAACCTCTACCGGTCCCTGTCTCGCATTAAAAATGGATACCTAACCTAGGAGCCTGTGATTAGTGTTACGAAGATTAATTTTTCATGCCTTTTTTTAAAGCAAAAATCTATGTCTCACCCGTAGTAAGGGTATTCTCTGAAGGAGGATACCCATG
>Ga0078972_1005288_pt1 | contig 33043 bp, 30 predicted proteins | sample YelNatPaOPGAMG01_FD_67568 | JGI IMG/M metagenome (GOLD analysis project Ga0078972, IMG submission 67568) | Hot spring thermophilic microbial communities from Obsidian Pool, Yellowstone National Park, USA - OP-RAMG-01 (SPADES assembly) (version 2) | ecosystem: Environmental > Aquatic > Thermal... | reverse complement strand
ATTTTTATTCTTCTTCATCAGGCCATATTACCCCTTCTATTGTTGTTTCTTCTGAATAAAGATCCCCAGAGACACTACGCAATCCAGAAATCTTTGCCACAAGTTCATGAGCCCATATATCCCCTCCAAACTTAAGAGAGTTCAAGAGATCGATTATCTCTGGCGTTATGCCTTTAGACTGATCTTTCATTTTATCTGCCAAGTCTCTCAGCTCTAGGCTCTCTTCCTCTAATTCAACAATTATCTTTTTTAGATTCACAATCTTTTTGCGAATCTTTTTGTGAGCATCTTCTTCTCTGCCTCTGAAAACTTTGCGATTATTCAAAATTTCATCTTCTTTTGTTTTACACAAATTTTCGAGCTCTCTTAAAATGTAAATAATTTTATTTATATTGTCCACAAATATACTATCAACTTCATTTATTTCATTAAAATGCTTTTTAATATCCGTGTACTTATCGTTTAGTGCCTTAAAAAAATTCTGATCTGAAATATTTTCTAACTCTGAGATAACTTTGTCTGCTTGCAGTAGATAGTCTCTTATTCGTCCTAAGCGATCTAGTATCTCATTCTCGTCTATAACCTCTGTGCCCTCTTTTCTTTTAATTACCTCAGCTATTTTTTTAAGGTATAACCTTAAATCCTCTTGCAAATCGTTTTTTACCATTTAGATCTCCTCCAAAATGTTTTCTATGAACGCTAGTAAATCTCTCTCACTTTTTATGGGCCCTTTGCTCCCCTTACTTGCATACGTGGGTAATCCCTTTTTAGCTACTCTAGCTATGCTTTCAATCAGCATAGCGCGTTTGCGTATCTGTGGGTTATCGCTTGTGACAAAAAGACTATAACTTTCGCCGCTCATCTTCGACAGAGCTTTTATAAAGTTTTCATCGTAAATTCTAAGCATCTCCGTTGGTATTGCCCGAATTAAAAAAATCCCCAGAACAGTGTTCATCGTCTTGTCTCGCCTACCTCCTCTCCCTACCCTTTGGATTAGCGAAATGGGATTATCTAGTCCCACATTGAAAACAAAACTAACACCATCATAGTCTACTCCAAGCTCAAGAGATGATGTTGAAAGAACCACTAGACCTTTTCCTTCGCGTAACCTTCTTATCAATTCTCTTCTTTCTTCCTTGGAAAGTTGACTATGCATTTCGCAAACTCTTTTTTCTAGTTCTTCGTATAGGTCCCCATTAAGAGTACGCTCACGAACTTCTTCTCTGCTCTCAGCCGAAAGATAGTGCCAATAGCAGTATGGTTCCAAAGAGCTGAGCTGATTCGATAGGTGGTCTTTTGGCTCACCAAGCCTTATATTTTCTATATATCCGCTGTGAATGCGCTTGAGCTCTTTTAGATTATTGATAAAAAGTATAGACTGCGGAGGTTGTTTTATCCCACATCTTTCATAGGCATAAGCCAAAAAAGCCATCAATACGCTCCAAAGCTGGCAGTAGGTGTTCCAAGAATATTGTGGATTCATAACAAGGTAGCTAAGAATTGTAAGCTTTTCTCCTACTAAATTCCTTCTAATCGACTCATCAAAATCGTATATCTCACAGTTATTGTCTCCAGAAAGTTTTGAAATAAATGTTTTAGGTTCAGGTATCGTTGCTGAAGAAAAAACTAGATCTAAATTGTCACTATTCATTTCTTTTATTATATTAATCAACGAACTAATAATTCCACCACCTAATCCTCTATATTCATGAGCCTCGTCAAATACTATCAGACCGATGTTACTCAAAGTTCTTACATTAACATCTTCTGTTGTGCTATCAACCAATCTCGTCTCTAGTGCCCACGGATTTGTTGCTATTATATCTGCTTTTTCAGTTTCACTTCGTAGAGTTTTTACAAATTCATATTTTTCTTTGCAATTTTCACATGCTATTCTCCCATTCTCGCTAAAAATGAGCGTTTTGTTTTCACAATTTGGACAGTTAATCCCCCTAAATGGTCCTCTGGCATCTTCCAGCTTTTTTAAGGTATCGCCATCCCTGATTGCGAAAGTGAGAGTTATATCATACGGTTTTAAATACTTATTTGCAATCCTCAGCAATTTTATTAACCTGTATGCTTGGTCTACTGTAAGGGTTTTTCTAGGGTAAACGAGTAGAACTCGCTTGTTCTTCTCTCTTTCCACAATCCGAAACTTTATTAACTTGGCCAATAAGTAAAAGAGATAAATCTCCGTTTTTCCCGCTCCTGTAGGAGCTATTAATGCGTGTGTACTTTTTTCAGACTGCAACATGTTGCGAAGGACAGTAGATTGATAAATATCCAAACCCGAATCTTTCAAATAATCTTTAATTATTGATATGTAGGTCTTTGCTAAATCCCCATTATCGAAGAACGAAAAGATAGCATTATTCAAATTTGAGGAATATTTATCTCCAGTTTCGCTTGGGATAATTCTTCTATCCTTTTTGGACGGTATTTGCGACTTTAATAATGCAAACTTACATGAGAGTGCATAAGGAGGCCTGCCGTACTTAGTAGTTATTTGAGAGCTTCTAACGAGAACATCCATATGAAGGCTACGTAACTTAGTGGAGTCACTATCCTCAGATCTGTTTGGCACACGAATCAAAAAACCTTGTTTAATCAGAGCCTCTATCATCTTTTCTGGGTCATTAAACCCTTTTGCTCTTAAAAGTTCTTTTAAATCGTTTTTATTAAGACTATATCTCGGATTTGCTATTGGATACCATTCTCCTTCCTTTATTTCTGAGCTTGCAACAATGCTAGCTTCTTTCTCGACAATCGTATGGTAGGCCTTAGCTAATTCTTCGGAACTCATCATTAAACAATAATTACTTAAATCGTATTTAATTTTTACTTCTAGAGGCGATATGTTGCTAGATAGTGCTCCTGGAGATTTAGTGTCTGAAGTTATTTTAGAAGTTAAAAAAGAGAAGGGAAGGAGATTACCTATCCATGGAGTCCATAGATGGTGGTCAAGAAGATTTTCGGCCGTTTACAGGTTTATTTTAGGCGCATATTTATTAGAGAATGAAAAACGTGTGCTCGAAGCAATAAATCACCCAAAATTAATGAGAGAGAAAGCAGTTAGAAAAGTTTATTTTGAACCCTTTGCTGGAGGGGGTACAGGTCTCGCAGAAGCCGCTTTGGCCGGATTTAATGTATACGGGGTGGATATAAACCCTGTTGCAGTTATGGCTACAAAAGCGAGCCTGTCAATTGTATCAAAGGGCATACCTGATAATTTCGCTCAGACCTGCGAAAAAATAATATCCAAAGCCCAGAGTGAATTAAGAGAAATTTGGGAATTTAACGGGAAGCTAATTTCGTACATTTTTGTTTCGAGAGGACGAATCCCTACTTGGTTGTCAGTTATTGGAGAGAAAAAGATAGTTTTGTGTCCTCACTGCTATAAGATATTTGAAACAGCTGAAAAGAATAATCTGGAAATTATTTGTCCTTTTTGTGGTGAAGAACTTGAAGTCACGAGTAAGCCGATAGCATCCCTACCCCCTAATGCACCAGAAATTGTTTCAAAATGGAGGGCTTTTGCTTTAGAGTTGAGATGGTACAGTAACAAAAAATGGGAGAAAGGGTACTCTAGCATAGTAGATTACAACCTATTAAGATGGATAGAGAATACTATAGAAAAAACGCGTAACCTTTCAAAAAAATTGAAAGTCTTTTTTGAGGAGATTCCCAATTTTGGCGAGACCAACAGATTAAAGAGGGCAGATATTAAATCGGCTTTAGATATCTATGCACCACATCAGTTGGTTTCTTTTGCCGTTTATAGTGAGATCGTTAAAGATCTCGTCAGAGATAATGACGAATACGAACTATTTGCGGTAGCAGCTAGCGAGGCTAGCAAGTGCTGTAACTTGCTTGCCAAATGGTACCCCCCGCTTGGAGAATGCACACCTGCTGGGGGTGTAAAAGCTCTATGGGTTCCAGAATATACAGCTATCACAAATCCTTTGGCTTCAAGCGGTCTAAAACCACTTGCAAGAGGGACGTTGGCATCAGCTTTAAGGGCTCAAATAAGGGCTTCACATTATCTCGAGCGAATAGGAGGTACAAGTAAAGTTTCCACGACAGTAATATTAGGTGATGCACTAGATGTTCCGTTTCCCCGGAAAATCGACTTAATTGGATTGGATCCACCTTACGGTAAATTTGGGAGTTACGCCTCACTTAGTATCCCCCATTACTATATCCTAAAAGCGTTTAGCAATCTCGCAATCTTTAACTCATATAATTTGAAAACAATTGAGGCAAAAGAGCTCTCATCGAGGAAAAAAGACTTTCAAAATAAATGGAAAGTCATTATTGAAAAAATTGCACGAAGTACACATCAAAATTCAAGAGTAGTTCTAATGTTCACTTCAACAACAGTTGAGTTATGGAAAAATATTTTAGAACCTTTTAAAATATGCAATTTTATTCCTGTTGCTGTGTATTGGGTTCTAGGAGAGGGACCTAGTAATCTCACAGCTTCGAAGGTTAAAGGAATAAACCTAGTCGTCTTCAAAAAAACCAATACTGATGAAATGAACGAACTAATTCACATTGTACAGGAAGAGGTTATTAGAGAGGCAAAAAGAGTATTTAAATTAAATGAAGATTTGGAAAGAGAAGTTAATTCGAAGCTTCTTACTGCCTTAAAACAAGTTTTTGATATTGTATCTACTTATTAATTAACAATATGCGAATCAAATCACTCGAACCAGATTTTTTAAAATTTACTGTCTTCTCAGGATTGTAGTATCGATTCATTGGAAAGCCATACTACAGCTTCTTGATATCCAATCTGAGGCCCTATCTCCGACTTTCTGTTAGGGAAAAACCCTTAAAAGGGCTTTGGGGAAGCGCCTATAGTGCTGCTGGACAGGGTATGTAGGAGACCAGATTCCCATGAGCATGTAATATCTTTAAAGCGCACGCCAAGACAAGTTCGCAAGTTGCGGGAATCAAACAAAGGTCGAAGAAGGGGAGAGACGGATGAATTCTGAAATCTTCTATGCAGCACGCGTGCTCGACGAGGCATACGAGCGGCTGAAGGATGCCTACATCAGCACTTCGGTTCTAGGCCCTGTTAGGCTGTACTCCGCCGCTGAAACGGCGGACAGGGAGTTCTGGGCACTCTTCTGTGCCCTGATCGATTACCAGATGCCCGTTGCCAGATTGCTGAACCCGATGCTCCTAGGTTTTGTGAGGCACATCGAAGGCAGGGGATTGAAGTTCCTCGATCTAATCTACGATGCTAAGCTTGCTGAAAAAGTCCTCAGCGAGTTCGAATGGTCATCCCCGAAAAGTCCAAGAGAGGGCTTTACCCACAGGTTCCTCAGGATCCGTGACCTGATAGACCTTCTGGCCGCCTTCAGGGGCATCTGCGATAGCTACGGCTCTCTGGGCAGTTTCGTTAAGAGTTCCTATGCCCTTCACCGCCACGAGCCCGAGCCGATGGAGGGTGTAATAAGGGACCTTCAGCGGGAGCTGCTCAACCATGGAGGGGGAATTGCAGTGCCGAGGCATACTGACTCCTGCATGAAGAGGTTCAACCTCTTCTTCAGGTGGCTTGTCAGACCATATCCGGATCTAGGCCTTTGGGGCTTCATCGATAGAAAGCATCTACTCGCCTCGCTCGACGCCAACCTGCAGAGAGTGGTATCTAGAGCCTTTGGCCTGAAGGTGAAACTTAACTGGCGCGGTGTTCTCGAAGCAACCGGCTTTCTGAGAAAGCTGAACCCTGATGACCCGACGAAGTACGACTACGTCCTCTCTAGGCTATCCATAATGGGCTACTGCGCCAAAGATTTAGCGAGATCTAAGTGCCTCCTTTGCCCGATAGTGAGCGTCTGCAAAGCTTCCGAGCCGCCAAGGCCTGTGGAAGTGGGGCTGCGAACTGAAGCGGAGACAGAGATACTGAAAAGATACCTCGAGATTTATGGACGGGAACTGGATAGGGTGTATACCGAATACCCGCTTGGCAGGTTTTCGGCGGACGCGCTTATACACAAAACCAGTTGCAGCGAATACGTAGTTGAAGTCGAGGAGGAGCTGAATTACACAGCCATAGGACAGGTTGCGACCTACAGGTACCTGTTCTACAAAATCCACGGCAGACTTGCAAAGCCCATGATAATCTGCAGGAGGGCAAAAAGCGAGCTGAAGGAGGCGGCCTGGATTGAGCAGGGGATAGAGGTTGTTGAAGTGCAGTGAGATCACGTTCTCGAGCATGTATGAGGTTCTGGAATGCTACTCTAATGACATCGTTTCACGAGCACCCGCACTAGAGTTTGCTCATGAGGTAGGAGTAGTGGAATGAATTTTTTCAGTTAGCAGTTACTCTTCGGGAAATTCAAAGAACTTCTCCACAACGTTTCCGCAGCTCTTGCACTTATAAGCCAAGATGTCACCGGGTTTGGGTTCATCTACCAAAGCCTGCCATGAAGGTTCCATCTTCCCGCCGCAGATGCTGCAGACCTTAGGCATTTGCGCGTGTTCTCGTTCAACTATCGCAAATGCCAGCCCAAGGAATTCCTTCAGTTCCTTCTTTTTTTCAGGTTCCACAGCACCACCATCTTCCTTTTTGTCTTTCACCAATATAAGCCTTTACTTTGGGCATAGAAGGTCGGATTCTTGGAGTAAAAGGCTTTCAGTTTGGTTGTATTTGGTTTCTGTCACTGGCAGAGATAAAACGTTGGGTAAATCGACTTCCTAAGCAAGGCGGCAAACTCTGACCCATCTTTAATCAGGACCGATCTGAAGGCGATAAGGGAGAGGAATGATGTGGTAAGGGACTTCCTGAAGAGGTCCAGAGGCTGGAAGAGAGGTTTGTCCAGTAGTATCGATCCTCGCTGCCTGCGTCACTTCGAAGGGTATCCGTTGAACCCTCTCCTCTGCTACTTCGACGAATGCCCAATATTCGGCGAGGAGCTTTGGCTGCAGAAATGAGTGGCTAAGAAACCTGTTGTAAGCTTTGCTGAGCGCTTCTGGGCTCAAAATCTGTTTTTTCAATTACATATATCCTTCTTGTCAGGGATTTGTGAACCCTCTGTTCGCCCTTCAGAATCAACCTTCCCGGCAGCCATTTCAGATCCAGATTTGTGACAATCACAGCCCTTTTTCCGTTTTTCAGAACTCTGTAGATCTCCTCAAGGCTCCTTGCGTAAAGATCGTTCTCAGTTCCGCTCCTCGTCGCCCTGAAATACGGGTAGTCGGTCACAACGGCGTCAAAAGAACGATCCTTGAACGGAATAGCCCTCGCATCTCCCTGCAAAACCTCGCCGTCGAGATTGAAGAATTCGAGGTTCTTCCTGCAACCCTCAACGATGTCCCTGTAGTAATCCATACCGCATATTTCCAACCCCATTAGGCCGGCTTCGATCAGAAAAGAGCCCGTTCCGCACATGGGATCCAGAACGAGACCGCTTTTCAGGGAGGTTAGATTAACGATTGCCCTTGATAGCTTCGGGAGTATCACCACGGGCATGAAGAACGGTCTTCTGTTCGGAAGCCTGTCCCGGAACTGCTTTTTTTCCTGCCTGAACCTCAGAAGTCCGATGTAGCACCTTTTTCTCGTTATGTAAACTCTGACCAGGTTATCGGGCTCCGTAAGATCTATCCTCAGCCCCTTTCTCCAGAGAACAGCACCGAGTCTTCTTTCCAGATCCGGATCGACCTTTACCCCTATGCCGCTTGCACGGACGCAGCAGGATCCAGTCAGGGAGATCTTCTCGAACTCCGCTTTTAGCTCCTCATAAGGGCAAGAGGAAATGAATTCACTTGCCTCGTGGCTCAAAGCTAAGCGGTGGAAAAAATTTTCGCCCCTGAATTCAAGCAGAAGAATGCGATCATCGGCCTCGTAACCCATTATTTTTCCAAAGGCTGCGGCCAGACTCAGCACTTCCGCTTTCGCCAGCCCAGCGTTCTCTCCGGATAGCAGAAAGATCAGCTTCATTTCTTCTTTCTTTCCCTGATCTCCAGAATCTTGCCTGCAATTTCGATCATGATTTTGTTCTTGCTTCCCTCCGCTTCGACTGCAACCCTTCCCCCCTCCTCCCACCAGCTTCTCGGGTACTTCTTGTTCTCAGCCTCGAATTTCAGTCCAAGTTCTTTGCAGGCCTGGACAACCTCCTGCAGCCTCACATTCGGCACTGCAAGCCTTTTGGGTATCCTTCTTCCTTCCGCTCTCGTCTTCTTTGCATCCAGATTTGCAACCCAGATTATGCGCCTCATGGCTAGCCCCTGTTCCTGAATGTGATCTCAACAAGCGGATGTGGAACGTCTTCGATTATTTCCACATCCCGGAGGGAGTTCAGACCCTTTTTCCTGGCCATTTTCTCTATTCCGAGCTCAACGTCTCCATTTACCTCGATTATGTAGGCGTCGAGCCTGTCTATTCCCAGCTTCATCGCAGCTATTGCCCTGTGATGCCCGTCCATCAGAAAATACCGGGAATCTTTTTTTATTACAATTATCGGCTCTGCAAGTCCACGATTGATCTCGTGGATTCTTCCCTTGAGCTCGTCCGCGTAGATCTTGCTCTGTGTTGGTATCAGCTTTGACACCTCGACCTTTCCCGTATAAACCTGGGTTTTCACGCCGTGAACCCTCTCTATTGTGGCCCTTAGCTTTTCGACCTTTTCCGGATCGGCTCTCTCGATCTGGCTCCTTATAACGTCCGCGTTCGAAATTATGCCCACAAGCCTGTCGGACTCGTCAACGACCGGAAGCTTTGAGTGCCCCGTCCTGAACATCACCCTTGCGGCATCGCGCAGATCCATGAACTCCCTGGCAACGTAAAGCTGCTTGGACATGACCTCGCCTATCTTAACGCTCGGATCGACCCCGAGTAGGTCGACCGCGGATACGTAGCCAATAACCTTCATGTTATCGTCGAGAACGGGGAAGCTGTCGTGACCAGTTTTCTTGATGAGCTCTATGGCATCAGCAACCGTGTTATCAGGCTTGAGGGTGTAGACGTTCCTTGTCATGTAGTCCGAAACCTTCAGCTTCACCGCATCCATTGTCATAGCCTCTCAAGATACTCTACGGCGCTCTTAAATATATAGTATCCGTCCCCGTACCCACCGTTTCTGTGATCGTAGAACACCCTCTCAGGATGCGGCATAAGCCCGAAGACCGTATGCGTTGCATTGCAGATTCCGGCAATGTTGTAGAAGCTGCCGTTCGGATTCCATGGATAGCCCGAGTACTCTCCCTTCTCGTCCACGTACCTGAAAACTATCTGCTCGTTCTCTATCAGCCTTTCAAGGAAATCTTTCTCCTTTTCCTTGGGAAAAACAACCTTTCCCTCCGCATGGGCGACCGGAATCCTGAGAATCCGCTTTTCCACAGCCCTCGTGAATATGCACTTCGAGCTCTCCCTCTTCAAAAAGGTTGTTCTGCATTCGAACCTTCCTGAATCGTTGATCGCCAGTGCCATTTCCGGTTTTTCCGCAATTGGTCTGTCCTCGTCAAAACCGGGCAATGCGCCGAGCTCTGCAAGCACCTGGAATCCGTTGCATATTCCCAGAATCGGATATCCAAGCTTTATGAACTCCTCAAGATCCCTCCTCAAAACGCTCTTTACCCTTGCGGAGAAAATTGCGCCCGCACGGACGTAGTCTCCGGCGGAGAATCCGCCCGGGAATACCAAGCAGTGGTAGTCGAAAATGCTCCTCTGTTCCTCATACCTTATCATGTCGCTGTAAAACTGCTTGAGATGAACGAGTTCGGCCTGAACGCCGAAGCTTCTGAATGCCTCGGCTGTTTCCTCCTCGCAGTTTGTGCCCTCGATCCTGAGAACTGCAACCCTGATCTCGCTTCTGTCCATGGCTCTGCTTGAACGGCGGGAGATATTAGCGTTGCGCAGCCAAGTCCTAAAAACTTTTAAGTTGAATGCATGCGTTTCTGCATGAGCGATCTGATGGAGATGCTCATCAGAAGGGGATTTCTCTGGCAATCATTCGAGATATACGGCGGAATGGCCGGATTTTTCGATTACGCTCCTTTGGGGAACAACCTCAGGAGGAAGATCGAAAACGTTTGGCGCGAGTTTTTCGTTATAAACGAGAGGGTTGCGGAGATAGATACGCCCCTGATAGGGGTTGAGGAGGTCTTCATAGCCTCTGGCCATGCAACCTCTTTCGTGGACACGGCAATAGAGTGCCAGAAATGCGGGAGGGTTTTCAGGGCGGATCACTACGTCAAGGAGAAGCTAAACCTCGAGGTCGACCCCTCGGTTGGCGCGATAAAGGAGGTTCTGGAAACATACCAGCTGAAATGCGAATGCGGAGGCAGCTTTGGAGAACCCTTCCCGATGAACCTGATGTTCTCTACTAAAATTGGAGCAGGAAAGGGAAAAAATGCCTACCTCCGCCCCGAAACGGCTCAGGGTATTTTCATAAACTTCAGAAGGCTTTCAAACTACTTCAGGGAAAAGCTGCCCTTCGGGGTTGCGCAAATTGGGAGGGCCTTTAGAAACGAGATAAGCCCCAGGCAGGGTGTTATAAGGCTGAGGGAATTCAACCAGGCAGAGCTCGAGTTTTTCGTTCATCCTGCAGAGAAAAAGCACCCGAATTTCCCAGAAGTCTCCGGAGACGTTCTGACGCTGGTGGACAAATTCGACAAAGTGCACAGGATAACCCTTGATGAGGCCGTGAAAAGGGGAATAATTGCAAACCAGGTTCTGGCATACTTTATCGGGAAAACCAGGAGATTTCTGCTCGCCATCGGGATTAAGGACGAGAAGCTGCGCTTCAGACAGCACAAGGATGACGAAAGGGCCCACTATGCAACCGACTGCTGGGATGCGGAGGCTTTAACGAGTTACGGCTGGATTGAAATAGTTGGAATCGCCGACAGAACGGACTACGATCTTTCCAGACATGCAAAGTTCAGCGGTGAGGATCTGAGCATTTTCATTCCCTACGAGAAGCCCGTGGTGGTTAAAAAGAAGAAGGCAATTCCCAAGATGAATGTTCTCGGCCCTGCGTTCAGGTCCAAGGCGAAAAAGATTGCCGAGGCGCTGGAAAAGCTTGAAGTGAGCTCGGATGAAGTTGAGCTTGAAATTGACGGGGAAAGGATCAGGCTCACCAGGGAGTTCTTTGACGTGAAGGAGATCGAGGAAGAGGTTGCAGGAGAAAAGGTCGTTCCGCACGTGATTGAACCTTCCTTCGGGCTTGACAGAATAACCTACACGGTTCTGGAGCATTCCTTCGACAAAGACATGGTCGAGGGGGAGGAGAGAAGGGTTCTGAGGCTGAAAAGGCGCATGGCCCCGATAGAGGTAGCGGTTCTGCCCCTGCTCTCCAGAGAACCCTTCACGGGAAAGGCACTGGAGATTGCGGGAATGCTGAAGAAAGCAGGTTTTTACACGGACTACGATGACTCTGGAAGCATAGGAAGGAGGTACAGGAGATACGACGAGATCGGAACTCCGCTGTGCATAACCGTTGATCATCAGACATTCGAAGACGGCTCGGTTACAGTAAGGGACAGGGACACCACGGGGCAGGTGAGGGTGAAGATCGAGAATCTTGTGGGAATTCTGAGGGAGCTTCTTGCAGGCGAAAGGAGCATTGAGGAATTCGGGGAGAAATTCAGATGATAGTGCTTTCCGGAGGTACTGGAACGCCGAAGCTTCTGATGGGGCTTAAGGAGATCGCGGACTTCAGCGTGGTTGTGAACACGGCCGAGGACATCTGGATTTCCGGAAACAAGATCTGCCCGGACATAGACTCCGTGATCTACGCGCTTGCGGGGATAATAGACGAGGAAAAGTGGTGGGGAATTAGGGGGGATACCTTCAGGACAAGCGAGATGCTGAAGAACTTGGGCTTTGAGGAGCTGATGAAGGTCGGGGATCTTGACAGGGCGACGCACATACTCAGAAGCGAGCTCCTGAGGAATGGCTTAAGCCTTGTTCAGGCAACCAAGGCGGTTGCAAGGGCTTACGGCGTGAGCCATGAAGTCTTCCCGATGTGCAATGAGGATGTTGCGACAACGATCGTAACACCCCGAGGTGAAATGCACTTTCAGGAGTTCTGGGTAAAAGAAAAGGGTTTGCCAGAAGTTCTGGATATATACTTCAGGGGGATAGAAAGGGCGAGGATACCGGAAGAAGTCAGAAAGCTGCTGAAAGACGACGATGAGATTCTGATAGGTCCGAGCAATCCGATAACCAGCATACTTCCTATTCTCAGCGTAGAGGACTTCAGAAACAGGATTAGGGGAAAAAAGGTTATTGCGGTCTCGCCTATAATCGGAGACAGTCCGGTAAGCGGGCCTGCGGGGAAGTTCATGAAGGCAAAGGGCTACGAAGTCTCGCCTTTGGGCGTACTAAGGGTTTACGGTGACTTAATCTCCGCCCTCGTGGTCGATGAAAGGGATTCAGGACTCGTTTCTGAAAAAATTTTTGCGACAAAGACGATAATGAGGGACAAGGATGACGCGATAAGGCTTTCCGAGTACATTCTGAAGCTTTTCGACAGACTATGATGGATTTCATTAAGAGCTTAAGGCATCCGCTTCACTGCGAACACTGCGAGGGTATAAGCGAGGTCGAAATCCCCAGACATCATCCGAGCTACGAAATAACCCAGAGGTGCAATCTGGACTGCATCTTCTGCTATTCCAGAGTTGCCAAGGTGGAGCCGGGATACTACGGAGATCTGAGGCCCAAGGCAATAACGATATCGCAGTTCGGGGAACCGCTGGTTGCCGGGGAGAGCGAGGTTATAAGGATTGCAAAGACCCTCAGAGAAATTTTCGGAAATGTCAGGCTGGATCTGCAGACAAATGGCGTGCTTCTGACCGAGAAAATCTGCAGAGAGTTCGACATTGTAATGATAAGCCTTGACGCCGGCAGCAGGGAGGGCTATTTGAGGATAACGAAGCGTGACTTCTTCGACAGGGTTGTTGAAAACATAAGGATGAGCTCGGGGATAACGTACACGGCAGTTCGAACTGTTTTTTTGCCGGGGGTGAACGATGCGGAGCTGAAAGGGATTGCAGAGATTGCGGGTTGTGCAGAAGAGCTTTTTTTACAGCCCGTTTCGCTTTACAGTGAAAACAGGGAGCTTCTAGAAAGAATTGATGTTGAGAGAGCTGAGAGCATAGGGGAATTTCTTAAGACAGCCGAAATGCTTTCCGAACTAGCTGAGGTTCGAATTCCGGGATGCTTTATCTTCAACCTGAAAAGGGCCCTTAAGACTTTCACGCTTGAAGAGGTGATGCTTTTCCACAGGAACGCTTTTGCCGAGAAACCAAGGATTGAGAGGGAGTGGAGGTTCAGAGTTTAGATTTTCCAAAAAATTTCGCTTCGCTGTTGCATTTTCAAAATTGCTCGGATATCACATAATTATTATTATTTTGATAATTATAAGATTATTATGTTAATAGCCTATTTTTATGGAAAATCTTTATAAACGGTTTGCACAATTTCTACTGTGGCTTTAAGGGTATTGGTTGTCGATGACGATGCTGATCTGAGAAAAATAATGAGGGAATTTCTTGAGAGAAACGGATACGAGGTTTACGAAGCGCAGAACGGAGCAGAGGCTGTGGAAATTTGTGAGAAGTTGAAACCGCAGTTTGTTTTGATGGACATCGCAATGCCGGAAATGGACGGGATAGAGGCCACAAGCAGAATACTGCAGAAGGCCCCAGATACGGTCGTGATAGGGGTAACAGTTTATGCGAAGGAAAAGGGAAGCCTGCTCGTCCACGCTGGCGCTAAGACCATTCTAGAGAAGCCGCTATTTATAAGAGAGATCATACAAACTATAGAGAAGTTCATTCAGGAGAAATCCCCTGAAACCGAGCAATAGTTTCAGGTCTTTTTTAATTTTGATATAAGCTCGCTGAGGTCTTTTTCGATTTTCTCAAGCTTTTCCTCCAAATCCGCTATCCTAGAAGTCAGCTCTCTCAGCTTTGGATGTGCAATTGACGTAAAGAAATCCTCTAGCGCTTTGTTGACGAGCTCACTTATCTCCTTTGCATCTGTTCTTCTGCCGAGCTCTATGATATAGAATCCTTCCGACTCGGCAATCTCTCTGGCGTCCTTGGCCAGCTCCCCTGCGACGATAATCCTGAGCTGCGGAAGCTCTCTCAGATTCACCACTCTACTGATCTCTTCAATGACTCCATCCTTATTGACTGTATTATTCCAGTTCCTACAGGAAACGTAGACGGAAAATCTTGTGCTGCCAATCCTGCGCTGCCCCCAGACGTCAACTTTAACGGGTTCTCCCTGCCTGGACTCCTTACTCGTACTTAAGGAGACTTCGAATCCCAGTTCCTTAAGGGCAGCGGAAAAAATATCATCGATTTTATTTGCTGGCCTCACGATTTCGGGTTTTGTGACCCCCTCTCTTCCGCCCAGTTTGGTCAGAGCTATTATCTCCTCGGACAGGCAGGGGGCGGGGAAGGTGTAGTAGGGGGAAGGATCCGGAATTAGCCGTTCTAACATCAGTCCGCTACTCATTAGAGAAGGAAGGATCAGTTCTAGGATTTCTTCCTCACTAATACCGCGGAATTTCTTGGCCCTCTCTACAAGATCCGAGCGCAGTATGCTGACGGTGCCGGCGGGAGTACTGGGCTTCCCATAGAGCCCGTTTCGAATGTCGAGCAGAATTTCGGCTATCTTATCTCTTGATTTTTCGGGTATCTGCTCGATTCTGAGATATTTTTCGAAAGCCGAGACGAATTTATCTAAGAATTCTTTCTCTATTTCGTCAAGGATCAGATTTTTATTACTGTAGTTTAGCACACCTTCGATCCTAAAAAGCCTGTCGATGAATTCGGCCCCCCGTTTCGCTTGCTAATTCCGCCTCATCAGTTTTACTGAAATACCTGCTGATCAGCTTCTTTGCATTCCTATCATTCATCTCCAATTTACCAACCGGCTTGGCGGAATAGACATGGTTTGCCTTGCAGACTCTAAGGTAAATAAGGGCGAGATAAGTTCCCATAGCCTTTTTATCGGAGTCCAGGAGGTCTGCCACCCAGGAAAGCCTCTGGTTCATACTCATTTTTCATTATATAGAATGTTAGCACCTCTTATAAACTTGTCTGCTGAAAGGGATACCCCCTTTCTTAGTCCCATCCAGAATCCGATTCTTGAATGAGCGGTTCTATTAAAGCCTTGGAATGCTGAACGGACTATGGAATCTCGTATTTGTTATGAATTCTAAGCCATTCTTTTTTGTTTTTGTACCCCGATATCCCCCCGATCTGCCCATCTTTGAGCGGCAGTCTCGAGGGTAAATCAAAATCGCTGCCTTTAAATCTGTGCAGATCAATCCTGAGTTAAGTGAAGAATATGAGGATAACGGTTTACGACGGTGCGACAACGATAGGGGGGAACAAGATATACCTCGAGGAGGAGGGAAAGGGAATTTTCCTTGATTTCGGGATGAACTTCGCAAGGCATAGGCTTTACTATGACGAGTTCCTCAGGGAAAGAAGTTCGAGGGGAATATACGACGCTATACAGCTCGGGATGATTCCGAGGCTGAACGTGTACAGGAAGGATCTAATCCCCTCGGACCTCGATGTTTCCGGTTTTCCGAAACCCGATGTTTTTGCGGTTTTGCTGAGCCATGCGCATCTGGATCACTGCGGCTGCATCGGATATTTAGACGCGGAGATCCCCATTGCCGCAACTGCGACCACCCTGGCAATTCTGAAAGCGATGAGGGACACCTCTAAACCCGGCCCGGGAATGGAGGTCCCATACTTCTCAAAAAGGGTTCCTGCCGATGATAGCAGGGTGCTCGAAGCGAGCAGGTCGGCGAAGGATCCATACTGCTGCAGAAGGTTCTACTGCACGGAAGAGATGGATGAAAGGTTAAGGCAGTTTTTCTGCGAGTCGCATAGGTCGAAGAAAATCGAGCCACCCGAATGCGGGAAAATCGACGAGCTTGGAATTCCCTTCGGCATCGAGGCCTGCGAGCTCGACCACTCTGTCTACGGGGCCTGCGGATTCTTAATCCAAGGGGACACCACGGTTGCCTACACCGGGGATTTCAGAGTTCACGGCAGAAGTGCGGAGAAAACCGAGCGCTTCCTGAGAAAAGCAAGAGATGCGTCGGTTCTCGTAATCGAGGGCACAAAGGCCGGGGATGAAGGGAGCGTTTCGGAGCAGGAAGTCTTCGTGAACTGTCTCAAAGCTGTTGAGAATGCAAGAGGGCTGGTAATAGCCGACTTCTCACCAAGGAACTTCGAGAGGCTGGAGATGTTCGGAGAAATCGCGAGAAGGACTGGAAGAGAGCTCGCGGTTACGGCAAAGGATGCCTACATGCTCAAGGCCCTTGAATGCGCCGACGGGATTGACAGGATGAAGGACTGTAGAGTATACTTCGAGCTGAAAGCTCAGAGGGATGCATGGGAGAACCAAGTTCTGGAGCTTTACAGCGAAAAGAGAGTTGATCCTGCGGAGATCAGGAAGAATTCCGAATGCTTCATACTCTGCTTCTCTTACTACGACATGAAGCACCTACTCGACATAAGGCCCGAATCCGGAACCTACATCTACTCCTCCAGCGAAGCGCACTCCGAAGAACAGGATTTCGACTTCCTCAGGCTTAACAGCTGGCTCAGGCTTTTCAGCTTCGAGATCCGCGGCTTCAGGATTGACCAGAACGGCCTTCACTTCGAGAGGGGTTACCACGCCTCGGGTCACGCGTCCTCGGAAGATCTCAGGAGGGCGATCGAGACTGCGGATCCAGATGTCATAATCCCCGTGCACACGGAAAAAGCGGAATGGTTTCTGGAACAGTTTGGAGAAAGGGTGAAAACAGTCAGTGACGGTGGTTCTGTCGAGATCTAGAGATCCCTGCAAATTCTTTTCTCTTTTAATTCTCGATGATGGAGTTTCAGAGGTCGAATGCGGTTGTTGAAGTGAGGTGGAAGGAAAGCATAGAAGGGGGGAGTTGAAGGTGGTGGAAAAGGCTGTGAACCTCGGATTTAAGGGATTCGGGGGCAGGAACCTTTTTTGTCGGTCTTCCCCAAAGGCAAGCTTTGTCTGTTCTTCGATGAAAGACAAAAATATTAAATTTTGCGGAGAGATTCGTGCATGAGCACCAAGATAATCGCCTCACTCGGCCCCGCTTCCCGCGATTTAAACACTGTCATAAACCTTTGCAAAGAGGGCGTCAGCGGCTTCAGGATAAACTTTGCGCACGGAAATGAGGAGCTGTGGAAATCAATGGTTGAAAATGTTCTGAGAGCTGAGAACATCTATTCAAAACCGCTGACAATCATCGGAGATCTCAGGGGGCCATCGATAAGGCTCGGAGAGCTGAAGGAGCAGATCACCGCTAAAAAGGGGGAAACCCTTAAACTTGTGCTCTCGGAAAGAAGTGAGGGAAGGGAGCTTCCGCTGCCCGTTAGGGAGGTCTATGAGCAGCTGGAGGTTGGCGATCTCATAATCATGAGCGACGGAAAATTCAGATTTCGTGTTTCTGAAATAGGGGAATTCGTTGAACTTACGGCGCTCACGGATGCTGTGATAGGCTCCGGAAATACGATTGTAGTTGCGAACAAGGAATTCGACTTGCCGCTGCTGAGGGAAAAAGACCTTGCCGACATAGAATTCGCGGTTAAAAACAAGTTCAGCTACATCGGGCTGAGCTATGTTAGAGGCCCTTCAGACCTGGAAATGCTCAGGAAAGTCATAAAAAAGTCTGGAGGGGAAAGAACTGGAATAATAGCAAAGATAGAAACAAAATCTGCCGTTAAAAATCTTGATGAAATAGTTGAACTCTGTGAAGCTGTTCTAGTTGCAAGAGGGGATCTTGGAATGAACTTCGGGCTTGAGGAAATACCCTATCTGCAGAGGAAGATCATAAGAAGGTCGATCGAAATTGGAAAACCTGTGATTCTCGCCACACAGCTTCTGGAGTCGATGATAGAAAATCCAATTCCAACGAGGGCCGAAGTTGTGGATATAAGCACGGCAACCAGCGAGGGCGTCGATGCGCTCATGCTCACAGGAGAAACTGCAATAGGAAAGCATCCTGTAGAGGCGGTGAGATGGCTCAGAAAGATAATAGAGACGACGGAGAAAAAAATGACAGTGAATAAGTCCAGGGATGTTAAAGGGCTGAACGAGAAATTTGCCAAGGGAGTCGTTGAGCTGGCTGAAGACATAAATTCGAAGCTCGTCGTTTTCAGCAAATTCGGAAATACTCCCAGAAGGATAGCCCTCCTAAGGCCTGCGGTCGAATTCTACGTCGGAACGCCAGACATCGAAGTTGCAAGGGCCCTTAGCATCCTCTGGGGCATAAAGGCCTATGAGATAAGCGCGCTGGATTACGATGATGGGCTGGAAAGAACATATGAGTTTCTTAAGAAGAAGGAGGAGCTCAGATTCGGGGATCTCGTCATCCTGGCATATGGGCTGAAAGAGCAGGAGCAGGCTATAAAGCTCAGAAGGGTTAGCTGACAGTCTTCTGTCCCGCAGGATGTCTCAGCGGAATTCTCATGCTTGACATGAACAGGGAGCTTCAAGGACATGGCTAAGAGGATCGATGAGACAAATAAGAGAATTGATGAAACGAACAGGAGGATTGATACTGTAAATCAGGACCGACCTGAAGGCGATAAGGGAGAGGATGATGTGATAAGCTGGAAGAAATGGTTTTGCCCGATCTCGGTCTACTCACCCAAGGAGCAGTTCTCAATTTTTGGCGACCTTGCCTAGCCTCGGACTAAATTCTGATCTCCTCGCTGAAGGGTGAGTTCTAAGTTGTAAATTGTTTTGAGATTAAAAGAATCTTTTTGAGTATCATGGTGTTACCGTTTTCTTCCTTATCAGAGATTCGAGATCGACTTCGAATTTCTCAATTCTTTTTTCGAATGTATTCTTTTCAGTCCTGTAGAATATTCCCAGCGGAATTCTTTCCCTTTCCGTCATCTTGTTCAAGAAATCTCCCGGAATTCCTTCGAGATAATAAATCCTCCTTTCAATCCACTCCTTCGTCATCATATTATTGTACGTAACGCAGGGCTGCAGGATGTCAACCAAAGCTGATCCCCTGTGTCTTATCGCCTCCAAAAGGATTTCCTTGAGTCTTTTCACATGATAAGCATAAGCCCTCGCGATGAAGGTGTAGCCGCAGGAAAATGCCAGAAGCAGCGGATTCAGCGCCTCATGAGGGTTTGGATAATTCATCGCCCTGAGTTTTACTCCGGAAGGCAACGTTGGAGCTGCCTGGCCCTTCGTTAATCCATAAACCCAGTTGTCGTGGATTAAAACCTTCAAATCAATGTTTCTCCTTCCAAGGGCTACAAAATGCGCTGCGCCGATGCCGAGGATATCCCCGTCCCCGGCTGAAACTATCACCGTGAGCTCCGGATTTGCGAGCTTTATTCCAGATGCAACGGGAATTGCCCTTCCGTGGATCGTGTGAACGTTGCTGCCCCTGATATAGTATACGATCCTGGAAGAGCATCCTATTCCGCCAACGATGACAAGCTTTTTTGGATCGATTTCCAGCTCCGAAACAGCTTCACGAAGCGCAGTCAGAATTCCGTAATTTCCGCATCCAGGACACCACTGAATCCATGCATCCGTGCGATATTCATGCGCCTTCACCGAGAATCACCTCCCTTCTTCCACTAAGAGCCTCTTCAATTGCCCTATGAACTTCGTTAACATAGATGGGCCTTGCATTCAGTTTTCTCGCAACGCAGTCAATTTTGCAGCAGCAATTCAGGAGAAACGACAGCTGGCCGGAATTTGATTCTATGCAGAGAACCTTTCCGCTTATCTCATCCGAGATGTCGGGGAAAGGCCAGAGAATCCTAAGCTGGAGGAACTTTGTATGAAATTCCGATTGCTCGATCGCTTCCAGTATCGCATTCTTCGTCGATCCGAAAGAAATTATCGTCATCTCAGCGTTTCTTTCACCATAAACGGAGTAACTTTTCTCCGCAACATTTTCTGCAAGCTTTCTGAATTTCCTAATCCGCTTGAGCATCATTTCCTCCCTTAAAACCGGATCCTCGCTCGCAAATCCGTATTCATTGTGCTCGAGACTGCTGACGATCATCGTCGCCATCCCAACCGGAAGAAACGGGCTTATTCCATCTTCAGTGATCATGTATCTCAGATAATTTTCAGAAGGAGCGGAAAATTCCCTTTTCGGCAGGGGGGCGAATTTCTCCCTTTCCACGGCTGCAAGCGAGGAGGCTATGTACTTGTCGAGCAGATGAACGACCGGCATTTGGAAATCCTCCGCAAGTTTAAAAGAGAGCCGAACGTCTTCAATTGCCTCCTCATGATCGCCCGAAGCAATTACGGCCTTAAACGGATCTCCGTGCCCGGAGAAAATTGCATGAAGCAGATCCTGCTGCCCTGTCCTCGTAGCAATCCCGGTGCTGGGGGAAGCCCTCATCCAGAGCGTTATGACTATGGGAATCTCGGCCTGGACTGCAAGGCTTATCATCTCATTCATCAGGCTGACTCCGGGACCGCTTGTTGTAACCGCTGCCCTCAAACCGGCAATGCTCGCCCCAAGGGCCATTCCAATTGCTGAAATTTCATCCTCCGCCTGAACGGTTATCGTTTTTCCCCTGTTTTCCTCGAGAAAAAGGGCCTCATCCGTTGCGGGAGTTATAGGATAAAAGCTCATGAATTCGATTCTGGAAAAAAGCTTTGAAAGCGCAACAGCCTCGCAGCCCGTCAGAATTAGTTTCTCACGCCTTATTCCGTCGGGGATTTCGCCCCTCTCCATTCCGGCCACTTCCTCCAGCGCTATTTCCACCGCAGCCAGATTGATTTCGGGACTCTGAAACTGCTTTTCCACAGCTTTTCTTATCGTTGATTCGTCGAGGCCGAGCAGGTAAAGCCCTGCAGACAGCCCCATGACATTCAAAGCCCTCGAAACAGAGCTCATGGGCTTTTTCACAGTTTCAGAAAGTTTTCCGATCAGTTCTGCCATCGGAAGCGTTACCAGGTTCAATTCAAGCTTTTCCAAAATCTGACCCAGCGTAACGCTGCCATACGCCGCTTCTATCCTGCTTTTCAGTTCCCTGCTCATCGATGGGATTTCAGAAGCCTTCTTTTCAAGGCTGCCTTTATCACAGACCAGAACTGCCTTTTTTCTAAGATTGCGAAAGTGTGTGAAAACGCTCTCCGCATCCAGTGCTATCAGCGCATCCAAGGGCATTCTCAGCGCTTTCCCGCCGACCCTTATGTGATAATAGCTGTGCGCTCCGACTATGTTGCTGTGATATTCCCTGCTGCCGAAAACCTCGTGGCCCTTTATTGCGAATGCCCTCACCGCTATCTGTCCCGCAGACTCTATTCCGCCTCCCTGAAATCCGCCTATTGCTATGCTGAGGTCAACCCTCATATATCTCCTCCCTGTAATCGCTGTCCAAAAAAACGCCCCTGAAGATTCTGTGACCCCTTTCCATGTGACTTTCGAGCTCCAGAAAACTAATTAGGGATTTGCAGTCCTCACACCAGAAGAATTCTCCTTCCAGCTTGATTTCTGTGTAGAATTCACAGGAGAAATCCCTTAGGCTTATGCTCTCTCTTTTAGCGCAGAAACCCAAGTAATAGTATTTTATGTGAGGTGCCCAGTTTCCGCACCTCTCGCATTTTTTGCGCATGATTTTTCTGTTCTCTATTTCTTAAAAGATTTTTTGATTGCAAAAAAGAAACGAAAAAGGCTTTTGTATTTTCGCTTACTCTGATCATGAAGAGCAGAATAGCCGAAGTTTTAAAGCTAAAATTTGAACCAGTAGCAATAATCTGGAGCGATGAAATACCGGAAGGGGCAAAACGGTTCAAGAAGGGGCAGTGGGGGTGCGTCATCTGGATGCTGGCAAGAGCTGCAAAGGGCGAAATCGTTGCATTTGACAGGGAGCACTACGGCTGCCAAGGCGGCGCAACAGGACTCGGATTTGGAAACAGATACTACGATTTCATCGGGGGCATAGAAGGATTCTGCAGATTTCTCTCCACGGGTTTCAAGGGCTGGAAAGAGGAAATCCTTGAAAAGATTAAAGACGAGCTCAGAGGCGAGCTATACGAGAAAATGCTGAATGGCGAGAGATATAAGAAAAGCCCAGAACTTGTCAGGAAGTTCATTGAAAAATTGCCGGCGGTTGAAATTCAGAAAAAATACGTCATATTCAAACCGCTGAGCAAGATCGAGAACGAAGAACCCGTTGTCGTTGTATTCATTGCAAATCCGCACCAGCTCTCGGCACTCGTTGTTCTTGCGAATTACTCCAGAGAAACAAACGACAACGTGATCATCCCAATGGGTGCAGGCTGCCATCAGATAGGAATATATCCCTACAGGGAAATGAGTTCGGAAAGACCGAGGGCCGTTGTAGGGTTGACGGATTTGGATGCGAGGCTGAACGTTCGCGCTTTAATCGGAGATGACGTTTTCACATTTTCTGTACCATACAGCATGTTCAGGGAAATGGAGGAAAATGTGAAAGACAGCTTCCTGGAGATCGGAACCTGGACCAAGCTTATGAAATACGTATGATTTCTAAAAATTTAAAACCGTTCTGGTCTAGCATTAACTTTCATCCCTTCCCTCCTCTTTTCATGGGAGGGCCTTCGGGGTGAACGGAAGAAGCCCCCACATCCATCTGGTATTCTTCACAGCTCGCATTCGGAGCATTTCATTCGCCTATACCCATTCGGGCTTAATTTTTCCCCACATATCGGGCAAGGCTTCAACGTATGTAATTTTCAATTCAAGTTTATAAAACTTACGTTAGAAAGAAGTTTGTAACCCTTGCTCTTAGCGTACTCGACAAGTCTCTGTTTCTGTCTCTCCAGATCTTCTCTCTGATCCGCCGAGCTTACCCTGGCATAAATCGCGACCCTGCCTTTTGGTGCTTTCTCGCCAAGCCTCTTAATCTCGCTCTCAGGGTACCTGTATTTACCGCCGGGCGTTTTAATGTACTTGATCTTCCCCGAGTAAGCCCACTTCTTCACAGCAGCGTAAGATACACCGAATATCTTAGCAACTTCACCGGTCGTGCAGAGCTTCTCAGGCATCTGGTTATTTTAGTAATTCAAGTTAATAAAACTACGCTAAGGAGAGACTGCTTCATAACCCCCACTCCTTCAACTTCGAATCCCACTTCTGCACCCAATTCTACAAGCCGAATTCCTCTATAAATTCTCTGATCTTTTCGTACTTCTCGAGAAATTTGAATCCCTTGTCTGTTAGCGTATAGTATTTCCTGCCGTTTTCGTCGTATATTTCTCTCACGAATCCCTTTTTTAACAGCTCCTCCATGTATCTGTTGAAATTTTGCGTGGACAGGTTTGAGTGCCTTAAGAGCGGTGTCGGAAGTATAGAGTTTCCGTGTTTCCTGATTGTGTTTAGAATGTCGTGGACTATCTCTAATTTGTCCCTCCTCATTTATCCACCCTTTAGAGTCTTCTTAATACTTCGTAGCCGATAATAAGGATCACCACGACGGAGAGACCGTATATGAAAATTCTGAACTCCTTAAGCAGGCCAAAGGCTAGTGAGGAGTTCAGTAGCCAGAAGATGAAGAGGAGGAGATACACCGGGTAAACCTTTGGAATTTTTCCGGAGCTATAGTACCGGTAGTTTATTAGAATAACTATCAAAAGTATTAGAATCAACAAAAGCTGGAAAATTAAAAAGGCGGGCAAAAACCTGAAGATGAGGATTGAGAAGCCTGCAAGGAGTGATATTATGTGTATGACCACTTCTCCGAAATGGGTTACCATTCTGTTCCATAACAGGCTGTAGATTGCGTAGAGAATTGAAACCGAGCTCGTATAGGCGAGAAAACCAACGCTAAAAGACATGATCCCCCTAGCATCTTCGAAGGGCTTGCTATCAAAGACGACTCCTGAAGCGAGTAGAATAACGACGATAAATCTCATAAAGTAGGCCAGGCCGAGAAACAGGAAGATGTTCGCAAAAAGGTGGAAACCAAAGTAATCCGTTAGCCTGTATACCTCCCTTATCTTGCGGTAGATAAGGAAGCAGGCTAGAAAGATCGTCAAAAAGTAAACTGTTTCAAGCCCAACAAATTCGATTGGCGGCATCATTGGCGGTGTGGCCATGATGGATGTTGTCTGAGTCAGTTATAAAGGTAGATGGAACTCTGGTATATTTTTTGTCCTTCGGGTTGAGGATGGGTTCTTTCAGTGGACTTCTGATTCGCACTCCTTAAATATCATCCGCCGTCTCTCTACTCATGAGAACTTTGATCCTTGCACTTGCTTTAATGGCAGCATTGACGCCAGTTTTTGCCCAGGATAACGCGAGCGTTTCAATGCAGAGCCTGAACGTTTATCCGCAAAGATTATTCGTTGGAGATTATGCTGTTGTTTCCGTAACGATCTACAACCCCACGGATAGGTGCGTTAAAATCAATTCGCTCGACATTTACGGGGAAGGGATAACCCCGGAAAGTCTGAGTCTGGGCTATGTCCCGCCCAAATCGACCCATACACTCAGCTTTTCAGTTAGAGCAGTTGAAAGCGGAGTGCATAACGTTGGAATAGTGCTTAACACAGAAGAAGGCTCAATAAGCAGCTTTTTTACCCTTTTTGTTGAGGATAAGATGCCAGAGATTTACTTTAAGGGAACCGTGAGACTGGGAGAAATAAACAACCTCACCCTTGTCATATCATCCCCGGTGGAGATAGAAAACGTGGCTATAGCCCCTCTTTTTGAGTCTCAGCCAAATAAAATAGTTCTGAAGTCCGTGTCTGGCTTGGCTGAGGTTCCGATAGTGTTCTACGGGAATGAAGGGAGTTATAAATTCAGGATATCCTTTTACAGCGGAAATAACTATCACAGCTATATCGCGGAAATAAATCCGAGGACCGAATCTGCCCGGGGACTAGCAATCAACTTTTCAGCACCCTTCACGGCCGTTTCACTGTATGACGTCGTAGAGATAGATTTGGAAATAACTAACCTCATGAGTGACTCTTTGAGTTCTGTAAAGCTTTCGGCTTATTCAAACAGCGGTAAAGTTCTGCTTTCGGCAAGTGAAATTCCCGAAATCGCGGCAGGGGAAAAGAAAAATGTTAAGCTTCTTTACTCTCCAGAGAGAGCTGGGGAGGATAAAATAAAACTGGAAATCGCGTACAGGGATAGCTTGGGGGGCGAAGGGAGAATTGAAAGAGAAATTGGGGAAATAAGGGTCAACAATGAAACAGCCGTTAAGATTGTGGGAGTTGATATATCAACGAGGAGAATTGCAACAACAACCACAGCGGGCGGATTTCCTGCGGGAAGGGCTGCGACCACCACAACGACTCCAGTAATGGAAATAACTGTCTCCGGAGAAGTCGCAAACGGCGGTTTTGGACAGGCAAGGAATGTAATCGTCTATCTTGATTTCGGAAACAGGACCGAAGAGTTTTTCATAGGAACGATATCTCCTTCGGATTCGGATAGCTTTAGCATTCCGGCAACCGGAAGTGAGAGAAACGTGAGGATAACCGTGGAATGGATCAACGATTTGGGGGAAATCCATAAAATATCCAAGACATACCAGCTAACCCAGAGATCGTTTGATTTTGGCCAGAGGGAAAGTTCAATCTTTAGTTCCCTGAACATAGCAATCTTAGCGATCCTTGCGGTAGCCGCTGTTGCGGGAATTCTATTTTACAGAAGGAGGAGGGGTAGGAGATGAGCGTTGAGCTTGTAGACGTACACAAGGTCTACAAAACCAGTTACTACGAAGTGAGGGCCATCAATGGAATAACAATGAGAATAGAAGACGGCGAGTTCATCGCAATAATGGGCCCGTCGGGAAGCGGGAAGAGCACGCTTCTTTATCTCATCGGCTGCCTTGACAAACCAACGAAGGGCGAAGTCATCATAGATGGGGTTGAGACTTCCAAGCTTGGCGATGACGAGCTTACCAGGCTCAGGAGGGAAAAATTGGGCTTCATTTTCCAGCAGTACAACCTGATTTCAACGCTCACGGCTCTAGAAAATGTTGAGCTTCCGATGATCTTCAAGGGCGTTCCGAAAGATGAGAGAAAAAGAAAGGCAATGGAGCTCTTAAGGCTCATTGGCATTGAAGACATTGCGGAAAGAAAGCCCATGGAAATTAGCGGCGGCCAGCAGCAGAGGGTTGCAATTGCGAGGGCGATGGCCAATGAGCCCAGAATTCTTCTATGCGACGAGCCTACAGGAAACCTAGATTCAAAGAGCGGGAGGCAGATAATGGGGACGATAAAGGAGTTAAACGAGGAAAAAGGAGTAACTGTTATCTTAGTCACCCACGATCCTTCAATGGCCGAATTTGCGGAAAGAATTGTGAGGCTGAGAGACGGGAGGCTTCAGGATGTACCTTGAACTTGCAGTAAGAAATCTCAGGAGGACAAAGGTCAGAAGCTCGCTTGCGATTGTCGGGATAATTATAGGGGTTATGGCAATCGCATCGATTGGCATTTTGGGTAACACGATGAAGCAGACGGCTTTGGAGAGGTTTTCAGATCAGGCGAGGATAATAGTCGTGATGCCCTCCAACATCAAGGGTTTTACGGACATAGCTGAGGATGACTTCAAAATCATCGAGAGAGTTGGGAACATCGAATATGCCATTCCCGTTAAGGACGACAGGAAGATGGTGAATTACAAGGATAGCAGAGCTTATGTAGCCATTTACGGAATAAACGAGGAGGATCTCAGAAAGCTTTACAATGCATACGACGGTGATATAAAGCTGAAGGGGTCTGCAGTTGTCGGATACAGGCTTGCAAGTAATTTTGGAATATCCGTGGGGGAGAAGATATCTGTCGGGAACAAGACCTACAGGGTTTCCGGAATTCTCGAATATCAGGGGCTTGGAGGAGGTTTGAATCCCGACAATGCGGTCTTTCTTTCGATGGAGGACTTTGACAGGATTTTCGAGAAGGAGGGATATACTTCCATCGTTGTCAAGGCGAGCAGTTTGGAATTCGTTCAGGATGTTGAAAAAAGAATTGATGAACTCGTTAATACTAAACAGCAGAAAGTGGAAATGAGGGACTTTGAATCTCTGATACAGAATGTGGAGGAAAGCATGAACTCGATGACCAGATTTCTGATGGCAATTGCTGCCGTATCTTTGCTGGTGGCCGGAGTAGGAATACTGAATATAATGCTGATGTCGACGATGGAGAGAACTAGAGAAATCGGAGTGATGAGGGCAATAGGCGCCCCCAGGAGAACCGTTTTGTTCCTCTTTTTAACGGAATCCGCAATTCTCGGGCTTGCTGGAAGCTTTATAGGCGCGTTATTGAGCTATCTGGGTGCCTTCTTTGTTGTATCCTCAATGGGCTATTCCACAAATTACGTTCTTAATCCATCATCGGCAATCTACATCCTTCAGGGCCTCCTTGTGGGGATAATGACCTCCATTTTGAGCGGACTCTATCCAGCTTGGAAGGCCAGCAGGGTGGAGCCAATGGAAGCCCTGAGATACGAGTGATCGAGGCGGCCATGTTAAAAAGCCCGAGAACATAATTGGCCTTTGACGGCTCCGAAAGAATTAAACCCCTTTCAGATCATCAATAAATTTTCTGTGAGCTACTCCACGGCTAAAGCCGGGAGCTTCCGGCGTTAAGGGATGCTTTACGCCCTTCCCCTCATCTGCCGGTTCGGGGGGCTCACAGCTCCCCCATCCCATGCCTCTCGTTAAGGCATGGGCTATATTTATGCATGCGTTCAGGTCTCTGCTGTAGATCAGCCCGCATTTCGGACATCTGAACTCCCTTCCTTTGACTTGGGCAACATGCCCGCATCTATGGTAGAATTGGGAGAGCACTATTTAAAGCTTGCCCGTTCATCCCATAGCTAAAGCTCCGGGTTTTCTGGGCACCCATTTATATAAAGAGGATAGCTTTTCATCAGCGATCTTATGTCCTGTGACTTTCTGAGAAATTCGAGATAGCCCTAAATCGCGGGTTAGAAAATCCCGGAATCCAAACTATTTAGAAAATACGGCAAACCGTTGACGAAGTCACTGGACGAATACAACTGGCTAACCATTACCAGAAAAACAGCTCGACCGCTGCTAGGCAAAATTTTGCCAATCTAAAGAAAAATTGCGGGGTTGTTTTAGGGTTTTTCAGTTGATAATCGAAAGATTTAATTCTGAGAAAAGAAATTAAAGAAAGATATGCCTGAGTTCCTTCACCTGTTTGCAGAACGTATCAGGCATGACCTGATAAAGAGCATATTCGAGCCATTGGTTGATCTTTCTGCCCATTTTGAGAAAAACTGGGTGGATGCAGCATTAAATCCTGGAAAGACTCCTATTGAAATTCTGGCAATAGACAGCAGCTCCCAGCAGGAACAGCTTCCCTGGGAAGGGATTTTTTATGTTGTAAGGGCCCTGGGAGTATCCAGAAATAAGAGATACATGGATCTCGTTGCAAATGTTGATATCTCCCCTGACACAGCTAGAGAACCATATTTTCTGAGCAGAAAGAGGGAATGGCTTGAGCACAGAGTTGCTCTGAAGGCGATCGATGACGGATTTTCAGGCTGCATTCTTTTTGATGGTTCAATATACGGCAGGGAAGTCCATCTACCTTTTGAGACCGGATTCTCCAACGACAGGGATTTTATGATCGAATATTTCAGAACTTTTTTAGAGCTCATCGATGCCTGTAGAGAGAGAAAAATTTGCATGATCGGAATCAGCAAGGAAAGCAGAAGCTCATTCTTCCGTGAGTTTCTGCTTCTTAACTTTGCGCTTGAGATGAAAAGCGAGCTGGGGCTCGATGAAGCCGAGATCGCTAAAATTTTTTCGGAAATACTGGATAACAGATACGAAGCGCTTAGAAAGATTAAAAACGCAAATAACAAAAAGCTGAGAGTTCTGGCAGAGGAATTGCTTTCAAGAAAACCCGACTTTGCGCTAATACTGAATCATGCGCGGAAAACGGGTTACACAGTACCGCTGCTACTCGGAGCCTCGGCAGGGTGGAGGAGAGGGATAGAGCAGATTATGAAGGAACCGGAAGCTTTTTTAAAATCGAGATTTCCGATCTGCAGTCAGAGTGAGGAATTCGTGGATAAAGCGATGGAAGTTGTTACCAGAATCCCCGAAATGCCCGCAGTGGTCTCATTCCACGTTCTTCCCTCAATTTCGGATACTCCGGTAAGGGTTGATGCCCCGGCATGGTGCCTCGGACTGGAAAAAAAGCTGCTGGATGTCGGCTGGCCCGAAAGGACAAACGTTGATGTCGGAGGGATTTTGGAAATAATCTCTGCAGGCTACTGCGGTCCCGAAAATTACAACATATGGCTTAAAGCCGCTCACGATGGTGTAAAGCTTTCTTCGGAAGTCTTTGAGAGGCTTTATTTTGGCAGGATTATGGAAATTTTTGGTTCCTACAAAAAGGTGAGGAGGGAAAGGTATGGATGAGTCCAGGATCGGATACGTTGTCGGCGAAGCGGATCCAACTGAGTTCTGGTTCTCCGTTGACAGAGAGAGACATCCCCAGCGCTGGGATTATGTCGTCGTGAATTCGAAGGAATTCGTGGACGGTGAAGACAGAGATGTGCAGGTGCTCGCGCAGATAGAAACCGTGGTCTCTCAAAGCCTGGCCCTCAACCGTCCCGAGCTCATGAGCGTACAGGCTGTGGAGAGGATAGTGGAGGAAAACCTTGTTGAGCCAAGGATTCTTGCAAAGGCCAGAGTTCTCGGATTTATGCACAACGGAGAGGTTCTGCAGCCGAAGAGGGCTATTTTTCCGGGCGAACCCGTTTATCGCGCGCCAAAAGAAATTCTCCAGACCTTCTATTCCTATCCCGAATCTGAAGGTCTTTTTGTCGGCTATCTCATCTCAAGGCCCGAGATTCCCGTCTTCCTCAGTATTAGGGGTTTGAGGAGGCACCTTGCAATCCTCGCCCAGACGGGGGCCGGAAAAAGCTATGCCGCAGGAGTGCTGATCGAGGAGCTTCTGAAAAAGGGCGCAACGGTAGTTGTAATAGACCCGCACGCCGACTACGTCTTTTTATCACTCAAAAGGGATGGGAAGAGCTATTCGGACAGAATTACAGTCTTCAGGACTCCGAAAAGTACGGGCAGATACAGCCTTCCAAGGAAGCCCGAGACTTACGAGGTCAAGTTCTCGGAGCTCAGCCTGGGGGAAATAGCGTTCGTTTGCGGGATAGAGGAAAGGTTTACGAACATACTCAAAAGCCTCAGGGATGCTCTGAACGCTCTCAGAGAGAATGGGGACTACAGGCTTGAGGACCTGATAAACTATCTGCAAGCCCAGGATGACGACTCGGCATTTAAAGCCCTGAACTACGTCAGCAAGCTTCAGAAGATTAACGTTTTCGGGGATGCAACCACGGATATAGGCAGGATTCTCAGGCCAATGCACGTTTCAGTCATGGATCTCTCCGGACTTGAGGACAGCATGGCGGATTACATCGTCTTCAGGCTCCTCAGCGATATCTATTCCGCCAGAGAGAAGAATGAGTTCGAGTATCCTGTCTTCGTATTCATAGAGGAGGCGCACAGGTTCGTTCCAAACAAGGAGAGCACTCTTTCGAAGGATATAATAAAGAGGATTGCCGCAGAGGGCAGGAAGTTCGGCGTTTTCCTCACGCTCATAACCCAGAGGCCGAACAAGATCGATCAAGACGTTCTCAGCCAGTGCAACAGCCAGATAATCATGAGGATAACAAATCCGGAGGACCAGAAAGCGGTTAGGGCCAGTTCGGAGAGAATGAGCGAGAGCCTGCTCAGAGACCTTCCCGGGCTGAATGTGGGCGAGGCTGTGGTAGTTGGGGAGATAACAAAGGCTCCCGTTATGGTGAAGATAAGGCGGAGGGAAACGAAAGAGGGTGGAGCGGATATAGATGTTGTTGGGAGCCTTAGGAGGGCGATTGAAATGGTAAGGGAGGAGGAAAATAAGAGGGGAGCGGGTTTAAGGGAAATTAGGGAGATGATGAAGCTTACGGAGGGATACTGATGAGGATAGCCCACATTTCCGACACCCATCTCGGCTACAGGCAGTTCCAGCTGGATGAGAGGGAGAACGACCTGTACGAGGCCTTTGAGCAGGCCGTCGATAGGGCGATTGAGGAAAGAGCTGACGTTTTTATTCACTCCGGGGACCTCTTTGATTCGCCAACGCCGCCAATTAAGGCGCTTTACGTTTTCAAGAACCTAATAAGAAGGATCAACGATAAGATGAAGTTTTACTGCGTCCTTGGGGACCACGACAGGCCGAAAAGAAAGGGGATGCCGCCGCACAAGCTCTTCGACATACGGGTTCTGGGCGTGAACGGGCTTGAGTGGGAAGAGGTTAACGGTGTTTTGATTGCTGGCATCTCGAATATGAGGGGAAAGCTGGCTGAGATCCTCAGGCAGGAGATGGCGAAGTTCGATTCAATTGCAGAGAAGTACAGGAATTCAATTCTGGTAGCCCATCAGGCCATAGACAAGTACCTGTCGTTTGAGGGAAGTTACGAGCTTAAGGAAGACGATCTGCCCAGAAATGCGAGCTACCTTGCGTTCGGACACATACACTCAAGGCAGATTGCGAGATTCGGAAAAGGGTTCCTAGCCTATGCAGGGGCCACGGAGATCCTCAGGAGGGATGAAATCCCCTCATGGCATAAGGAGGGAAAGGGTTTCCTCATTGTGGACTTTGACGGAGATGAGCCAGAGGTGGAGAAGGTGAATCTGGACATAAGGCCCCAGTTTGAAGTGGATGTCGAGTACGAAAAGATTGATGAGATCCTAAAGCTGGATTTTTCCAGAAAACCGCTGCTCTACGTAAGCATTAAGGGAGAGAAAATGGATGCGGGTCAAATTCACGAGAAGCTCCAGGAATTGCTCAAGGATAGGGTTCTGTACTTCAGATACAATCTCGTAGATACTAGCAAGCCTGTTCCTGAGCTACCGAAGGGACAGATAAGGATGGATGAACTGCTCAGGGCACATCTGAAGGACGAGAGACTTGTAAGTCTGGCACTCGAACTGCTGGGACCGCTGTCCAGGGGAGAAATAGGGGAGGCGAAGGAAATTGCAAACAGACACTTAGAGGAGGTGATGAAATGATAATAAAGAGCGTTGCGATGAGGGATTTCATATCCCACGAGAACACGGAGATCGAATTTCCGCTGGGAGTGACCGTCATTGTCGGGCCCAACGGTGCCGGAAAGACCTCAATTCTCGATGCTATCGTCTTCGGGCTTTTTGGCGAAAGAGCGAGGGGCGATAGGTTTGATGACCTGATAAGGAGGGGACGCAGTTCTGCGGAAGTCAGAATAACCTTTGAACAGGGCAAAAATGTATACAAAGTCAGTATCACGAGGAAAAAGAAAGGAGTTGAAGCATTTCTTGAGAGAGAGGGATTCGGAATCGTGGCAACGTCTGTAAACGAAGTTAGCAGGGAGATCTCAAGGATAATGGAGATGGACAAGGAGACGGCTTTGAAGTCGATCATCGTAAGGCAGGGAGAAATAGCGAGCCTTTTGGAGGAAAATCCGAAAGAAAGGAAGAATCTGTTTGGAAAGCTGCTCGGGATTGAGAACCTCGAGAGAGCATGGGATAACATGAAGCATCTTATCGATCATTTCAATGGGTATTCGAAGGATTATGAAAGGCTGAAGTCAGAAGTGGATTTGAGAAGGAAAGATCTGAACAAGCTTTCAAGCGAGCTCGAAGCCCTTGAAAAGGAGATAATGGAGCTGGAAGAGAAATTTAGCCAGAAATCCGTGGAATACGGGGAAATTGAAAAGGAAGTGGAAGAACTGAAAAAGAGGAGGGAGGAATACGAGAGGCTCTCGAAAGAGCTGGAGAGGATCAGAAAGGAGATAGAATTGAGGGAGAAAGAGCTGGAAGAAACAGGAGAAAGGCTAAAAAAGGCCAGAGAAGCGAAAATTGAGGCAGAAAAACTGAAAGCTGAGGTCGAAAAGATTCCAGTGGTCGAGGAACTGATAAGACTCTCGGAGAGCATCGAAACGAAAAAACAGAGGCTTGAGGAGAAGAGATTGGAGCTGGAGAAGATTCAAAGTCACAAAAGAGCCTTAAAAGAAACGGAAAA
>Ga0078972_1005287_pt1 | contig 33048 bp, 23 predicted proteins | sample YelNatPaOPGAMG01_FD_67568 | JGI IMG/M metagenome (GOLD analysis project Ga0078972, IMG submission 67568) | Hot spring thermophilic microbial communities from Obsidian Pool, Yellowstone National Park, USA - OP-RAMG-01 (SPADES assembly) (version 2) | ecosystem: Environmental > Aquatic > Thermal... | reverse complement strand
GGGGGTGCGGCCCTCAGATCCCGCCTGGCGTCCACCGTTGTCCATACCGCGGTCGGAGCCGCGTTCGAGGAATCATTGTCTCGAAAAAGGTCATTGTCGCAAGATTGTGGGAGGGGTAATCTCACCGCTGTTGGCCAACATGGTCCTCGACGGGTTGGAACACCGGCTGGCGGATCGTATCCGGCAACGGAAGACGACCAACGGCAAAGTGGTCTACAACCCCAAGATCAACCTCATCCGCTATGCGGACGATCTCGTCGTCACCGGCGACTCCCCGGAGACGCTGGCGAAGGTCAAAGAGATCGTAGTCGAGTTCCTGGCGGAACGCGGTCTCGAACTCTCCCCGGAAAAGACGCGGATCGTGCCTCTGTCCGAGGGCTTTAACTTCCTGGGACAGAACGTGAGGTTGTACGGCGACAAGGTCTTGATCAAACCCTCCAAGGAGGCGCTGGCCAAGATCTACGACAAGGTTCGCGGCATCGTCCAGCGAAACAAATCGGTCGAGCAGCGTGACCTGATCCGGATGCTTAATGCGGTAAATGTACAGGTGCTGAACCCAGTCGATCCGGCCAATCGGCAGACGTTGATGGTGGGCGGCCTGTTGATCGTCGCGGCGGTGGTCGGGAAATTCTTAGCCGGGTATGCCCCGTTCTGGTTCAAGCGCAACAAGAAAGCCATCGGCGTTGGCATGATCCCTCGTGGGGAAGTCGGCTTGATCTTCGCCCAAATGGGTCTAGCCAGCGGCGTGTTCGACCCCGGCCTCTTTAGTGCTACTACTCTGATGGTGATGGTGACGACGTTCATCGCCCCACCGTTGCTGAAACTCGTGTTCCCGCCTGTCCGACCCGAGCAAGGGCCGCCTGAACCAGAGGGAATTGAAGAACTGGTCACTAAGCCCTGACCGGAGGTGGAATCAGTCTCGGTGTTGCCGGAGAAGCCGCTGCCGTACAGAGCACAGGCTGCGAGGAGAAGCCCCCACGCACTTCCCTGCAGCAGCCTGTGCTTTTTTCTTGACTGCTAACACAGCCGCTGTTGGCGGGGGAAAGGCCGTCCTGCGACTCTCTGCCGTTGGGCTAGGGCTCCTGACTTGATTGCCCTTGATCTTGTAAGGAAAACAGGCTAGAATTCCTTACATGATGACAGCGAGGAAATTGCCACAAAGCATTGATTCAAGGATACTTGCCCGCATCCACGGCCTTGGTCGTGGTTCGGTGTTCGTGTCCACCGACTTCCTGGACCTCGGCAGCCGGGAGGCCATTGACATTGCCCTGCACCGGCTTGCCCGCAAGGGAACGATCCGCCGCCTGGCCCGCGGAGTGTACGACTTCCCGAAACAGCATCCCGTGCTGGGGCTGCTCTCGCCATCCGCCGATGCGGTGGCTAAGGCCCTGGCCGGCCGCGACCGCACCCGTCTGCAACCGGCGGGAGCCTACGCGGCGAACGCTCTGGGCCTGTCCGAACAGGTGCCGGCCAAGGCGGTGTTCCTGACGGATGGCCCCAGCCGGACGGTCAAAATCGGCCCGACGACGATCCAGCTCCGGCGGACCACAGCACGGAACATGGCCGCTGCTGGGCGCTTGAGCGGGCTTCTGATCCAGGCCCTCCGGGAGCTGGGGCAAGAGCATGTGACCCGGGAGCGGCGCGAACACCTGAAGCGCACGCTCCCCGCCGACAAGCGCCGGGAACTCCTCAAGGACTTGAGGCTTGCCCCGGCCTGGATGCACCCGATCTTCCGGGAACTCGCTGAGGAGGATGCATGAAGCTCAGCTTCCTCGAATTGCCCGCCGACGAGCGCCGCCTGTACATCGAGCAGGCAGCGGTCCGGCGGAACGTATCCCCGGTAGTCCTGGAAAAGGATTTCTGGGTGTGCTGGCTATTGGGCATTCTGTTCGAGTCGGAGTTCGCGGGCAGCCTGGTGTTCAAGGGCGGCACTTCGCTGTCGAAGGTGTTCGGGGTGATCGAGCGGTTCTCGGAAGACATCGACCTGTCGCTGTCGCCGACATTCTTGAATCTGCCGGAAGCCGGCACCAGCCGGAATCAGGCGAACAAGTGGATGATCCGGGCGGAGGCCGCTTGCGGAGCCGCTGTGCGAGACCAGATCGGGCCAGCGATGGAAGCGGCGGTGGATGCCGTGCTCGGGAAGCGCGATGGCGGATGGTTCGAGTTCCTGACCGACGCCACCACCAACTCGCCGGTGCTCCTGTTCCACTACCCATCGTCGCAGCCGGCAGGGTTCGACTACCTCAACCGCTCGGTGAAACTGGAGTTCGGCTCTCTTACCGACCAGCAGCCAGCCGGCCGACACGGTGTGCGGCCGTGGGTTGCCGATGTTCTCCCCGACGCATTTCCCGACTGGCGATGCGAAGTCGTTGCCCTGGAAGTCGAGCGGAGCTTCTGGGAGAAGGCCACGATCCTTCACGCGGAATACCACCGGCCAGCCGAAAGGCCGATGCCGGACAAGTTTTCCCGCCACTACGCGGACACGGCGGCGCTGGCAAAGCATCCCTCCGCGAGCGGGGCAATCGACCAGCACGATCTCCGGGACCGGGTTGTAGCATGGAAGGGACAGTTCTTCGGCAGCTCGTGGGCCAACTACGGCCAAGCGAAGCCGGGAACCTTCCACCTCGTCCCGCCGGCAGAGCGATTGCCTGCGCTGCGGCGAGATTACGAGGCGATGCGGGATATGTATCTCTCTGAGCCACCTTCCTTCGACGAAGCGCTCGCGACACTAGCCGACCTCGAACGCCGCATCAACCAGGCTGGCGGGCGATAGCCGCTTCACGCCCCGATGGCTCCGGCAACGTCCGTGCCAGATTTCGCCGCGTCCATGCCGGCGACCGGGGGCACTCATTGCCGTCCCCCGGATCCCCGGCTAGCCTCTCTCTGTTGCCGGGGAAGACAGGAGCATTCCAGACACCGCAAGAGACGCGAGGTCGTCCGCTCGACGCACCGGACCGCAGGCGGGCGATCCGTAAACTAGCGGTATGCCGCACGAACGCGGACGCCGGACAGGAACCCGGCAAGCAAGGTGAAGAAGGAGGCAAGCTGTGCCCACATTCTGGCGGGTACTCGACGACGCCCCGCTATTCGACCCTGAGACGTTGACGGCCGCACCGAACCCGCAATCGACGAGGCGGCGCTGGGGCCGGGGCGAGTACAACAGCACCCACAAGTCCTGCCCGACGGAGTGGCAAGCAAAGTGGCTCCAGGGACACATGGCAGCAGCAGACTACGGTCCGGCCGATCTGAGCTGCGCCACGGGTCTGCACACGCCAGCCGCCCTGAATGCGTTCCTTGCTGCCGCAGCGACTCACGGTTTCGCGGCTCCCTGGCCGGATGACGTGCTCGTGGCCGTCGGTGAACTTGACGGCACCTGCGCGTGGGAGACGCGGGAGCAGGCGTGGTATTACGTCCTGGGCAAGCTGCCCGACCAGGCCATCGAAGACTGCACGATCACGGACGAGAAGCTGGACCTGTCGTCCGTCGTCGAGTTCACCGGCGACGACCTCGGTGTTGCTATCCCGGAAGGTCAGGGCCAGGGCGGGGGCCGGCAAGTGCGCGTGACCCACCCCGGCGTCATCAAGCCTGCGCGGCAGTTCGCGCAGGAAAACGATTTCGTCATCCCAATGGCCTCGAACGAAATCAACCTTGACGTTCCGGGCGAAGACGACATGGAAGGTGGATGAGCACCTGCGAGCGCCACTGGCTGGCGCCGAGGGCGGCGAGGAAAGTCTGCCGACATTCCGGACTAATTTAAAGGCAAAACAGCGATGAGCAGCGTTATCCAGGTTAGCAATCGGGACCGAGGCTTCGCGCGGCTCGGCCCCGAGAACGACGCTTACATCCGCCGGATCGCCGGAGCAATGGAGCGAGTCGGATACGAACGGCAGCTGCAAGGCGGCGACATCTGGATGCGCTACCAGCCGCGCCGCACGGGAGGTTTTCCCCTCCCCTATGCCCAGCTCCTGGCGACACTTCCCGCTTCCGCTGCCGGCGGCTGGGATGTCTCATGGACGGCGAATCTCGACCCGCGCTACGACCAGGTCGGCCAAGTCGCTGACCTTCAGCAGTGCCGGAACATGCTGGCCGAAGCTGCCGCAGACCCCGACTTCCGGTTCCTCTACTGGCTGGACTCGGCCCTGTGTCTGTGCCAGCGGTCTGACCGCGCGGCGTTCATTCAGCAAGACTTTATGCCAGCGTTCAGCAGCCGCTTCCCGGCGGGCCGGGTGATTTTCATCGGCACCGACTCCAGGTTCGAGTCACGCCTGTCGCTGCTTCGGCTGGGGAACTACTTTCAGATTAACGGCCGTCAAGGCTATGACGACATGTGCCAGCACCGCCCGCCCTCACTCGAGACCGCGTCCGCGCTCCACTCCTCCGGCGTCGTCGCGATTGAAAATGCCCTCACGGTCCTGGTCGGCAACTTCCTGCCGCTGCGGGCATGCATGGTCGGTCGCCGGTTCGGATGGCGAGCGGTCTACCTCTTCGGGAACCCCACCCCTCCGGTGATGGACCGCGGTCCGTTCCCGAGGGAGGAAATCGAGTTGCAGATCCCGCAGTTCTTCCTCCGCGGCGACGATCCCGCCACCTTCGCCGCCAGCCCCGCCGATCCAATCGGCGCGTGGGCCGGCAGGTATCGGAACACGCAGTATCCGGGAGACGACGCCCTGGCCAATCTGATCGCCTACTTCATCGACCGCTTCAACGCGCACACCGAGAACCGGATCGAGGTATGCAATCACGTCGATGGCGACGACATCGACTTCATCTCCTGCTTCGAGAAGTACCTGACGCTCGACCGCGTCCTGCTGGAGTGCATCATGGTGGCTACGGCCACGAACCCTGCCACCGCCCGCCTCATGACGTTCGCGGTCCTCGACAAGTTCCAGGAGCTGTGCTCGTTCCCCGGCGTCCAGCAGACCCGCAACTTTCACTACTTCTGCACGCGGCCGTTCCTGAACAACGTGCTCCTGCCGAGCTTCGCGATGATGCCTGCGCCCTGGGCTGGGTTCTTCTCCGATGTCGCGACCCGGCTCTACGACGACCTGTACTCCACCATCAGGTCGGCGCGGGGAGTGTGGCCGGCTTACCTCGTGCAGCCCGGTGGCGGGGTCCGTGTTTATCGCGACTGGAACCCACCCCCGCACCAGTTCGTGGACCGCCCGGCACCGCTCAGCGATGACGAGTTCGTCGCCGAATACGTTCGCTCGGCCCGGAACACGCATCACGGCTATGTCTCGGACGGCGATCGGCGGCGGCGCTTTGCTTGTTACGGGTCCATCTCAACTGCATTTCTGCCGGATTCGTTCACTCAGCTTCCGCTGCTCATCACGCTGGCGGAATTCATCAACCCGCGAGCGCTCTCGGGCCATTGCTGGCTTGACCAGTCGGCGCTAACTCTCATCTGAGGTCGGAGCGAATGTCCCCAAATGTCCCCAGCAACGTGACCGCAACGCCAACCTTGCGGTGTCCCCAAATTGTCCCCAAACGGATTTGCTACTCGTAGAGCCCTGAAAACGGCAGTAGCCGCAAGTCCTTGACCTGCGGCTACTTCGGTTTAGCGAGGGCGACGGGACTCGAACCCGCAACCACCGGATCGACAGTCCGGTACTCTAACCAATTGAGCTACGCCCCCAAGTGCATCTCAGCGCTAGCAGCATAAGAGCTTGCGCCGGCAAAACACGCCTTGCTGGCCTCAGGCGTCTCTTTCTTTTTAGCGTGTTTCCGCATGGTTTCAAGCCATTTCTCTTGCTCACTCTGCCACTTGACTACCGCCGGTTCGGCGGTGCTTTCATTCTAGTTGTGTCCGGCCACGGGGACTAGGCCGTCCTTCGTGCCGAACCAAGGGCCGGCGCCAAGAACGGATGGAGCGCATGGAGGAATTCGCGTTGCAGACGTTGATTGGTGAAGAGTTCCCGATAACGGCGCCAACCCCGTTCGGTCAGCTGTCGGCGTACAGCAGCGTCGCTGACCACGGTGGCGATGGACTGTGCCAGCACAAATGGGTCCGGTTTATCCCAGATCAATCCGGCGTCGCCGACTGTGTGCGGCACGGCCGCAGCACCATAGGCGACGATAGGAACGCGCAGGGCCATCGCTTCCACCAGCGGCACGCAAAAACCCTCGTACTCACTGGCCAAAACGAACACGGCGGCGCATTGGTAAAAGGCCTTCAGTTCCGCCTGCGATACACTGTCCACAAAGATGACATGCCCCTGTAGGCCGAGCCGACTTACCTGTTCACGGAGGGATTGGGTGTACTTCTCTTGTTTCGGCTCGCCTCGACCGATCAGCACGAGCCGACTGTTAGCGTTGTGGTGCTGGCGGTAAACAGCGAAGGCATCGAGAAGAAAGCGGTGTCCTTTATTGGGAGCACGGCGTCCGACGAAGAGCAGGTTGGTGCAGCCGTCGCTGTAATCCTGTAGAACCTCTGGATCCGGCCCGAGATGTAGAAGGTTTTCCAGATCGTTAAAAGGAGGTATGACTGTGCAACGGCGTGGATCGGCCCCCAGCTCCAACAGATCGTTCCGATTAAACGGCGAATCAGCGATATAGAGATCGCAGTTGTGCGCGATGAGTGTCCGCAGTTGTTCCCGGCCGCGGCGGCACAGGTCGGCGTATTCGGGGTCGAGGCCCTCATAGAAACGGGCGGGGGTGACGTTGTGATACTTAACAACACGCCGGCATTTAGCCGCAGCAATCACGGGTACAGCATGCGGCCAACCAATGGCGTGATGCAGGATGAGCAGGGCGGACGGATCATCGGCGAGGAAATCACGGATGTGGAGATCGCGTTCATTGCGCGGCTGTGGTTTGCCCCAAGTGGTGCAGAACAGTTCGACCTCGTGTCCCTGTTCCCGCAGGATGCGGCCCATGTGCAGGACATCTCGGCCGACGGCGTCTCCTGGCAAAATGGCTGGGCTAGCGACGGCGATGCGGGTCATGTAACCTCCGCTTTGGGCCGCTTGATTTGGAAACGAGGTTTTCGGATCCGCCCGCAAGCCCCCGTCGCGGTCACGCCGCCAGCGGCCGCAGAGCATGAAGGAAGTCGCGTTCGATGCGTTGGTTGGTGAACCACTGCTGATAGCGCCGCCAGCCGCGCTCTGTCAAGCTACGCCGCACGGCTGCATCGCGGACCACGGTGTCGATGGACTGCGCCAACAAAAACGGATCGGGTTCGTCCCAGACCAATCCGGCGTCGCCGACCGTGTGCGGTACGGCGGCGGCGCCGTAGGCGACGATAGGCACCTGCAAGGCCATCGCTTCCACCAGCGGCACACAAAAACCCTCGTGCTCACTAGCTAAAACGAACACCGAAGCACATTGATAGTAGGCTTTCAACTCTGCTTCCGTAGCGTCGTCAATGAAGAGGACCCTGTCGAGCACCCCCAGGCGCGAGGCTTGTTGCCGCAACAGGTTCGAGTAACTTTGGAGCTTGTGCTCTTCTCGGCCGACCAACAAAAGACGACTATTGCTCTCATAATTTTCGCAATACACGGCGAAGGCGTCTATGAGGAAACGATGGCCTTTGTGCGGCGCGCGGCGGCCCACAAAGAGCAGGTTGGTACAGCCATCGTCGAGGCGGCGAAGCACGGCGGTATCGGCTTGCAACTGGTTGAGGCGATCGATGTGGTGAAATGGCGGCACTACGGTGCAGCGTTCCGGAGGAGCGCCGGCGTCGATCAATTCACCCTGATTGTACAGCGAAGCCGACAGATACAGGTCACAGTTGGCCTTGGCCAAGTCGCGCAGTTGCTCGCGGCCTAGTTGGCAGATGCGTACTTTATCGCCGGGGAAGCCTGCGAAGAAACGGCCCGGCGTGACGTTGTGATATTTGACGACGCGGTGGCAGGCGGCACGCCGCAACTGATCCAGGCCCGCCTTCCAGCCGACAAGATGATGATAGATGAGGACCGCTTCCGGATCCCCAGCGAGGAAATCATCCAACTCGGCAAGGTCGCGGCTATGTTCGCTCTTTTTGACCCAATGAGAGCTGAATAGGGCGACATGATGACCGCGCGCTGACAAGACACGTCCCATCTCCAGGACATCGTTGCCCACGGCATCGCCGCGCGAGATAGTCAGACTGACAATGGCGATTCGGGTCATGACAAGTCCCACTTGTCCATCCGCTGTGCCAGCAAGGGAAAGACTCGCCTTGGTTGGCACGACCGACGGATTTTTCAAGATGCTTTGCGTTCCCATTCGCTGCGGTGTACTGGACCAACACTGGTGACGCGCAATTGCAGTTGAGTGATGGCCGCTTCCAAGAGACGGATCTGCTCCTGTTGCTGCACCAGGCGCGTTTCGATCGCGTGCAGCGCCTCCCCCATACCGCGCAAGGCATCGAGGGTGCAAACGTTGAAATCGCTCTGCCGAGTGGTCAGGAAGCGTGTCACGTAGAGAACCACACGTGAAGCCGCCAAGGCCAGCCGGCGCTTGACGCCGTGGAAGCGAGGCAACAACGGCATGACGCCAAGTTGCGCCAGTCCCGCCGCGATTTTGAGGCGGGACTTCACTTCCAGCCAATTGAAGGACCAGACCGACGACCCATCCGGCGGCAGCGGCGTGGCGGCGGCGGCCCGCTCGCGCATGCTGGCGGCTTGCTCACGGATTTGGGCCTTTAATTGGTCGAGATCCAAGTCAGGTTGGTTCGTACCGCTCATGAGTAGCAATTCTCCCTGCCCATCAGGGCCGTGACCTTACGGAAGCGGTTAGGAAGTCCATGCCCTTGCGGCTGCGGCGCGGTTCGCTTTTAGAGCGGGCGGGCACAATTCCCTTTCCCCCCTAAGGGAGAAAAGCAAAGACTGTCAGCTTTCAGGCAGCCCGCGCCTGCGGCTTGGCGGCCCGACTTAGGGCCGCGATATCGGCATCCACCATCGCATATACCATCTGCTCGAACGACATTTGAGGCTGCCAGCCTAGTTTGCGCCGCGCTTTGGAGGCATCGGCCAACAATACATCTACCTCAGCCGGACGATAGAAACGCGGATCGATGACCACGTGCCGCCGCCAATCCAAACCAGCGTGCTCAAAGGCCAAACGCACGAACTCCTCAACGCTGTGTGTCTGGCCCGTACCGATAACGTAATCGTCCGGTTCGTCTTGTTGCAGCATCAACCACATGGCCCGCACGTAATCGCCGGCAAACCCCCAATCGCGCTTGGCTTCCAGATTGCCCAGGCGCAGCTCCTCGTCCAGACCGTGCTTGATGCGGGCGACTCCTTGGGTGATTTTGCGGCTGACGAATTCCACGCCGCGCCGCGGCGATTCATGATTGAACAAGATGCCGGAGCAGGCAAACATGCCGTAGCTTTCCCGATAATTCACGGTGATGTAATGGCCGTAGACCTTGGCCACGCCATAGGGCGAGCGCGGGTGGAACGGTGTCGTCTCCGTCTGCGGCGACTCGCGGACCTTGCCGAACATTTCGCTGGAACTGGCCTGGTAGAAACGTGCCTGCGGACAGACCTTGCGGAGAGCGTCGAGCAAGCGCGTCACGCCCACGGCGGTGAACTCAGCGGTGAGGATGGGTTGCTGCCACGACGCCGGCACAAACGACTGGGCCGCCAAGTTGTAGACCTCGGTAGGCTGCGCCTCTTCCAAGGCGGCCATTAAAGATGTTTGATCGAGAAGGTCCGCCTGCAAAAGCGTCAGGCATGGCAACAAGTGCTCCAGGCGTTGACAATTGTCCTGGCTGGCCCGACGGACAATACCGTAGACCTTGTAGCCTTGAGTGAGAAGCAACTCAGCCAGATAGCTGCCGTCTTGGCCAGTGATGCCCGTAATGAGCGCTCTCTTCTCCATCGCGCGTCCTTCGCGTCAAAAGCCCGCTCCGCCGTCGGGACGGAGATCCGTGCGGCAATTTGTAGCATTTCGAGCGCGCCAGGGTCAAGCCGGAATGCGAGAGGAGACAGGGCCGTCAGGGAAAGATCGTTTGAATTCTTGAGGCCCTCATGGTATACATCGGCGTGCTTGTGGCGCGGGAGAGGGGCAGCTCCTGCTTTTTTCTTTTTTCTTAGGGGCAACCAGGGTCCAATCCCCCTGCCCTTTCTATCCAATATTTTGCCGGGTGCTGGTCTCTACAGCTACCTTGACAACTAGGACGTTCAGGTAAGAACGGGACAAGGGAAAGATGGGAACAACACAATTCCAATTCGCGAGAAAAGGATGGCGGTTTTATCTACGTCTTTTGTCTATTCTTCTCCTTCTCGGCATCTTGGGCGTCCTTGGTGCTTTGATGGTCCCGCGCACCAAACTCATGCCGGTTGAAGGGCCTAAAGCCGACGATTTTTGTCTCCAAGACCCACGTGATCAAAACAAGGTCGTCCTGTCGGACCTGCTGAGGCAAAACAAGGCCGTCGTCCTTGTTTTCCTGGGTACGGAATGCGTGTTGAACAATCAATTCCTCCCCGTCCTGATCGAGTTGCACAAAGAGTACAGCCCTAAAGGGGTCGCTTTTGTCGGCATAAACTCCAACTCGCAGGACAGTCGGGAGCGCGTGGCGGCACATGCGCGGCAAAACGCTATCCCCTTTCCCGTGGTCAAGGACGTTGGCAACAAGGTCGCCGATCAACTCGGCGCCCGGCGCACTCCGGAAGCATTCATCGTGGATAGCTCCGGTACCATCCGCTACCAGGGACGCATCGACGATCAGTTTGGCATCGGCTACGCGCGGGCCGGCAGACCGACGCGCCGCGACCTTGCTCTCGCCCTCGATGAAGTGCTGGCCAACCAGACGGTTTCGGTGCCGCGCACGGAAGTGGCCGGCTGCTGCATCGGCCGTGTCGCCAAGCCCAAAGAAACGGGACGCATTACTTACGCCAAACAGGTCAGCCGCATCTTGCAAAAGCACTGCCAGGTGTGCCACCGACCGGGACAGATTGCTCCGATGTCCCTGTTAACATTCGATGATGCAGTGGCGTGGTCGGACACGATCCGCGAAGTCATCAGCGAAGGGCGCATGCCACCCTGGCGCGCCGATCCCCGTTACGGCAAATTCCGCAACGATTGCCGGCTGGCGCAAGAAGACAAAGAGACGCTGCTGTCCTGGATTAATAACGGCATGCCGCGCGGCGACGATAACGATTTGCCGCCGCCACGCCGCTTTCCGGAAGGCTGGAAGATCGGTACGCCCGATCTCATCATCCAGATGCCCACGCCTTTTGACGTCCCAGCCAAAGCCCCACCGGACGGTATTCCCTACCAGTACATTACAGTCGATCCCGGCTTCAAGGAAGACCGTTGGGTGCAACGAGCAGAGATCCACCCCGGCGCGCCCTCTGTAGTTCACCATGCCATTGTGTTTATCAACATGGGCGAGGCTTACCCTTCACCTATGCCAGGCGCTCTTCTGGTTGGCGCCGCGCCTGGCGAAACGCCGCTGGATCTGCCGGACGGTTTTGCCAAAAAGATTCCCGCCGGAGCGAAACTCGTCTTCCAGATGCATTACACAGCTAACGGCAAGGCGCAGCGTGATCAGACCTCGGTAGGCCTCGTTTTCGCTAAGAAGCCGCCGCGCCATAGTGTCGTCACGGCACCCATCTGCAATCTGAAGTTTTTCTCACTCTTAGATCGCATTCCGGCCGGCGCGGACAACTATAAAATCGAGGATGAGTATATTTTCCGGCACGACGCGCATCTGTTAAGTCTTGCACCGCACATGCATCTGCGCGGTAAAGATTTTCTCTACGAGGCCATTTATCCAGACGGCAAAAAAGAAATCCTGCTGTCGGTGCCGCACTACGATTTTTATTGGCAGAGCATCTATTACCTCGCTCAGCCATTAGCCATTCCCAAGGGCACAAAACTGCACTGCGTCGCTCACTTCGATAATTCGGCGAAAAATCCCAACAATCCCGATCCGACTAAGAATGTCTACTGGGGCTACCAAACGTGGGAAGAAATGATGATCGGCTGGTTCGATTATTATCTGGATGATGAAAATCTGTCCCGATCGGGCCAAGACGAGAGCAGTTCTATTTTCCAAGATCACAGAAAGAAAGGAATAGGAGTTCCGCAATGAAGCGAAGGATGACGCCTCTTGGGATCGTATTAGGCCTGATCGTACTGGCTGCATCGTCAGCGACGGCAGCCGAAGACGCTCGGACGATCCTCGACAAAGCCATCAAGGCCCACGGCGGCGAGGCCAAATTGTCTAAGCTCAAGACGATGACGGCGAAAGCAAAAGGTAAGGGGCCGATCCACTTCGGCGGCGAAGTAGCTTTCACCCTGGAAACTAGTTGGCAGTGGCCAGATCGCCTGAAAAACGCCGTCACCCTGACCATAGTCCGGCCGACCACGTTCATCGAAACGATCTGTGGCGATGAAGGTTGGTGCAACTACGACGGCAAGGCCGGACCTCTCGACGGCGCCAAACAGGATGAATTGCGCGCCCAAGCCCATGTCCACCGCTTGCAGCTGCTGACGCCGCTGCTCCAAGATAATCTCTATGAGCTATCCGTTTTAGATGAAATTCGCATCAACGATCGTCCGGCCGTGGGCGTTTGCGTCGCGTGTGCAGGCGAGCGCGACGTGAAGCTCTACTTTGACGCCGAAACCAACTTGCTGGCCAAGATTGAACGCCGCACCCTCAACGAGACCGGCTTGAAAGAAGTAGTGCAAGAAGATCTCTTCAGTAATTATCGGGAAATCGACGGCGTGCCGACCGCGACCAAATTGCTCCGGCGCCGCGATGGCAAGAAAACCTTGGAATTGACTTTCACGGATGTCCGCTATCCGGACCAGCTGGACGCTGCAGAATTCGCTGACCCGCATCCCTACGTGCGACGGCGTGATGTCATCTATGGGCGAAAGGCCGGCGCGACGTTGACGATGGATGTGTTCACGCCCAAAAAAGGGGCCAAAGGCATTGCCGTCGTCTATCCCGTGAGCGGCGGTTGGATCACCAAGCAAACCATGATTGACATGCCCTTGCTCTCGTTCTTTATCGACGAGCCGGTGAAGCGCGGCTACACCTTGTTCGCCGTCTGCCCCGGCAGTCAGCCGACTTTCACTATCCCCGATGCCGTCGCCGACGTTAACTTGGCTGTCCGTTACATCCGCTATCATGCCCGCGAGTTTGCTATCGACCCGCGACGCATCGGCGTCCTAGGCGCTTCGTCCGGCGGCCAATTGGCGCTTATGTTGGGGGTTGCCGGCAATGAAGGCGACCCGCGCTCCAATGACGCCGTCGAGCGCACCTCCAGCCGGGTGCAGGCCGTCTCTTGTTTCTTTCCGTCTACCGATTTCCTCAACTTTGGCGCCAAGGGCAAGTTTGTCTTCGCCGAAGACAGCGGGGCAGCTGATTTTCGCGCGGCCCTCGATCTCCGCGAGTTCGACAAGCGTACCAAGCGCCTGGAACGTATCAGTGACCAGGAAAAATTCGAAGAGTTGTGCCGCCGCGTATCGCCGGTGACGCATGTTAGCCCTGCTGCTGCACCAACGCTGCTTATTCATGGCGATGCCGACAAGATCGTGCCCCTCCAACAGTCCGAGGTGATGATTGCGAAACTGAAAGAGGCCGGCGTACCCGCAGAACTGGTGGTCAAGAAAGGAATGGGACACGGCTGGAACAGTATGGACAGAGACATGAGCAAACTGTTGGATTGGTTCGATAAATACCTCAAGAATTAGTGTATCGCAACATTTTGGCGAGCGGGGTTGCGTGAACGCTCCGAGGGTGAGCGGGGGGTGTCAACCCCCCGGTAGTACAGTACTACCGGGGGGTTGACACCCCCCGCTCGCCAAGCTCCGTATCATTTCCTGGCTCGTCTGCTTTCGTAGGAGTGGCGCGGCGATAGAAGCGGTTGGCCAACAGACCCTCAACTGTCAACACCACCAGTACAGTCATCATCAACCACGGCAGTAATTCCAATGGCGGCGCTTGCATCCCTGCCAGCGCATCCTTCATACGGATGGTTCGACCTACCTGCAACAGCGTCTCTTTGCCCAGCACCAATTCGATCTCCTCTGTCGGTACACGCTCCAACTCACTTTCTTGGGAGCGGATGTTCAAACTGCACCCAGCGATAATGCGCTTTTTGGCATCGCGGACGAGGTAATTGCCTGGCACGATTGCTTGTGGCAGTGACAACGCCATGTCCTGTTCTTCTATTTTGACGTTGGTTTCTGCAACGGCCAAGCCCGGCCCATCGAGCGTGTAGGGCGGTGCCAGGGGCGGGGCCGCCGTCTCGCCTGTCCGCAGCAGCAGAATGCGCGGCGTCTGTCCGCAGAAAAAATTCCATTCCGGCCTTGAGGAGTCGCCCGCCAAGTAGCGGCACACTTGGTCTTCAAGCACCAGACCAAATGAGGAGTCCAGGCCCCAGTAATTGTGCCACGGCCGATTGCGGCCCCATTCGCGCATATCCAGCGGCGTTGTGAAGAGGATGACATGGCCACGCCCCATGGTGCGCTCGAGCAGGGCCGGATGATGTTCGGCGTCCGCATACGTCGCCAGCACAACGCTGTCCTGAGCCGCCGGCTTCACGATCCAGAAAGCGTTGACGCCCGGCCAAGACTGCGGTTTGCCAAAGTCTGGATCCGCAGTGCGGATCACCTTGTCGAAGAACGCCGGGATGGGGTGTTGGGCATGAAAATTCGACCAGCGGATCAATGGGCCGTCCAGCCGATTGGTTTCGATTTTTTCAAGCGTGCCCGGCAACAGTCCCGCTTTGGTCCCTTCGTCGTTGTATTGCCGGAGCTGTGGCTGCATCTCCGGGCCGCCGGGTACCAACACGAGGCCGCCCCCCTCACGGACGTAGCGGGCCAGCTTTTGCCATGTGGCGCGCTCCGGTACGATCTGAAACAGACACACCACAGCGTAGCCGCGCAACGTTTGGTCATCCAGCTTTTGCACCTCCGCTGTAGGACGAATATCACCCTCGAATAACTCGCCCACTTGCAGCGCCGTCTGCCACGCCTTCCAGGGAGGCGGCCCTTCTTCAGGCTGTTTATCAGCCACGAGAGTTAGCACTCGGCGCCGCTGGCGCACCAGAAAGGTAGCGAAGCAAGTATTGTTGAACGGTAGGGCATCGGCTGTCTGATGCTTGACCGTGACCTGATGCACTATTTCGGCACGCCCGCTGGGCAGGTGCGGAGGTGCTTCGCGCTCAAAGACGACGACGCGCCCCTGCCCCGCGGCAAGCTGGAGCACTTGTTTGTCCGGCGGCCGCCCTGAATCGGCATCGGTATCGAGTTGACAAAGCAATTCGGTGTCAAAATCCGTCCCGGTGGCCCGAACAGTTACCTGAATCTGAAAGCGTTGGCCGGGCGCAACAAGGGGCGGCACGATCTCGACTTTGTCGATGGCCAAATCTTGTGGCTTGTCGGCACCCACATCAACGAATAGAGCATGGAGGCCCTCGGGCACCTTTCGGGGGCCGGCATGTATGTCCCAGCTAGCGCGCGTGCGGTCGGAGAACAGATACAAAAAGCGCGGCATCGGCTCTTCATTCTCGCCGATTTGCTCCAGTAACCGCATCGCCCGATCGAGCTGTCGATTGAGCGCCGCATTGGCTGGACGGATACCCAGCCCTTCGATACGCGCTTGCGCCAGCGCCGGGGACATCCACTCAGCCCCGCCTGCGCCCGTATCGTCACCGCTATCGAGCAAGGCAATCAAACTGCCGCCGTCCATCTCATCGAGCAATTCGCGGGCCCGCTGCTTGGCTTCCTCCAGGCGCGTCTGGCCGGCCGCACTGTATTCCATGCTGGGGCTGGTATCGAAAATCAGTACGGCGGCGACGGGGCGCTCCTTGTGGAGCAGCGCCGTCACGCGCTCCGCCGCCACGCGCGGCCGAGCCAGCGCCAGACACAATGCCGCAATCACCCCCATGCGCAAAAGCAATAACAATAAATGCTGCAAACGCAGCCTACGACGGTTAGTTAGGTGTCGCTGGCGCAGAAAGCGAAAAGCAGGGAACTGCAAATGCCGCGGCTTCTGCCGCAGAAGAAGGTGCAACAACACCGGCACGCCGACAAGCAGCAGACCAGCCAACAGGTAACCGTGGATGAAAGTCATGCGTTATTTAGGCAGGAGCAGGATGAGGAATCCCGGTCCCACGGCTTCTTTATATCAATGGTAAGCCTTTTTCCTTGATAAATCCAGCCTCCTTTTGCCGATGAAAACAGGATGGGAGAGGTTAGCGTTCCGTCTTTAGGGCCGGAACGCTCAGCACCCCTGAGATCGCAGCGGGGAGCTTCCTTCATGCTGGATCGTCGGCATTGGCGTCTGTATCTCGCGGTTTGCTTCCTTTGGGCCGGCGGGGCCTTTCTCACGCTGAGCGTGGGGGCCTCCTTTTCTTCGGATGCAGCCGCGGCCACGCAATCCAATCGCTTCGGTTCCCTCGGCGGCGCGATCGCCTACGAATTGCGCCAGTCTCTGGGCGTGGCAGTGTACGTGTTTCTCGCGGGCTGGTTTGCTGTTTTACTCCACCTGGTTTTTCGGCGCAGCTGGCTTCTGTGGTCGCTGCGCGCGTTGGGCTGGCTGCTCTTGGTTGTTTGCACGGCCGCGCTGGCCGAGCACTGGCCAGCCCTGACGCCCGCAGGCGCGTTTCCGCCTCTCGGCCCCGGAGGCAGTATCGGCGCCTGGTTGAACAATTGGCTGGAAAACACGCTGCCGCCGATCGCTTTGCCTCTCCTTCTGGGCAGTGGTTGGGTTCTCGGTGTAATCCTTACTATGGATGCCGAGCTGAGGCTCCTGGGACGATTGCTGTGGTGGTATCTCCGTACCCATCTGACCCTACCGGCGATAGGGCTTCGCTTCCGGCCGCGCCTCCGCATCCTACCGATTGTGCCCATGATTCAAGAGACGCCGTGTTCGCACGGGCGTTCTCCCGCCGAGCGCGGCAATGAGGACGATGACGATGCGGCCGAGTCTCCAGGTCCGTCGGCCAACGCCAAGATCATTCCTATTCATCATCACAATGAGATCGTCCGTCAGGAACCTCAAGGGTCGTCGCTGTTTTCCGTATCGCGCCGCAGACCACCGGTGGAAACCATCTCCGATCAGGAACGCTTCGCCGACTACGAGCTGCCGCCCTTGAAACTGTTGGAAGATGCACAGCCGTTCGATTATCGCGCCCACGATCAACAGCTACGGCAACGAGCCGCTCTCCTGGAAAAGACGTTCACGGATTTCGATCTTCACGTCCAGGTCGTGGGCATCAATACGGGGCCGGTCGTCACCCAGTTCGAGATCGCTTTGGAAAAAGGCCTGCGCGTCCACAAAGTCACGCGCTTGGCCGAGGACATCGCCATCAGTTTGAAAGTGCCCAGCGTCCGTATTGTGGCGCCGATCCCCGGCAAAAACACCGTTGGCATCGAAGTGCCCAATGAACTGCGTGCCGACGTGCGGCTTAAAGAAGTCCTTCTGGCCTCGGCCAAGAAGTCTGCCCTTTTCAAGATCCCGCTGTTTCTAGGCAAAGACAGCGAAGGCCGACCGTTGGTCCACGACTTGGCTGATATGCCGCACCTGCTCATCGCCGGCACCACCGGCACCGGCAAATCCGTGTGCCTGAATACCATTATCCTCAGCATTCTCATGACGCGCCGGCCCGACGAAGTGAAACTGATAATGCTCGATCCCAAAGGCGGCGTGGAAATGGAGGTGTACGGCAAGATCCCCCACTTGATGCATCCCATCGTCACTGACATGAAGAAGTCCGAAGCTATCCTCGCCTGGGCGGTGGACAAGATGGAGGAACGCTACGACCTGCTCCGCCGCGCCCGCGTCCGCAACATTGCCGGCTACAACGAGCTGAAACCCCAGGAAATCCTCCGTCGTGTTCATCCCGAAGACGATGAAGAACGCCGACAAATCCCTCTGCACATGCCCTACATCGTCATCGTCATCGACGAAATGGCCGACTTGATGTTGCAGATGAAAAAAGAAGTCGAGGGCCACATCATTCGCCTGGCCCAGAAATCGCGGGCGGCGGGCATTCATCTGGTTGTGGCCACGCAGAAACCGACGGTTGATGTGATTACTGGCCTCATCAAGTCGAATTTGCCGTCGCGGATCTGCTTCAAAGTCACTAACAAGACAGACAGCCGCGTTGTACTGGATGCGATGGGCGCCGACAAGCTGCTGGGCAAGGGCGACATGCTATTTTTGCCGCCGGGCAGCAGCGACCTGATTCGCGCTCAGGGCACCTACGCCAGCGACAGAGAAATTCAGGCCGTCGTCGCCGCCCTGGAGGCGGAGCCGTGCTATGCTCCGGAATTAATGCAACTGCAAGTGAACGACAAAGGCGGCCCTCTGAGCGAACGCCTAGGCAAACGGGAAGACGAACTGTATGAAGCGGCCATCGAAATTGTTTTGCGCGAAGGGCGCGGCAGCGTATCGTTGTTGCAGCGTGCCTTGGGCATCGGCTACGGACGGGCAGCGCGGCTGATCGATTTCATGGCGGAAGACGGCATTGTTGGCGGCTACAACGGCAGCAATGCACGCGAAGTCCTGTACACGCCGGAGCAATGGGCGGCGGTGCGCAATGCGACAGCAGGGTAGAGCACAAACAGGGGATAGCGCCAAAGAAGAGGCGGGGCCAAGGCGGGTACGAGAGCGGCCCTGCCACGATCGCCGAGATGAGCAGACATTTTCTCCCCCAATAGGGCTTCCTCCCTGCGGCCATCAGCGCTTTGTGAACTCCCGCCCCCTTCACTCCGCACAGCGCGGCTCCACCGAAAGCAAGTTGACGGCGGACCTATACTCGACGCAAACTTTTCCGCCTGCAAGAATAACAGTCCTTAGTTTACAATAACGCTCAGGTGCTTCCCGACGGTCAGAGGTCAATCTCTTGGAGGTTGCTTGGTACATTCGTTGGTCACTGGCGGTGCGGGGTTTATCGGCAGCCATCTTGTTGAGGCGTTGCTGGCACGCGGTCAGCACGTCGTAGTACTCGACGATTTATCTACCGGCTCACTCGCCAATCTGGCAAATATTCGTAAACATCCTCAGCTGCGCTTCATTCACGACAGCATCACCAACACGAGCTGCTTGAATGAACTGCTCGATGAGGCCGACGAGGTATATCACCTCGCTGCGGTGGTTGGCGTACGCCGCGTGCTAGCTGATCCGGAACATACCGTGGCCGTCAATGTCGAGCCTGTCGAGGCGATCCTGCGGCGCTTGAGGGCCCGGCCTAAACCTCTATTTCTGGCCAGCACCAGCGAAATCTACGGCAAAAACCCCAAAACGCCGTTGGCCGAAGACGACGATTTTGTCTTCGGCCCCACGACGCGCAACCGTTGGGTCTATGCGTGCAGCAAAGCCATCGACGAATACCTGGCCCTGACGCAACATCAGCGCGAAGGGCTGCCTGTAGTAATCGGGCGATTCTTCAACGTGGCTGGCCCTCGTCAGGTAGGAACCTATGGCATGGTCCTGCCCCGCTTCGTCGAGCAAGCGCTGGCAGGCGGGCCGTTGCTCGTTCATGACGATGGCCGGCAGGTACGCTGCTTCGCTCACGTTGTGGATGTAGTGGGGGCCATCGTGAAACTGATGGCCTGTCCAGCGGCTTACGGACGCGCCTTCAATCTCGGCAGCGATCGACCGGTGACTATCCGTGAATTGGCTGAGACCGTCATTCGCCTGGTCAATCCCGCTGCGGCCATCGAACACGTTGCGTATGAACAGGCATTTCCTCCTGGATTTGAGGACATTCGCTACCGCGTTCCCGATTTGACGCGCGTGCGGCAAACCATCGACTATCGACTGGACCACGACCTGGAAACCATCATCCGCGACGTGTTGGCCTGGAAGCGCAACTCGGTTTGACGCCGGGAACGTTCCTTGCTTGGACAGCGAGCTTATATCAAACCGTTCCCTTGCTTCCGCGGCGGGCTGGTATCAAACCGATGCGTCGAGTATAACGGCATCGTGTTCCAGCTTCTGTAAACGCCTCAGGAATGTCAGCCATGCTTACTTCCGATGGGATTGCCATGATCGTGTTCGGGGTAGTGATGCTGCCCATCGCTGGCTACGTCTTTCAGAACGTGTGCAGCATGTGCGGGGCCGATCCGCCCACCTTTGGTCGCTCCGTCCTAGTTACGGTGCTGGTCGCGGTGACCGCTTTCTTCACCTTCGACGGCCTCGGCTACGGGATCGCTCTGGCTGGCCGCGATACCATCCATCTGCCTCCCGGTTACACGTACTGGAATTGGCTGCGCGAGCCGCTTTACCTGAAATGGCAGGCCTTGGGGCTGATTCCCTTGCTCCGTTGGTTGCCCGTCCTCGTCGCCGTCTGTTTGGCCGCGACGCTCTATGTGCTCATCCTCGCTGAACCGTTCCGCAACTGTATTGCTATTCTGGCGATTCAATGGACCTTAAATGTAGTGGCGATGGCAATCCTATCGTTTGCCCTATCGAATATTTTACACGTCATTGGTCCTCCATCGTTATCCTCGCCGGTCCCGGAGGCGGCGCAAAGCTCCGGCCTGTTTCAAGTGCCAGCGGAGGTAAGAGCGGCAACGCGTCCGAAATTTCCCCATAGCCCGCGGTCTGCGCGCCCGAAGGCCCTACCGGAAAACAAAGAGCCTGTCGCCACCGGCGCCGATCTGAAAAGCACCTTGGCTGCTCAGGAAAATGTGGCGGGACCGGCTCAAGGCCGGCTGCCCGAGCAGCTGCACGCCCTAGAGGAGCGTTTGGGGCCTTATCTTGAGCCGATCAAGGAAGCCTGTGCCCCGTACACGAAATACCTACCGGCAGCGGCGCAAGAATTTCTCGACGACGGCGGTTGGTGGCTGGTGCTGATCGCCTTGGTCGTGGCGGCCGCTTGCTGGCTGCGTTCCCTGGGACGCAGAGTGAAACGGATCGTATTTCCCTCACGACATCGCAAACGGCGCGGGCGCGGCAAAGGATCGCCTTTGGCCATCGACCTGGATCTGATAGGCGATGCGTTTACCGATCCGGGGCCCCAGCAGATCGCGGTACGCAGCCAGCCAGGCCGGCTGCGCCTTGTCGTCCTAGCACCCTCTCCCAGCTACATCGGCGATCTGGAGCCGGAGATGGCCGACAGCTTGCTGGATTGGATCCATCCAGGATTGGGAGACATCCTCGAATTCGATAAGCCGCGTCGCGTGGTTTGGCCGCGCTTCCCCAGTCTTAACCACTTTGTACAGATGTTTCACAGGCTAGTTCAAATCCCCGAAGCAAAAGGACGCCGTTCGCCGTGGATGCTGATCTCCGGATCGACGCGCCTGGGCCGGCAAACTATCTTTCTTGGATTGGCTGTTTTTCTCGACAAAACCAGCTACCAACGCACGGTCCAGGTGGTGAAAGAAAAATGGAATGAAGTCCTTGGCATGCAGGAAGTCCGCGAACCTGTTTGAAATGCTCTTTTTACTCTACTTACCCTTCGCGTAAACGCAACAAGCGTTCGACGAAGAACGAAAGCACGCCGCCGGTGAGAAGACAAACAATGTTGACAAAGCGAATGCCCGTTAGCAGAGCCAGAAAGAGGACAAGCAGAATGACTGCGGTCGCCCCAATACTGAGGAACACCCAATCGCGCTGACTGGGCCGAAGCTCTCCCCATAAAGTCTTCCATTGCTGAGCTAATTCTCCTCTTTCTGTCGGCTGCTCTTCCGTTGCGGGTTCAAGGATAGGCGGCGCACTGGCCACCTCCTCCGGCGCTGAAGCGGAGACAGGCGCGGCAGAGTGGGGAACAAGTTGTTCTTCTGGCGGGCTGGGCGCTGTCTCTTCTTCACTGGCCAGAAAGACGCGCAAACTCTTGGCAGCCTGGGCTGCGCTGCGCGGCCTCTGGGCGGGGTCTGTCTCGATCATCGATTCGACAAGCTGAGCGAGGAGTTCGGGCACATCCGGCGCCAACTGGCGGATGGGCGTCGCTCGCAGAATTCCCGCTTCGATCGCATCAGGAGGGAAAGGGAGTTGCCCGGTCAGGCTGTGATAAAAAGTGATGCCCAGGCGGAAGAGATCGCCGCGCGGCTCGGAAGGCAGTGTAAGTTCCGAGCTGTCCATCGGAAGGGCGGCAAGGACCGCTGTATCGAGAGCAGACGGATTGAACTGGGCGCGCGACACCCCTGCGTTTAAGATTTTCACATTGCGTGCTTTGCTCCTCGCTGATTTGCCGGCGAGGCTCAGAAGGAAGCTTTCGGAGTTCAGAGGCCCGGCCGGAACCTGGCTTTCGTGCAGGGCCTGTAGGCCCAAAAGGGCCAGGGCGAAGAACCGAGCAGCAGTGATCGGCTTCAAGCGGCCTCGCCGGGCGAGGACGTCAGCCAAGGTTTCGCCTTCGTCAAATTCGCGGACCAGGTAGTGCCGTCCCTGCGCCTCGCCGAAATCGAGCACCAGGTTGATGTTGGTGTGCCGCACACTTCGGGCTTTCTCCGCGGCGACCTGAAAGGCCTGCACCGCTTCGGGCTTGGCCGCCCTTTCCGCCGCCAGCACTTCCAGCACCACACGGCGCTGGAGTGGATCAAGAGCGAGATAAGCCCCAGCGAAAGGTCCTCCCGCCAGATGGTCGATCAGTTGGTACTGGTTCAGGCGGAGCAGTTCCGCCTTACCGTTGCGCAGCATCCGGACAACGAAAGCAGTCAGGTAACCATTGACGGTCAGCCAACGGGCGAATTTCTCCAGATCATTCACGTCGGTTCGATTGGGCCGGAACCAACGAGTACGCATCTGAGAGAAATCGGTGGAAGAAAGGAGTCGGCGCTCCGCAATCTCGTCGCAAAGTTGTTCGACACTTGAGATCATAAGGACAACCCGTGGAGTCAACGATGAGTTGCCTGCTAATATATCAGGCCGCCTTTCCCTCGTCCGCATGCTTTATCTCATGGAGGTATGTCTCCGCGTGCCTCCCGGAAATAGGAATAGGCAAGGCGAAGGATCATTGGACAAGCGAGGGAGGTTATCCTTGGTATGGGTCGTTGAGACGCTGCTTCACCGCCTTTGCCACAAGGAGGAGAGCGACAATCACCCCTTCCTTGCAGGAGAGGGCGAAGAAGAATCACAACTACCTGTGCTGAGTACAGCAGTACTTCGCAGAAGCGTCGTGCCATGCCGACACTTCTGCGAAGTACCGTTGACTGACTGGCTTTTCGTATGTAGGAGAGAAAAAAAATCCGGCGCTCTCGCAAGAGAGCGCCGGAGGACCAGACTTACTTACGGGTCCCGTCCATCCCTTCGGTAGCCTGGCAGCCTTATCCGTCCCCCTCGGACGGTTAAGAGCCCATAGCTTTGCGTCCCCGCCTCACGACGGGTTTGCCTTTATCGAGGACGGCCCAAGCCGCCGCCCTACTTTCGCTGTTGTCGCCGGTCCAGCCGTTGCCTCAACCGGCCACACCAGAACTGTAGAACGCATTTGCCGAATGTGCAAATCCGCCGCAATTTTTCTCCTGTTCCTTTTGCAAAGATTCATGCTCAGCTAGCTTGCGAGGAGGGAGAGAGACTTGTGCCGGATTCCGCTGGAGACCGTATAAAATGATGCATGTGAGGCCCTTATGCACCTTCGGAGGCGGCTGCACACTGATGTTAGATCTGCAAGCGGAACAATACGATCACGGGCAATCCTGCGCCGATTTGTATGAAGCTGTGGTGCAGTTGAAGCGTCGGTACGACCTCCATCCTTGCGCCGTGCGGCCGCGCGATGGCTTGGCTCTGCGCCGCGACAGTGAACGTGCGTTGGTGCAAGAGCTGGTTAAGCGCTTCCGTGAGCTGCCGATCGAGCAGCAGCGGCGTCTGCCGGCCCTGCTCAACAGCTTGGCCCAGTTGGAAGTTGTCATTGGCGATCTCGAATCGAGCCAGCGTGCTTTTCAGGAAGTGGCCCGCCTCGTTGCCGACCCCATCTCGCAAGCCGAGGCGCATCACAATGTCTACCACGTGGCCTTGGAACGCTGTGACTGGAACGAAGCCCTGGCCGCCCTGCGCCGCGCCGTCGCCCTTGATCCCGACGCCTTCGAGCCTTTCCCGTTCGCGCGCTATGAGCCGGAACGCCTCCTCGGCGCCGGCGGTTTCGGGGTTTCGTTTCTATGCCGCGCGCGCGATAACAATCGGCGCGTCGTCATCAAGGCATTGCGGGCCGATGGCCTCGAACGCGACGTCGCTACGCTGTTCCACGAAATAGGTATCTTGCAAGACCTCGATCATCCGGTATTGGTTCGCACTCACGATTGCGCCTGCGTCGGCGGTGAAGGCACGCGGCCGTATCTGGTGCTGGAATACCTCCAGGGGCAGACGCTGGCCGAGTATGTGGCTGAGCAAGGGCCGCTGACGCCGGAGGACTGGCTGGCCATCGCCTGGCCTTTGGCGCGGGCACTGCACGCGATACATGGCTGCGGCATCCTGCATCGCAGCCTGCGTCCGACGGCTGTATTGCTTGCTCCGGTCGTCGCCTCTCCCGGCCTCGAAACCGCCTCCCCGCGCTGGCGCGTCAAGCTGCTGGATACGGGACTGGCACTCAAGCGCACTTTGATCCACGCTTGTGCCAGCAATCCCGACGCCTGTTCGCAAACGACATTGGGCCGCAGCGTCGCTCGTACGCTTCCTTTCGCTCCTCTCGAAATGCTTGCTCGACCGAAAGGGCGCCTATGGATCGGTCCCCACTCCGACATCTACGGTTTCGGCAAACTGTGCGCCTTCGCTCTGACCGGCCGCATCGATCTCTCTCTTTATCCCTCTCCTGAGACAGGGGGAGAGAAAGGAGAAAGCGATTTACGGCGCGTGCCCGATGCCTGGCGGCAACTACTCGCCCACTGCACAGCCTGGACCATCGGCGCCCGTCCAGAACATCTGGGTCTCGTACTCGATCGCCTGGCGCAGCTGCCGGGGGCCGGCGAATGCATCCGCCGCATTGAGCACGACCTGCACGCGGTCACTATTGCCGAACACACTGCAGCCTTGGAGATCGCCCCCCATCAAGTCGCTGTGCTTGTTAAGCGCGGCAACGCCTATGCTCATCAAGGCGAACTCGATAAGGCTCTCGCCGACTATACCAAGGCCATCGAGCTGCAACCTGAGGATGCTTCCCTGTACCGTCGTCGCGCCCTGATCTACGCGCGCAGCCATGCTCTGGATGCCGCCATTGCCGACTACACCGAGGCGCTGCGCCTGGAACCGCGCAACATCGAAGCCCGCGCTAACCGCGGCCTGGCTTATGCACAAAAGAATGACTATGACCACGCCCTTGCTGATTACAACGAGGCGCTGCGCCTCAATCCGCGCGATCCGGTGCTGCTGTCTTATCGCGGCAGCGCTTACGCCTATCTTGGCGATCTCCCACGCGCCCTGGCCGACTACAGCGCTGCTCTGCGCCTGGAGCCGGACAAGGTGTTGCTCTACCACAATCGCGGCCGCATTCACGCTCAGCTGGGCAACTACGAACAAGCTATCGCCGATAATTTAGAGGCATTACAACTCCAATCCGATAATGCCAGCACGTACAACAATCTCGCCTGGCTATGGGTGACGCATCCGTGCCCCGAGCAACGTGATCCGGCGCGGGCCATCGAATATGCTCGCCGCGCTTGCGAGCTGACTCAGTGGCAGATCGCCGGTTTTCTCGATACTTTAGCGGCGGCCTATGCCGCTGCCGGTCACTTCGCCGAAGCCGTCGAACACCAACGGCGGGCCGTCGCACTGGCTGACGAGGCGGAGAAGGTGGACTATCAGTTGCGGCTGGAAGCGTATGAGGCGAGGAGGCATTTGTGACGTCGCAGAAAAAACCACCCAGACGCCAAGGGAACATAAAGTAGAAGAGCATCCGATGCGCATCGCTATTCTTACCAACGAATATCCGCCGCACGTTTACGGCGGCGCCGGCGTCCATGTCGAGTATCTCACGCGCGAACTGACGCGCCTGGATAACGGTGCCCATCACGTGACCGTCCTCGCCTTTGGAGAGCAGGCGATCCATCAGGGCAATTTGACCGTTCGCGGCGTGCGGCCAAACTTCACCTTGCCCTACCAGGATCCACGCCATGAGAAATTGATGGACACCCTGGCCCGTGATCTTCTTATGGCCGGCAGCCTGCGCGACATCGATGTGATCCATTGCCATACCTGGTATACGCACCTGGCCGGCTGCCTGGCCCGGCAATTGACCGGGGCGCCGCTAATACTGACGACGCATTCTCTGGAGCCGCACCGCCCCTGGAAAGTTGAACAACTGGGCACGGCCTACCAGGCCAGCACCTGGATCGAACGTACCGCCTACCGCAACGCCGACGGCGTGATCGCCGTGTCGGAGGCGATGCGTGAGGATGTGCATAGGCTCTACGGCGTGCCGCGCCAGCAGGTCCGCGTCATTCCCAACGGGATCGATCTGGACCAATATAAACCCACGCCGGATCGCACAGTCCTGATCCGCTACCACATCGATCCCGAGAAACCGTACATTCTTTTTGTCGGTCGCATCACGCGCCAGAAGGGGATCATCCATCTCGTCCACGCCATCCCGCACCTGCGTCCGGGGACGCAAGTCGTCCTGTGCGCCGGCGCTCCTGATACGCCGGAGATTGGCCGCGAAATGACGGCAGCTGTCGAGGAGGCCCAGCGGCGCACGGCCAATCCTGTAATCTGGATCGCCCGCATGCTGCCCAAGGACGAACTCATTCCGCTGTACTCCCAGGCCGCCCTGTTTGTGTGCCCTTCGGTCTACGAACCGTTCGGTATCATCAATCTGGAAGCAATGGCTTGCGGCACACCGGTCGTGGCCTCGGCGGTCGGCGGCATCAAGGAAGTCGTGATCGCAGAAGAGACCGGTCTCCTTGTGCCGTTCGAGCCGCGCAGCAGCAGCGACTTCGAACCTCGTGATCCGGAGCGCTTCGCCCTCGACCTGGCTGCCGTCATCAATCGTCTCCTCGACGATCCGGAGCGCCGCCGGCACATGGGGCAGAGAGCACGCGAACGGGTCGAACGCTCCTTCGCTTGGCCCAGCATTGCCCGGCGAACGTACGATTTCTACCAAGAATTAGCCGCAGAGAAACACAGATGAACACCGAGGGGATGAGCAGGGTTGCGTAAACGACCCGAGCAGTCCTCTCGTGGCGCTTACACGACTTGCTCACCGCAATCCCCCTTGGGTAGAGGGCACGCTCCAGGAGCAGTCTATGAACGCTCTTTTGTCACCTCTCCTCCAAAAACTGTGGGGCGGTCAACCCATCAAGGGGAAGGGAGAAAAAAGACCTCAATTACCCGTGCAGAGTTATCAGACACGGACGTGTCAAGCATTGCGATGAACGACGCGCTCCGTCAGCGCTTCCAGGATGGAACGACAAGGAGAGGAGGGCAGACAAGCCAACTCGGCGCGGGCTTCTGCGGCGAGTTCTTCGGCGCGGCGCTGGGCGTAGGCCATGCCGCCGCCTTCGATCAGATACGGCCGCAACGATTCGCGCTTGTGATTGTCCGGGCTGCTTAGGATCTGCCGGACGCGCACGGACAACGCCTTATCGCCCTCATTGAGAAGATAAATCAACGGCAGCGTCAGTTTTTGTTGCTCCACATCGGTGCCGAGCGATTTGCCCGTCGTCTTCTCTTCGCCGACCAAATCGAGCAAATCGTCGGCGATCTGGAACGCCAGGCCGATGCAACGGCCATAGCGCACCAGCGCTTGCACTACCTCCGGCGAGGCTCCGCTGTACAATGCGCCGAGATGACAGCAACACGCCGTCAATTCTGCTGTTTTGCCATCGATAATGTCAAAATATTCCGCCTCGCTCAGGTCGAGGTTGCCGCGCTGAAGCACCTGACAAAGTTCACCTTCGCAAACGCGGTCGGTGGCTTCACCGATCATCCGGCAAGCGCGGGCGTCGTCGAGCGTGCTAGCCAGGTGAAACGCATGAGTGAATAAATAATCGCCGAGTAACACGCTGGTTTGCACGCCCCAGACGGCGTTGACCGTGGCCAGGCGGCGGCGGATGCGGGCGCCATCGAGCACGTCGTCATGCACCAGCGTGGCGGTGTGGATTATCTCGACGACGGCGCCCAGGACGTGATGGGCCGGGGTGATGCGTCCGCAAGCACGGGCCGTCAACAGCAGCAACATCGGCCGCAATCGTTTGCCGCGGTAGTGCTGGACGTGAGCGACGACCTCGGCGACGCGCGGGTGCCTGTTTTTCAGGACACGGGCCAGGATGCGCTCGACTTCTTCCAGGTCGGCGGCGATGGGAGCATACAGGTCCAGTCCTGGGGCGATCAACGGTGGAAGGGCCAGAGTGACCGGATTCATGAGGGTTCCACCACCGAACCTCTTATGAGCTGGAAGCGTAAGCGACAGCAAATAATCTGTCGCTTATGCTTCCAGTTCGTAAGCGGCCCGGCATGAGGTTGCCGAAACTTCAATTCTCGTTGCATCCTATAAAGCCGCGGCGCCAGCGTCAATCTTCGCGCCGGAAGACGCCGCTGCGACCGCCGCTCTTTTCTTCTAACCGTATGCGCTCGATGGTCATAACACGATCGACGGCCTTGCACATATCGTAAACGGTCAAGGCGGCGACACTCACCGCCGTCAGCGCCTCCATCTCGACGCCGGTGCGTCCCAAGACGCGCACCGTCGCTTCGATGCGGAGTAAATCGTCGCCGGCGAACGTGAAATCGACGGCAGCGCTGGTGAGGGGCAGCGGATGACAGAGGGGAATCAACTCGCCGGTGCGTTTGGCAGCCATGATGCCGGCCAGGCGCGCGACTTCGAGCACGTCGCCCTTGGCCAGGCCGCGATCACGGATGAGGGCGAGAGTGGTCGGCGCCATGCGCACCAGACCGCTGGCCTTGGCCTCGCGCAGCGTCTCGGCCTTGGCGCTGGTGTCCACCATGCGGGCGGCGCCGTGTTCGTCGAAATGCGATAATTCGGACATGAATTATCCTTCCGGGGTATCGATCAACGTTTGTAAACGTGCCGCCAATTCGGGCGGTAAGCGCTCAAGCCAGGTTGCATCCATCAGGCCGACCTCCAGCAAATCGCGCAAGTGTGCGGTCCTTGTCTCGAAACGCCGTCAGCTTGATGCGGACCAAAGCGGGCAGTGACAATACCCGAAAATGATCTGCTCTTTCTGATTCGGCCACATCTCCATTGCTTCAAGGGAAAAGGGGCCCGGAACTGCCATACATTTTCCTCTCGGTTAGCGATGTTTCGCAGAGGCGTCGTCGTTTAGCAACAGCTGCACGTCCTCGCACACCCAGCGTGGTCGAAAGAATTGCAGATCGTAAATCTCCCGTAAACGCCCGCGCCCATCGAGCAGAAACACCCGTGAAGGGTGATCCAGCTGTCCATTTGCCGTCGGACGTACCCACATGCCCCACTCCGACAATACCTTATCGATCTGCTGCGGCGAGCCAGTCAGAAACGTCCAGTGTTTCGCATCGATGTCATACAAGCGCATGTACTCGCGGAGCGCGGCCGGCTTGTCGCGGGCTGGATCGAGCGTGATCGACACCAAGTGTACCTTGTCGAGCAGTCCCGCTTTGGCCAGCGCCTGCTGGGCCAGGACCATGCGATGCGTCGTGGCCGGGCATGTGCCGTTGCAAGTGGTAAACACGAAACTCACCAGCACGACCTTGCCGCGCAACGACGACAGGCGAAACGGCTTGCCGTCTTGCGTCGTCAGGGTGAAATCGGCCGGGGTGCGAATCACCGCCAGGCGCGAATTGTCTGTTTCGCCAACAGAGGCCAGCAGCGCCGTCAACAATGCCAATGCGGACATGGCCGATCGTTCCTCAGTACAAGAGCATGTCGTGTCCGCGCGCGGGTCCCGTTTTGAACTTGGTCAGATCGACGTTGAATTTCGGGTCCATTTTCATGCCGTCGGGACCGACGCGGATTAACCGCACCCAGAAATCATCGGAGCGGTCCATGGTGCTTAAGAGCGAATTGGTGACGTACATGCGCTGGCCGTCGCCGGTCAGGTGCAACATGTTCGGCTCCACGCCGGGCTTGACGGTGCTGAAGAGTTTGGGATTTTTCAGGTCGCTCACATCCCATTGCTGCACTTCGTCCGAGGCGAAACAGCTGACGAAGAGGAAACGGCCGTCCGGCGATTGGCTGAGATCGACGGGCAATTTGCCGGTGTCGCACAACTTGCGGGCTGTGTAATGATTTTGGGCATCGCCTTCCCAGACCCAAATGGAATCGGCCAACGCGCAATTGACGTAGCCGTGCTTGGCGTCCTTTTTTAGCGACCAGCGACACTCCAAGGGTGATGCTGCGGTCGTAAGCGTCTGGAGCAATTTGCGCCCACGGAAGTCCCAAATTAGCAGTTTGTCGCCGAATTGTTTGAGGTCCATCTGCGCCATGGGTTTGCGATAGTTCTGCGGTGGGGTGAAGCTGGACGTGACCATGCGATTGAGGTCTGGATTGATGGCCACATCGTAGCCGTAGGGCGCTTCGTGGGGCATCTCCCAAGTACGGATAAGTTTGCCGTCGTTGGTGAACTCAGCGAGTCCGGCTGGCAGTCCGCCGTCTTTGCCGCCAAGAAAACTGATGAGCATTCGTCCGGGCAGGGCATAGGGCGAATGCGGGCCGGTCAGACCCGTTTCCTTGGACGAATCGAACGCCTTGACCAGCTTCGGCTTGGCAGGATCGTCAGCCACGTTGATGACGAACAGGCGATTGGAGAACAGACTGCATCCCCAAATGTGCGTGCGGTCGTCGGTGAAACCGAAGTGGTGCGTTTCGTTGCCCGCCGAGCCGAGGTCAAGCTGATAAAGAATTTGCCCGTACTTCGGCGATTGGGCATCGACATCGATGACGGCGAGGAAATCGTTGTCCTTGGCATCGGCATCGACGCAGAAGACGTAGAGATATTTCTCGGGCTTCTCCAGCCGTTTGACGAAAGGCGACAAACACGTCTCCGCCGGCGCAAGCGCCAGCCCCAGCAAGCCGGTGAACAGGATCGCCGTTAGGGTCATCACGGTCCAGCAACGTATCGATGTCACGGCAGCCTCCGAAAATTGTCCGCGAAAAATAGGTGCAAACGTCCTCTTGTCATGGTACTATCCTTTTCGGAAAAGGGGTAGTTTCGGTTAGCCGCGACGCGCAGCGGAGCGCGAGGCCCCCGCGCTCCGCCGCGCGGCGCGGCTAACCGAAATTATTCCGGAACGCGCTTTAAACGACCACAAGGAGATCCACCATGAAGCAACGCATCTCGATCATCGCGGCCCTGCTGGCCGCTGCTCTGGCGGCACCGCACGCCCGCGCCGATGTCCGACCGCACGCACTTTTCACCGATGGACTGGTGCTGCAACGCGGGAAGCCTTGCCCGATTTGGGGCACCGCCGATCCAAGCGAAAAAGTGCAAGTATGTCTCACGGGGACGGGGAAAGGTTCCACGGTCCTCCTCGAGGCCGGGATGACAGCCGGCAAAGATGGAAAGTGGGAAACGGCTTTCGTTCTCGGGCCCGAACTCGCGGGCGGCCCCTACACGCTGACCATCAAGGGCAAAAACACCATCACACTCAAGGATGTCTACGTCGGCGAGGTATGGGTTTGCAGCGGCCAGTCGAACATGGAATGGCAGCTCATAAGCACGCACAACGCCGAGGAAGTCATCAAAAACGCCGCGAACCCTCAAATCCGCCTATTCACCGTGCCAAAGAACACAGCCGACAAGCCGTTGGAGGGCTTCAAAGGTGATCCGAAATGGCACGAGTGCAATCCCGAAACGGTTCGGCATTTCTCCGCCGTCGCCTACTTCTTTGGCCGGGATTTGCAGAAGGCCCTGGGAGTGCCGGTCGGCCTGATTCATACTTCCTGGGGCGGCACGCGCGCCGAGGCGTGGACCCGCCGAGATGTCCTGGAAGCCCACGAGGAATGGAAGAACGAAGCCGCCGATTATGCCAAGGCGATGGAAAAGTACAAGGAGACAGCGGCCAAGGCCAAAGCCGAAGGCAAGAAAACGCCGCGCGGGCCTGGTCCACAGAACGCCCCGGGGGCATTGTACAACGGCATGATCGCTCCGCTGATTCCCTATGCTATCAAGGGCGTTATCTGGTATCAGGGCGAATCAAACGCTGGCAAAGCCTATGCGTATCGCAAGCTGTTCCCCCTCATGATCCAGAACTGGCGCGACGATTGGAAGCAAGGCGATTTCCCCTTCCTGTTTGTGCAGCTGGCGCCCTATATGGCTATTGTCAGTGAGCCGCAGGAAAGCGCCTGGGCGGAGCTGCGCGAAGCGCAGCTGTTGACCTTCCTGCACAGCAAAAACACCGGCATGGCCGTCATCACCGATGTCGGCGATCCCAAGGACGTTCATCCGCGGAAGAAAGAGCCGGTCGGCGCCCGCTTGGCCTTGGCGGCCCGCGCTCTTGCCTACGACGAAAAGATCGAGTATTCAGGTCCGATATATGATAAAATGGAGGTCAAGGACGGCAAGGCCGTACTGCACTTCAAGCACGTCGGCAAGGGATTGGTAGCGAAGGATGGGCCGCTGCAAGGTTTCACAATCGCCGGCGCCGACCGGAAGTTCTACAACGCTCAAGCCGAGATCCAGGGCGATACCGTGTTGGTCTGGTGCGCTAAGGTGCCTCAGCCGGTCGCCGTTCGCTATGGCTGGGCCAACTACCCCGTCGTCAATCTGTGGAACAAAGATGGCTTGCCCGCCTCGCCGTTCCGCACCGACGACTTCCCCGGCGTGACCGTGTCCAAACGTTGATGCTGGGGAGGCTGTGACCCTAAGAACTGCCAGACGGCCTTCCCTTCCCCCTGGTGGAGGAGGGCGAATGATTTCCCTCCCCCCCTGGTGGGGGAGGGTTAGGGTGGGGGAGTAGGCTTACAGCTACAGGTTAGGTACTATTTAGGATTTCTTCTTCGGTCATGGTTGGCATATGCGAAGGCTATGGCGAGATATGGGAAACCTCCGCGACGCCGAATGCTGTTTTACCTTCAGCGTAGCAGAAGGCTCGTGGTTCGCCATTGTCATTCATAGTTCTGGACTTACGCAACCAACTTGGAAACCTACCCCTGTAAGAGTTCACACTCCCCGCTCGCCAGTTGTGCTACCGGGGGGTTGACACCCCCCGCTCGCCCAGAACTACCGGGGAGTTCACACCCCCCGCTCGCCCAGAACTACCGGGGAGTTCACACCCCCCGCTCGCCCAGA
>Ga0078972_1004197_pt2 | contig 33062 bp, 23 predicted proteins | sample YelNatPaOPGAMG01_FD_67568 | JGI IMG/M metagenome (GOLD analysis project Ga0078972, IMG submission 67568) | Hot spring thermophilic microbial communities from Obsidian Pool, Yellowstone National Park, USA - OP-RAMG-01 (SPADES assembly) (version 2) | ecosystem: Environmental > Aquatic > Thermal... | reverse complement strand
TCAGGACGCACAGGGTTCGGATAAGCATGTACCTCACTAAACGATGCATTAGCCTGTGTAGCATCAGTCATATAGGAGACAAGTCCCTGGTTAGTACCAATAAATAACTCTCCGGTACTATTATTTAGCGCCAAAGATAAAATCGTATTTGAAAGCAGTGGAGAGTTATCCACCGTAAAATTTTGAAGTATTTGCGTGCCATCCGGAGAAACTAAATAGAGTCCGGCATCTTGTGTCCCGATCCATTTTCGATTTGCACCATCAACGGCTATTGCATTAATCCGTTCATTTCCAAGCAAATAATCAGCTAAATTAGAACCATCGTTTCGAGGAACTTTAATACGCCAAATGGTAAAACCAGGAGAAAAAACATTGTTGGGATTTTGAATCACAATCGGTCCCTTCGCAGTGCCAATCCATAGCTGCCCGTTCAAATCCTGGGTGATACAAAAATAAAAATCAGATAAAAACACATTGCCGTCCTGATCCACAAAAGATGAAAAAAATTTCGATTGATCATCCTGTTGATTGGTTAATGTCCCATTATCATCAAATACAAAGACACCTGGATTGAGACGGGAAGAGATAATCCATTTCCGATTTGGATTTGTATTGTCAATGAGGATATCTAATACATTTGAAAACCCTTTAATCGCATCAAAATAAAGGCTATGGACAATTCCATCCGGTGATAAGTATTTGACAGGATCATTAATTTGGGTATTAAGAAACCATAAATTCCCATTTTGATCAAACTTTAACCCGTCAATTCGTTGATATTGCAATTGGTTGCTTTTACCTGGAAAAATGGATTCCACTCCACTATTCAAACAATTATACCATTTTGCAAAGGTGTTGTTTTTGAATTCGTATAAGCCCATGCCATAAGCGCCTACAAAAAAATGCGTATTATCTTTCGGATCAGGAGCAACAGACACAAAATCGGTGGTAGAAGGCATATTCGTTTGTTGACTGATGGCAACTCCGTCAATATTGGTCCATTGATTATTTTGAAGCATAGAAACGGATGCCGGATGAAAATATTGGACATCCCAAGCCCCTCCGGGTACCACAAACAATTTGTTGCCACCAAAAGTCATTCCCCAAGGACTATTGTCGAAAGGACCGGATGGCGTAAAAGCATTCACGGCTTGTCCGCTTTGATTCACTTGCTGCAAACCGGCGTTGCCCGAAGCTAACCAAAAATCGTGAGAAATAGCATCGTCATACGCAATTCCTATGGGAGAAAAACCTGGCAACGAAATGATATTTAAATTCTTATCATAAACAACCGTGGATGATTGAGTGGAAGAAATAAAGTAAAGATACTGATTGTCACTTTGCATGCGCGTGATCTGCGTCAACGAAGACACAGGACTCCATGTTGTCCCGTCAGCAGATTTATAAACCGTTCCATTGGATTTAAGCAACCAAAGAGCATTGCCAAAAGAGATTAAATTTACATTCGTACCGGTCGGAACTGCTGCTACGTTGCTCCAAACCTGAAAGTTGGCTAAATTATGACTGGATGCATCAGCTTGAGATAACCCATTAGTTGTCAATCCGTAAATTTTCCCATTGAAAATGGCAGTTGACAGCACACGAACATAACTTCCTCCCGATCCGATCACATACGAATCGCTGATTTCATGTTTTTGCATATTGACCACCACAATTCCAAAATTGCACGATAAATAAGCCAGATTGTTGGAAAATAGAATGGAATTGACCGTTTTATCAATAGTCGCTTGTTTGAGATACAAATCGGGAAGATTGATCACCCCTGAACCGGAGAGAAAATCCATATTTGAATTAGCATACACTACCAACAATTGATCGTTCGCAGCATCATAAGCAATCTGAGCAATGTTATTGTCACTTAATCCATTTATTTTTGAATACAATTCAATGCTTTGATCGTTTGTATCCACAGAAAACAAGGCATTCGAACCTACGGCGTACACTTTGTGAGGTGTCACGGCAACTTGAGTGACATTACGATATGAAAGATGGGTTTGCCATTGCCCTGTTCCAACCTGAGAATAAAGCGATAAAGGAATACCCGCCCAAAAAGCAATCATTGCTATGAAAGGAAAAATGCGCATAACCTTGTTTTTTTAGTAACCAACAAATGAATGAATAATAAAACAAAAGTAAATAAATATATTCGTTCATGGATCATTGATGCAAAAAAAACGCTATATGAGCGAATCACATAGCGTTTCCGGTTTTTCTTGTAATGATAGTCCGATCAAAAAGCGTTCATCATGTGTTCAACTTCCGAAATAATGGACTTGGCAAAATCGTCCACAGATTGAGTTCCCTGATCCCCTTCTCCTTGTTTACGAACGGCAACTACGCCGGCTTCCATCTCTTTTTCACCGACAATCAACAAATAAGGAATACGTTTCAACTCGTTATCTCGAATTTTTCGGCCGATTTTTTCGTTTCGATCATCCACTGACACGCGGATATCCTTCAAATCGAGCTGATGAGCAATCTGATGAGCATAATCGTTGAATCGTTCGCTGATTGGCAACACCACCACCTGTTCAGGAGTCAACCACAACGGAAATTTACCTCCGGTATGTTCAATTAATACTGCCACAAAACGTTCCATTGAACCAAAAGGTGCACGGTGAATCATCACCGGTCGATGTTTTTGATTGTCAGCACCGGTATATTCCAAATCAAAACGTTCAGGCAGGTTATAATCCACTTGAATAGTGCCCAATTGCCAACGACGTCCAATGGCATCTTTCACCATAAAATCAAGTTTTGGACCATAAAAAGCTGCTTCACCCAAGACCACATTGGCTTTGAGTCCCTTTTCACGACAAGCTTCCACAATGGCGCTTTCCGCTTTTTCCCAATTCTCGTCGGTTCCGATATATTTTTCTTTATCGTTCGGATCACGGAGCGATATCTGTGCTTCAAAATTCTTAAAGTCGAGCGCATTGAAAATGATAAAAATAATATCCATCACTTTCAAAAACTCATCTTTTAATTGATCCGGACGACAAAAGATATGTGCATCATCTTGAGTAAATCCTCTAACCCTTGTCAAACCGTGTAATTCTCCACTTTGCTCATAACGATAGACGGTTCCGAATTCGGCATAGCGAATGGGTAGATCTTTATACGAATGTGGCGATGAACGATAAATCTCACAATGGTGCGGACAATTCATCGGTTTCAGTAAGAATTCTTCTCCTTCTTGCGGAGTATGAATGGGTTGAAAAGAATCTTTTCCATATTTGGCATAATGACCAGAAGTGACCCACAACTCTTTTTGACCAATATGAGGCGTAATGACCTGCTGATAACCAAAGCGTTTCTGAATCCGTTTCAAAAAATCTTCCAAGCGATTGCGCAAGATGGTTCCTTTGGGCAACCAAAGAGGCAATCCGGCTCCAACAGCTTGCGAAAAGGTAAACAGTTCCAGCTCTTTTCCAATTTTCCGGTGATCTCGTTTTTTTGCTTCTTCCAAAAAAAGTAAATAGTCATCGAGCATTTTCTTTTTTGGAAAGGTAATGCCATAAATACGCGTCAGTTGCTTGCGCTTTTCATCACCACGCCAATAAGCTCCGGCCACACTCAACAATTTGATGGCTTTGATTTCGCCGGTATTTGACAAATGGGGTCCGCGACACAAATCGGTAAAGTTTCCCTGCGAATAAAAGGAAATGGTTCCATCGGTCAAGTCGTTAATTAATTCTGTTTTATATTCATCTCCTTTTTGAGCAAAAAAGGCTAATGCTTCCTGCTTGGAAACCTCTTTCCGAACAATGGGTTCTTTTTTTGCGGCCAATTCCATCATTTTTGCCTCAATGGCAGGTAAATCACCTTCTTTGATGATCGCATCGCCCGGATCCACATCATAATAAAATCCATTTTCGATGGCCGGTCCGATTCCGAATTTTATGCCCGGATAAAGTTCTTGCAGTGCTTCAGCCATCAAATGTGCCGACGAATGCCAATAGGCATGTTTTCCCTCAGGATCATCCCATTTATAAAGTTGAACAGCAGCATCTGTTTCTATTGGACGTGTCAAATCGAACGTTGTTCCGTTGACACCAACGGCCAACACTTCCGCAGCTAAGCGCGGACTTATACTTTCAGCAATTTGTAATCCGGTAATTCCTTTTGGGAAATCACGAACGGAACCATCAGGAAATGAAATATGTATCATCATGTTCTTCTGTTTATGTAATCTGACGTTTGAAGTAAGCTCTTGCAAAAATGATTGGTTTCTTTTGCAAAGGTACAATCTTTTAGCATTTCACAAACAAAACCAATACAAAAAAAGCTGTCCTTGTGAGACAGCTGATGAATTCAATTTTTGAGCCTCTTGTCGGATTCGAACCAACGACCCCGAGATTACAAATCACGTGCTCTGGCCAACTGAGCTAAAGAGGCAGTTGGGTAAGCTTACTACATCGCACCGCTACAACCTTTTACCCTTGCTGCGATCAAACCCTGGGGGATTCAAAGGGAGCTGGTCGTGTAGGACTTACCCACTGCAAAAGTACATCTTTTTCACGAAACGAGCAAGAGGTTGTGCTGTTTTTGAACAAAGAATCTTCTTTCACAATAGGCCATTCACATTCAATGAATTGGATTTTATATTCATCCCGTTGATTCCAAAAATCATTCCTTATTCAATGCCTCCTGATCGTTCGTTATGGATATTTCTCAACGGATTTTGATTTATCAAATGATATTCCTGACGATTTTTGAAAACATCATACGCCAAAAAGAGCGCATGACGAAAAGAGCTTTCGGAAGCGATGTTTTGACCAGCGATGTGATATGCCGTGCCATGTCCCGGGGATGTTCGGATAACAGGCAATCCGGCGGTAAAGTTGACTCCTTCTTCCATGGCAAGTGTTTTAAAAGGAATCAGTCCCTGATCGTGATACATGGCTAACACGGCATCGTAACTTTTGAACGTGCCGGCGCCAAAAAATCCATCGGCAGCAAAAGGACCTACACAAATAATGCCTTCTTCCGTGCAGGCAGCCAGTGCAGGACGAATGAGCGTTTCTTCTTCGTTTCCGATCAAGCCCTCATCACCGGCATGCGGATTCAAACCCAGCACGGCAATACGAGGCCGAACAACACCAAAGTCTTCCTTTAAACTCCTGTTTAACAAACGAATCTTCTCTTCAATCAATGATGAAGTAAGCGTGGAGGCAACCTGAGACACCGGAATGTGACCTGTGACCACGGCAATGCGAAGCACATCACTCACCATGAGCATTAACGCTTTTTTCCCTTCATTAAACACCTGCTCTAAATATTCGGTATGTCCGGGAAACGTAAATTCCAGAGATTGAATGTTTTTTTTGTTGATCGGTGCAGTGACAATGGCATCGAGTTTACCGGCAGCCAAATCACGAACCGCAGCATCCAGTGATTGAAAAGAAGCCGTGCCGGCCATTTCTGTCGATTTTCCCAAATCCACTTTCACATCGTCGCTGATACAATTGATGATATAAGGTTTTTTAGCCGTTGCCTCTTCAATGTGGGCAATCGATGTTAATGATAACTGTTCTAAATTCAAAGTTTTACGATAATAGGCTGCCACTTTTGGTGAGCCGTAAAGAACGGGAGTACAAAATTCATAGAGATGATTTTCAAGCAATGTCTTTAATATTACTTCGTATCCTATTCCATTAATATCACCTTGCGTGATGCCAATAATCATTCTTTTATTTTCCATAGTTTTTCTATTATCGAGAAATGGATCAGTTGAAGGAATCACCTTCTTTATTCTTCCGTTGTATGATTGAAAGTAAGATCTTTTTTTTGTTCTTCGTCATGCATTCTGGCAGTCGATAACAACCCGCAAGCTGCTAAAATATCTTCACCGCGCGATCGACGAATGGTACATCTGATTCCGTTGTCAGTCAAATAATCACGTAAAAAAATCATTTTTTCTTCCGAAGCTCCTTTTAAATCAACTCCCGGAATGGCATGATAACGAATCAGATTAACGCGACAAGGGATGTTTCGTAACAATCGGACTAATTCTCTGGCATGACGTATGCTGTCATTGACATGATCAAAAACAATATACTCAAACGAAACGCGTCGTTGATGTCTAAAGTCATATCGTTTGATCACTTCAAGCACCTGTTCGATGGGATACACTTTTTCCATTGGCATCAACGATTGCCTTTCGGAAGCAAAAGGCGAATGCAGGCTGACAGCCAAATGACATTGCGATTGTTCCAAAAAACGAATCATTCCTGGAATCAGTCCAATGGTCGAAACGGTAATTCGACGAGGACTCCAAGCATAACCGTAAGCAGCCGTCAAAATTTCCAATGCTTTCAGCACTTCATCGGTGTTGTCAAACGGCTCACCCATGCCCATAAACACTAAGTTCGTGAGTTGGTTCCGCTCCGGAAGAGACAATATCTGATTTAAAATGTCGGCTGCTGTTAATTGCTCCGAGAATCCTTGTTTTCCTGTTTGACAAAATCGGCAATTCATCTTACAACCGACTTGAGAAGAAACACATAAGGTAGCACGGTCTTCCTCCGGAATAAAGACACTCTCAATGTAATGGCCGGAAAGAGATTTGAATAAATATTTTCGAGTGCCGTCTTCAGAAACAGCTACTTCGACCGGTTCAGAACGTCCGGTAACATATTGATCGGATAAAAGAGCTCGTTTGGATCTTGATAAATTAGTCATTTGGTCCAAATGGACGGCATGTTCCACATACAGCCAATGAGCAATTTGTTTTCCTGCAAAAGAAGGTAATTGATTTTCAACGGCCAAAGCCTGCAACTCCGTCAATGTTAACCCCAACAAAGGTTTTCTTTCCATGCTTTTTTGAATTGTTCATGCAAAGATAGCAAACAAAACGGAGAATGCAGTGCTCAGCCGGTGAAACATGGATCAGTCAAACTGATCGGTAATGCTGCCATAACGATGATATTCAAACGCAATGCTTTGTTCCTTCAGGTAATGCAACAATTCAAGACGTCCTTCCACCAACGGTTTGGCTGTAGCTACATATTTTCCTAAAGCAGCCGATTTCTTAAAAAATGCATCCGAAAGTTGATGGTGACATGTCCGAATCCGTTCGTATTGATCCATTTCGTTCAAGAACTGTTCTTCCGATTGGACACGAATCGTAAAATGACCTTCGGCAAGCTTTTTTAAGGAATCGAGTTTCCCGTCATGCTCATCCATGCTAATGATCAAAGGCGTTTTAGCTACATTGGCAGCAGTGACAATGAGTAAAACATCCAATAATGAATCAGCGTCATGAAGACGCAACGCCATGTTTTTCAATGGCAAATAACGGAAGGTATTTCGTTCACCCATAATGTGATGAATATCATTCTCCTGTGAAAATTCATCATTCCAATTTTTCAAATAACTATCCAAAGCCACTTTGTAGCGAAGGTGATCCTTTTCATTTAACAACGATGCAAAAGCATGAAATCCGTTGAGATCAACGTGAACATCCGGATAATGAGGAACTTCTTCAATTTTCACAAAGTTGGAAACATAATTGCGACCACCTGCTTTCAATCCGCCGCCAAATGCAGAACGTTTCATTCCGCCAAACGGTTGTCGATTGACGATTGCACCTGTAATACCACGGTTAATGTAAAGATTACCGGCTTCAATGCTGTTTTTCCAAAGCAATTGTTCGTTTTCGTCCAAACTTTGCAATCCGGCTGTCAGACCATATTCTGACGAATTGGCCAAGTCGATGGCATGTTGAATATCGTCAGCACACACCACGGCCAAAAGCGGGCCGAAAAGTTCGGTTTTGAATGTATAACTACCGGGCTTAACGCCCCATTTCACGCATGGCTTGAGGATGTAATGCTGCTCATCGACAAATTCAGGCGGCACAAGCCACGATTCCCCTTCTTCGAGATGTTCAATGGCATAAAGCAATTTAGTATTTTCCGACGTAATCATCGGGCCGACAATATTGCCGCCTTCCCAAACACCACCTGTGTGCAGACTTTTCACCGCATCAATCAGTTTATCTTTAAATTCCTGATCGTCATACACCTGTTTTTCCAGAATTAACAACGAACAAGCTGAGCATTTTTGACCTGCATTGCTAAAAGCAGATGTGACAATATTTTGAATGGCATGATCGCGATCGCCGCTGGCCGTGAGAATGATGGCATCTTTTCCGCCTGTTTCAGCAGACAACGGACAGGTTGGATTGTTTGCCAACAAACGCAACGCGGTGTCTGTTCCTCCGGTCATGATGATATGTTGAATTGCCGGATGTGCAGTCAAATAATTCAATGGTTCGCGTCCATCGACACAAACCAATTGGAGCGCCTCTTTAGGAACGCCGGCATCCCAAAAACATTGTGCAAATTCCCAAGCTACAGGAAACGCTGCTGTAGCCGGTTTCAGAATGACAGTGTTTCCACCTGACAAGGCAGCCACCACGCCGCCTACGGGAATAGCTAAAGGAAAATTCCAAGGCGGAATGACCAAAACAACTCCTTTGGGTGAAATAGAAACCGTCTTCAATTGTTCAAAACGCTTCATGGAAATAGGATAAAATCGACTGAAATCGGTTGCTTCAGAAACTTCCACATCCCCTTCAGTAAAGGTCTTGCCGGTCACGGCTGCCATACAACCGATCAGATTGCCTCGACTGTTTCCTAAATTGATGGCCACTTGATGTAAAATACGGTTGCGTTCATCCAACGTCGTTTTACGCCATCCGGCAGGATCGGCATCGGCGATGCTGATGATTTGTTTGACTTGTTCTAACGATGACAAATGAACTTGACAAACCATCACTTTTTCCTGCTGACTGCGATCAAAATAAGATTGTTTCTTTTCGGTATAGACAAAATCACTTCCAATTTGAACCGGAATTTGATATGGTTCCGTTGCAGGCGATTTTTTCCAATTCTTGCGAATTTCCTGCATCCACAAACGATTGGGTTTCAAATAAAAGTCAGTGTCAGGTTCATTGACAAAATGATCTAAATCGCCAACGGGTTTGGCCGGCAAACGTCGATCCTGCTGTCTGAACGAAAAGGCTTTCATGGAATCTTTCATTTGATAAGCTTCTATAAATTGCTGTTGCAAAAAATTCCATTGTTTGCTGTCGAGTTTCAAATTGAAAGAATAACTTAAAAAATTATCTTTCCCCGTGTTTTCGTCCAAACGACGCACCAGATAAGAAACTGCATTCAAGAAATGTTCATTTTTCACAACCGGAGTGTACAAAATAATTTGTTTTCCCATGCTGCGCATCACCCGAGGCAAATGATTGGCCATTCCTTCGAGCATTTCGAACGTAACGAATTCGGAGACATTGTTTTTCTTGCTCAATAAGTCGGCATATCCCAAAGAAAAGAAATTATGAGAAGCCACACCGACATGCAAAACCCGCGCATTGTCAGCTTCCAGCGCCCGATCTAAAATGTGCAAATAATTGGCGTCCACTTCCACTTTTGTTCTCAAAATCGGATTTTCCCATCCACGCAACGATGAAGTAATGGATTCCATTTGCAGGTTAGCCCCTTTCACCAAACGCATTTTGAGCGGTGCGCCTCCGGCAGCTACCCGTTGATGGGCAAACTCAAGCAATTCGGTCTGAAAATTCCACGCATCAGGCAGATAGGCTTGCACCACGATCCCGGCAGTATAGTTTTTGAATTCCTGATCAGCCAACACCGTTTTGAACACATCCAACGTCAACTCTGTATCCTTGTACTCCTCCATGTCCAAATTCACAAACTTCGGAGTGAGTTTTCCTTGCTCATCTTTATAAGGATAATCAATGGATTGACGGTAAATGGCAGCTAAACGTTCGCACAAATCACGTTTATTTTGTTCGTAATTTAACGGATTGATCTGAGCATAAATACCAGATATTTTAATCGAAATATAATTGATTCGGGGATCTTTCAATGCTTCTAAATATCCGTAGTAACGTCGATCTGCTTCCGCATCACCCAATACTACTTCACCTAACAAATTGACGTTCTGCCCTATTTGTTGTTGCCGACGCGCGTCTAAATGTTTATTTAAAACGGAAGGATCAGCATCAATGATCACTTTGGAAGTGTCAGAGCGTAACCTTTTTTTGAAAATGGGAACCGAAATAAAATCAAACCAATACCCAAACGCAGTAAACAATTCCAACAAAAACGCATCCGAGGAGCTGAAAAAAGCCGGAACACCATATTTTTTTATCAACACCTTCATGCGACGAGCTAACTTTTTATCATCTCTTATCTGAGATGACTCATCTAACATCTTCGACAGAAGGATTTTGTCATTCGGATTTTGAATGAGAATGGCATACTTCTTTTGCTCTTTCAATTCATCTTCGGTAATCTCTTTTTCTGATTTTGCCAGAAAATCTTTCGCCCAGTTGACAACTTCGGCTGATGTGATCTTTTCCATACGATATAATTTTTAGTTTTTGTAAATCAACTCGTTTCAGCTTGAATGCAGATCATTGTATTTTAGCATGTTACGCACCATTTCATGACGAACATCCACTGAAACAAAAACGAGCGAAAGATAGAAAAACTTTTGATAAAAAAACGAAGATTGAAAAAAATTTAGAGTAACCATGCAGAAAAAATTCAACCCGAATGTCGATTCATTTTGTTTCTTTTTCCTTGCATTGTATCTCATGCTTTCCTTTCAAAACAATCCGCCCTCCTGTGGCAACAATGTTGATCATCCTGACGTGCAGATCGATTTCATTGGAAGGATTTATAAAAGAAGAGTAACCATCACAGAAAAAAAGGTCGATCAAGGAAAAACCCTTATCGACCTTGTGATATGAAATGATGATCCTTACCGTTCAGCCAACGCTTCTTCGACAGCTTTTTTGGCCAGAGGCATCATGATTTTATAACCTTCACTATTAGGATGAACACCATCTTTTGAATACGCTGATTTAAAAGCGTCGTGATCGTCCACTAAAGGAGAATAATAATCGAGATAAACATAATGATTGGCAGCAGCATACTTTTTGATCCATTCGTTCAAAGCCACTATTTTCTTGGAAGGATAAGTGCCTTTGTGCCACCAATAATCATACGCTGGCAACAACGAAGAAAGAACAACTTTAATATGATGCATCGAGGCTAACTCACACATGGAAGCAATGTTATCTTCGATCATTTCCAATGTTTCAGGGCCCGTATTACCGGCAATGTCGTTTGTACCTCCTTCAATGACAACTACTTTTGGATGCAAATCAATCACGTCAGCTCGAAATCTGAGCAACATTTGAGGAGTCGTCTGACCACTGATGCCTCGATCAACATAGCCGTTTGAAGCAAAAAAAGCGGAATCAGCCTTGATCCAAATATCAGTAATCGAATTACCCAAAAATACCGCAATAACGTTCTGTTTACCGTTGATCACTTGTTGATTATCCTCATGATAACGTTGTAAACCAGCCCAGTCCTGACCATACATCGTTCCATTAGAAAAGAAAGTCCAAATATTCATATTATTTAACTTACCCTTCTATTCTTAAAACAAGATGAGACCCGATGTTCAAAACCGATATAAAGAAGGTTTCGCGCAATTGTGATGCTCGACATTGCTCAACCCTGTCGCAGGAGCAACGGCAGAAAAAGGCGTCTTGAACTGAAACGCAGTGGACAGATTCTGTTGTTGCAAAGGATCAAGCATTCGGAATTTCATCACCCAAAATCGTCAAATCGTCGGAGGAAGCAACATCAGGCAAAATGTCGTTGGAAGATTCCATTTTCGTAGAATCCACTGTTTCCACCTCATCTTGTGATGATTCAAATTCAGATTCCGGCAAAATGTTTTCGTCAAAATTAAAAGGAGTTTCGCTTGTCGAAGAGGATGTTTGTGTCTTCATAATGAATGTATTTTGTGGTGTTTAAAGAATAAACATCATGATGAATGAATCTATTAAAATATTATCAATCAATTGATTAATCAATTATAAACTAATTATTTCATTAATCAAAGATACATGATTCCGAATGAAATTATTCCTTTTGTTGCGAAGAAGAAAACATATTTAACATTTTTAGCATCATGGCATCAAAAAGCCGATCTGACACATGACGTCGCATCCAGATCATCAAATGAGCTCCTTTTCCTGCGGCATATCGTGTTTTGGGATTGCGGGCAATGACTGCTTTTTCAATGATTTTGGCTATGACAATCGGTTTTGAAGCAATCATGGCGGCGCCTTTTTCCAACATGGCCGCATGTTGTTTGGCAAGATGTCGATAAGCCCCATTCCCTGAAGTTTTAAGCAGATTTTCACTGGCAATAACGCTCCATTCAGTTTGAATCATGGCCGGTTTGATGATGACCACTTTGATATTCATCGGGATTAATTCCATACGCAAGCAATCGCTCCAGCCTTCGAGGGCAAATTTAGAAGCATGATACCAAGCTCCATAAGGCTCGCTGATGGTGCCGGCTACTGAAGAAACATTAATAATCCGTCCTTCCTTTTGGGCACGCATCGTTGGCAGTACGAGCTGTGTCAGCCGCGCAAGACCAAAAAGATTGACTTCGAACTGATTGCGAGCTTCTTCCATTGGAACATCCTCCACGGCACCAAAGGATCCATATCCGGCATTATTCACCAGCACGTCGATGCGCCCCTCGTTGTCGATGATATGGCGAATGCCATTCACCATCGATGCATCATCAGTGACATCCATTTTCAACACATGCACTCCCAATGTTTGCAAATCTGCCATTCGTTCGAGACGACGAGCAGCGCCATAAACAGTAAACCCTCTGTTGATCAATCGGATCGCTGTTTCTTTACCTATGCCCGACGATGCTCCGGTGATCAAAATTACTTTTTTCCTCATCATGTACGTATCTTTTTTTAATGATTCAATGTTTCCAACAGCAAAAAAGGATCTCACAAAGACTGGCCCATTCCATCAAAAAAATAAGCCGAATCACAAAGTCTCAGTCCTTCACCTTGACGGCGATCAAACGATCATTTTGGATGGACAATGTATTATTTTGAAGCCATTCATTTTCATGGTTTTGCGCCAGAATGATCGGCATCCGGCGTTTGCTGTTGTGTATTTGTTGCATGAACGAATTGGCTTCCATTGTTAAAATGGTAAACGTTTTAACAGGTTGTGCATTGATCGGATTAATCCACTCATTCCATAAACCGGCAAAAGCAAACAGTTCTTCGTTGGGCAAGGTCAACAGGTATTTTTGTTTCATTTTCCCTTTTGCGTCAAGCCATTGCCACTCATAAAAGCCATCCGCAAGAATCAAACATCGTTGATGCAACGCATTTTTAAAAGCCGGCTTTTCGGCAATGGTTTCCATTCTGGCATTCAGGGTGTGAGAGGCAATGGTTTCATCTTTTGCCCACGAAGGAATCAATCCCCATCTCAACCATTGAATGGTATCAGGCGCCGCATTGGTTATGACAGGCGTCATCGGATGTTGAAACCCGTTAAAAAAACCACCCGCATCCATGGCGTTTTTTTCCAAAGAAGCATCAAATCGATGTTGCAACATCTGAGCGCTGTGGGTGAGTTTGAAATAAAAACACATGGGTTTAAGTGTAAATAGTGATCAGATCATTCCATTGCGTTGTGTAACAAGGAGAAAGCCGTTCTTGTTTCATTTTCCATTTTCGCCCCGGATCCTGTGCGGCGAGCATCACTTTTTGTTGTCCAAATTGATGCGTCAAATGATCGATCGCTTCCATCAACGCTTTATGTTTCGGATTGCTGTTTGCAAACAAATGGAGCTGAGTTGGCATTTCGGGTTCAAGGTGCATTACGATCACTCCAGCTTTTTTATAATGATATCCCTCCACAAAAATACGTTTTAAACCTTCAACGGCAAACTGAGCCAGTTCAAGGCTCGAATTGGTTGCGTATGGCAATGTGATGACCACATTTTTTGCATATTGAGGCATGTCTTCTCTAAAATAATTCGTATGCACAAACACCATCAACGCATGACAAACACTCTGTTGTTGCCTTAATTTTTCGGCACACGAAACAGCAAAAGTAACCACCCGTTCATGGAGTTCATCAAACGTAGTGTACATTTTCTCGAACGAGCGAGTGACTGCAATGCTGCGTTTGGCAGTCGGCTGTTCCATGGCAATGGAAGGAATTCCTTCGAGCTCTCTTTTTAAGCGCAACCCAACGATCGACATGTTTTTTTTGATCCAATGATCCGATAGTTGCAGCAGTCCCAAAGCAACATGAATTCCCTTTTTATTCAGGTTTTTTGCATGTTGTCTGCCAATGCCCCACACCTCTTCCACGGGAAGCCATTTCAATGCTTTCAATCTTTTTTCGTCATCATCGATGACATAAACACCACGCGTTCGTTCGGGAAATTTTTTTACAATATGGGCAGCCACTTTGGCCAATGTTTTGGTCGGCGCAATGCCAACACTGACGGGAATGCCGGTTGAACGAAGCACGTCTTCCCTAATCTTCATTCCTACCTCTTCCATCGACAAGGTTTCTGCGCTTTGCCATTGTAAAAAAGCTTCATCAATGCTATAAATCTCCATGTCAGGGGTGTATTTCGCCAAAATATGCATGACCCGAGAACTCATGTCGCCATAGAGCGCAAAGTTGGAAGAAAAAACATGAACGTGATGTTCGTCAAACAACGGCTGAAATTGGTACGCCGGAGCTCCCATAGGAATGCCCAGCGCTTTGGCCTCGTTGCTACGGGAGATGACGCATCCGTCGTTATTGGAAAGAACCACCACCGGTTTATGATTTAAATCGGGACGAAACACGCGTTCACATGAAACGTAAAAATTATTGCAATCAACTAAAAAATACATGATTAAAATGATTTGATCACATGAGTGACAATGCCCCAAATCAGGAAATCGTTTTCGGCAGTTACCTTGATCGGCCGATAAGCATCATTGGCAGGCATAAGCCAGCAACAATCCTTGTCTAACTTTATTCGTTTAACGGTGAATTCGCCATCAATAAAACAGACGGCAATTTTCCCGTCATCAGGAGGCAACGATTTATCGATGATGAGCAAATCTCCGTCATTAATTCCCTCATCTTTCATAGATTGTCCTTTGACACGTCCAAAAAAAGTGGAAGCGGGATGTTGAATCAACTGTTTGTTCAAATCGATGGAACGATCCGTGAAGTCGCTGGCCGGCGATGGAAATCCGGCACTGATGTGATCCGATGCCAGCGGCAACGAAAGCGTCGTTTCCGTCATTGCCGAATAAATATCTAATGTGCTCGTAATATGTAATTTCAGTGAACTCATGTCTTCAAGAATTGCTAAAACAAAGATAAAGATTATTCCCTCATTTTGAGACGCAGAGATGTCAATATACCTTAACTTCATCAAATCCACAAATCATTAATTCATTGGATCATATCATGATAGATCAATTAGCAAAGCAGTCCATACCACACGACGTCAATCAGTGTAAGATGCTTTGATCATTTGGTTAGCAAGTAAATAAATCCATTTTGGGGCAACCATCATTCTTTCCGTCAGATAGGATTCGGCTGATGAGCAAAAAAAGAAAAAAGGATGTGAAATCAGCACCTTTTAAAAAACTCATGAAACAGCCATTAACAGGACAAAAGGGTAAGTCAATATAAATATTTAAAGGCTGTTCTGTTTTTTTAGATATCAGACAATAATCTAAAAATCAAAGCATTAGTTTTTAACTTAAAATGGTTCGTTTTTGGACATCACAGGGTGCCGGTTGCTCATTTAAAACCTTCTGTTAATTTTGTCGCTCGTACTATTTACAAGTGATCTTTTAACCATTAATTTACATGGAGGATTTTTTATGTCAAAACGTACGAAATTAGTCAATCTGTTCTTCATTGCTCTTTTAGGCTTTTTGCCTTTACGAAGCAGCGCTGCTGCTTTGAACGCTGACAGCGTCACCTTGTACACGCCCTACACCAACATTTCTGTGCCTCCTGGACAAACCATCAACTACAACATTGATGTCATCAACGACAGCAAAAAAATTCAAAATTTGCATATCGTTGTTGCCGGAGTGCCACGAAGCTGGACTACTGATTTAAAATCAGGCGGATGGAACATTTCTCAGGTAGCCGTTTTACCCGGACAAAAAGAAACCTTATCGCTTTCAATAGGCGTTCCGGTAAAAGTCAACAAAGGAAGTTATCATTTCTACGTGATAGCAAAAGGAGCTTTTTCATTGCCGTTGGTCGTAACGGTTTCCAAGCAAGGGACATACAAAACAACGTTATCGTCGGACCAGCCCAACATGGAAGGAACATCCAAAACAACGTTTACCTATCAGGCAACTTTGCAAAACATGACGGCAGACACACAACTCTATGCATTGCAAGCACAAGTGGATCCGGGATGGACAGTTGATTTTAAGGTGAATTACAAACAAGTCTCTTCCGTAAGCGTCGATCCCAATCAAACCCAAAGTATCATGATTGACATCACACCGCCCGATCAGATTCCTGCCGGAACCTATACCATTCCAATCATTGCTCAAACCAACACGACATCAGCCACCATGCAGCTTTATGTGGTCATCACGGGATCTTACAACATGTCATTGACCACACCCACCGGGTTGTTAAGTACACATATCACGGCAGGATCGACCAAGCGGGTGCAATTATTGGTACAAAACACCGGCTCTTCCATTTTGCAACAAGTACATCTGGATGCAGCAGCGCCGGCTAATTGGGATGTCACGTTTGATCCTAAAGAAATTACCCAAATCACACCCAATGGCTCAGCCATTGTTTATGCCACCATTAAAGCCGACAAAAAGGCCATCCCGGGAGATTATCAGGTGGACATCACTGCAAAAAATCCACAAGCTTCATCAACGGCATCGTTCCGCGTTTCGGTTGAGACATCGATGCTTTGGGGATGGATTGGCGTGCTCGTTATCCTGATTGCATTAGGCAGCGTTTATTTTCTGTTCCGTAAATATGGAAGGAGGTAAGCCGTGGATGAACATATCATTGAATTGGTGCATCTGACCAAAAAATATGGCGCTTTTACTGCGGTTGATGATCTGAACCTGACCATTCAAAAAGGAGAAATTTTTGGATTGCTCGGTCCAAATGGCGCTGGAAAATCTACCACCATTTTAATGATGCTTGGATTGACAGAGCCAACCTCCGGAATAGCCAAGGTTTGCGGCATCAACTCCACCACCAACCCTATTGAAGTAAAGCGAAGAGTGGGCTATTTACCTGAAGATGTAGGCTTTTATGATCAACGAACAGGATTTGAAAATCTTATGTTCACGGCAGGCCTCAATGGAATTCCAAAAGAGAAAGCAGCCGAACAGGCCACTTTGCTCTTGGAAAAAGTTGGATTAATGGACTCTTTTCACAAAAAAACAGGAAAATATTCACGCGGAATGCGACAAAGACTCGGATTAGCTGATGTATTGATCAAAAACCCCGAAGTGATCATTTTGGATGAGCCAACCTCAGGCATCGATCCGAAAGGAGTTCGTGAATTTCTGAATCTGATTGTTGAACTAAGTCGCGGACAAGGACTGACCGTATTGTTTGCATCTCACAATTTACATCAGGTGCAAGAAGTGTGCGATCGAGTCGGCATTTTTGTCAACGGGAAATTATTAGGCCAAGGTAATATCAAAACCTTATCGCAGCAACTTTTTAAAGATCGTCCTTATGTGTTGTATGTTGATATTCAGAGACCTGTTGCAAATGGGAAAACAGAGTCGGTATCCCTGGACGAAGTGTCCCGCTTGCTTCAACCCGTTGAAACCATTTCGTCCATTTCCATTCAAGACCATCTTTTTTGCATTGAATCTTCAAGCGATGTCACTTCTCAAGTAGCAACGCTCATTGTTCAATCAGGATTCACCATGTTGTCATTGAACAAAAAAGAGTACGGCCTCGATGAGATTTATTATCAATATTTTGAAGGAGGAACAAACCATGAATAATAACATCACATCTACCACCGCTTTGATTGATGAAACAACACAGGGAGAAAGACGCAGAAGCGCCTATTGGTTTGGTAATGCAGAAGGCATTCATCATCCGTTTTGGGTTATTGTCAGCAAAGAGATCTCCGATCAACTCCGTAGTTGGCGCTTCATCATTTTAGTAAGCATCATTCTGCTGACTTGCATCGGATCGATGTACACCGCCGTCACCAACATTGGACATTCCGTCAAGGCATCGGATGTTTCCACTACGTTTTTCTTTCTAAAACTGTTTACCGTTTCGGATGGTACTATGCCTTCATTTTTTGTATTTATCAGTTTTTTAGGACCATTGTTAGGAATCAGCTTAGGATTTGACGCCATCAATTCGGAATATAACCGTGGCACATTAAGTCGTGTCTTGGCTCAACCGATTCATCGCGATTACTTGCTCAATGCTAAATTCGTAGCTGCACTAACCGTTATCAGCGTTTTGTTTTTTGCATTGGGATTTTTAGTCATCGGACTCGGACTGATCACGATCGGTATTCCGCCAACGGCAGAAGAATTTTGGCGGATGATTGCCTTTTTGATTCTTAGCATTTTCTATGTAGCTTTTTGGCTGAATCTTTCCATTTTGTTTTCAGTACGATTCAAACAACCTGCTACTGCAGCTTTGGCCGGCATTGCCGTTTGGCTTTTTCTAACAGTTTTTTATCCCTTAATCGTGAACTTAATCATGAAGAGCTTAGCACCCGCTCAAATGGCTATGGCTTCACCCAAACAATTGTTTGATTTGGAAGAATTACGTCTGACGTTAATGCGCATCCTGCCTAATCAGCTTTTCAGCGATGCTACCACTACGTTGTTAATGCCTACGGTGCGAAGTCTCGGCCCGTTAACGATGGAACAAGTTTACGGTACCATTCCAGGACCGCTTCCTCTTGGTCAAAGCATCCTGCTGGTGTGGCCACAAGTCACCGGATTGATAGCTGCCACCATTGTCTGTTTTGTATTGTCCTACGTTTCCTTTATGAAAAAGGAAATTCGTTCACGATGAATCCCAATCCTTAGGTGAATCGTCTTAACCACGAATGCAGGGACGCCTCTACGACGGTTTTGCGTTCGTGGTTTCAAAGGGATAAAGATTAATTACCGATTGATAAAATCAAAAAAACGAATTATTTTATTGATAATCATATAGATATTGATTCACTTTTCAATGCCGAATCCAATTTGAATGGTTTCTGATGCAAAGAAAAAATGCTGTCAAAAGACGAATGGAAGTCGCTCAATGCTCATTGGCTTAAACATAAGCTATCTTTTCATTCGTTGCATTGCAATGTATGAATGATATAATATGTGTTTATAAATGTCAGAATGAGTTGATCTTCTTTCAAACTTGGCTATCTTTGCACAAAAAATAAACCCTATTTGTAATCGGAATCAATGACTGCACGATTTTTAACTGCGTTCGTGACAAAGCATCAACAATCAATGCAGCATTTTATTAAAAAATTGAAAGACAAAACAATGAATCATCATATAAAAGAATTGCATGTTCTTGAAGCACATGAGAAAATAAAAAAAGGAGCTATTTTACTGGATGTCCGTGAACCGGAAGAAATTAGTTCAACCGCTTTTGATGTGGAGAATCAATTGCAAATACCGGTTGATCATGTTCCGTTGCGATACCTTGAACTTCCACGTAACCGCGAAATCATTGTTGGTTGTCACAGCGGCAACCGAAGTCGCCAAATCACCTTATTTTTAATAGAACATCAATTTGATCAGGTTTATAATCTGACCGGAGGCATTCGGGCGTGGGAAGATCATGGACTTCAAGTGATAGATGATTGCGAAATAACTGAAGCTCTGCCTGAAACAGACTTATTCATCTAAAACCATTTTTTCATTGACCGCTTTTGAAGTATATCATGAAAAACGTAAGCCCATTTTCTTTCTTAAAAAACCCTAAGTCATCAGCATTCGTCAATCGAATGCACGCTTTTTGTAGCCAATCAAAGGCTCCCCGAATGGCTGCATTGATCCCTTTTCTGGGATTATTCTTCATGACGGTCTCGGCTCGAACCGAAAAATCGTTCAACTCAACATCCACCCCAAAGATTGCTGAACGTGCAGCCAATGACAGCTATGGCAGTTCAAGCACGGTGGCACCATCACAAGTGGGCATGCGGATGTCAACCTTAAATCAAATCCATTCCATCGTTGCAAAAGGAATGAAAATACAAGCATTCCCGGGTTGTCAAATTCTGGTGATGAAAGATGGAAAAACGGTGTACGACAAATGTTTTGGTTACTACACCTATCACAAAGAGAATAAAGTAAAGCCGAACACCATGTACGACTTGGCTTCCCTCTCAAAAACCACGGGCACGCTACTGGCTGTCATGAAATTATACGACGAAAAAAAATTAAAACTCACCGATAAAGCGTCCAACTTTTTACCTTTTCTTCGCGGAACCAATAAAGCAGACATTACCATTGAAGAGTTGCTCTTTCATGAATCAGGATTACCAGCAGGATTACCCTTTTATCAATTAGTCATTGAAAAAAAGAAAATTCCGTCTCTGTTAGGATCTCTGAATATGCCCATGCTATCCATTCCGACAGGCGATCCGACCTTGCAGTACAAACCCGGATGGGCAGCCAAAACACCATCGGAACAATATCCGTTTCAGGCAGCAGACAGCCTTTACATCAATCAACAATTTCATCAGGAAGCCATGCAAATGATTGCCAATGCTCCGCTAAAAAGCAAAACCTATCGCTACAGCGATCTGAATTTCATCCTGTTGAAAGAAATAGTTGAAACCATTACCGGAATGCCCATGGATCAGTTTTTGAATCAAACTTATTTCATCCCGATGAAAATGAATTACTTAACCTATTTACCATTGCGTTCACACCCACGAGATGAAATTGCTCCCACCATGAAAAAAGATTTTTTACGCAATCAGCCTTTACAAGGATATGTTCAAGATCCCGATGCAGCCTTATTTGGAGGCGTTTCAGGAAATGCAGGCCTCTTTGGAAACGCTAAAGATGTGGCCATGATTTATCAAATGTTGCTCAATCACGGAACACTCAACGGCAAACGCTATCTCAGCAAAGAAACCTGTCAGTTGTTTACCACCAAAACATCACCGGACGGACGACGCGGCTTAGGATTCGACAAACCGGTTCCATCCAATCCTTTGCACAGCCCATGTGCGCCTTCTGCCCCGCCCGAAGTCTTTGGCCACACCGGCTACACCGGCACTTGCTGCTGGGTAGATCCGTCCAATCAACTGATTTATGTCTTTCTTAGCAATCGCACTTATCCATATGATCAGACCAATAAATTGGCAAGATTAAGAATTAGACCAAAAATACAAGAATTGATTTACAAATCGTTAATCAAATGATCCACCTTTTGTGACCGAAAAACATTCTCGTAGGATGCTCTCCTCCCCAAAAAAATCGGCACGAATCGGTATCATCAATGAAAACGCAAATGTACAGAATAATTATTCCATTTTCCATTGAACTTTAACAACCAAACGCATTAATGAAAACAACCAAAAGGGAAAAAATCGGGATGCTCATCCTTCTTTTTTCAGGACTCATTGTCAGCAGTTGCACCCAAGCCAAACAACAGGACCAACGCAACGATCAACATACTAAAAATGCGGTGTCATCTCTTCAACCAACCATGAACAGCGCAACAACCATAGATGCGAAACCTCAGATTCCGGTGCTTTGTTTTCATCGCATTGAAAATAACTTAAAAAGCGAATACAATGTCACGCCGGCTACCTTTGAAGCATATCTTAAAATACTGAGCGACAGTGGCTATCATTCTATTTCACCCGATCAACTTTATCATTATCTGGCTTACAATGCCCCATTGCCATCTAAACCGGTGATGATTACCTTTGACGATTCTCGAGTGGAAGATGCAACGATTGCAGCTCCACTGTTGGAAAAATATGGTTTTAAAGGAGTCTTTTTCATCATGACCATCACATACAACAAAAAAAATTACATGACAACCCAACAAATCGCACAATTGGCCAAAGAAGGTCACACCATCGGATTACACAGTTGGGATCACACCATGGTTACGAAATACAAGACAGAAGCTGATTGGGAGAAACAGGTGATTGATCCTAAAAAGAAATTAGAACAAATCGTAGGCAAGCCCGTTGAATATTGGGCGTATCCCGATGGCGTTTTTAACCATGAAAGTGCAGCCATGCTCAGTCATTATTTTAAGCTGTCCTTTTCGCTTTCTACCAAAAGAGATCCGTTGCTGCCGTTGCAAACAGTCCGTCGGATGATCGTTCCTGAATGGACGCCTCAAGGAATGTTAAAAGCCATGCATCGAACGTTCTAATCATCCTTTAAAAACTTGATTTTCATATATAAATCTAATTCATTTTTATGTTGTTCCCATTTTTGTCCAAAAACAACCTGCTGCCGTTTGCCATTATTTTGTGTTCATTCACCATTGGTTCATGCCATCAACAAGCTGAAAATCATCATTCCAAAAATCAATCAACCACATCGGTTCAAGTGCCCTTGCAAAAAGTCGATACGCTGGCCTATTTACAAAAAATCAAAGCATTGGCCAACGGCGACACTACCGGTTTGTGGCCAGTAAAGCATCAGCCCTATCCATTGGCAGGAGCCATTTTACCATTCAAACGCATTGTGGCTTTTTATGGCAACCTCTATTCGAAAAAAATGGGAATTCTGGGTGAATTACCTCCAAAAGAATTATGGCAAAAATTGGATAGTGAAGTGCGTGCCTGGGAAAAAGCAGATCCGTCAACACCCGTGCAACCGGCCATTCATTACATTGCGGTAGTTGGTCAAGGCATCCCCTTAAAAAGCGGAAATTACAGCATGAGAATGCCATTCAAACAGATTGATTCTGTATTGACGATTGCAAAAATGGGACACGCCATTGTCTTTTTAGATATTCAGGTAGGTCACAGCGTCGTTGAAAAAGAAGTCCCTTTGTTGGAAAAATACCTGATGATGCCTCAGGTAAATTTAGCCATCGACCCTGAATTTTCCATGAAAGACGGAAGCATTCCGGGACGTAAAATCGGATCGTTAGATGCAAACGACATAAACTTTTGTTCAAATTATTTGGCTCAATTGGTGCAAAAATATCATTTGCCGCCAAAAATTTTGATCATTCATCGTTTTACACAAGGCATGGTGAAAAATTACAAAGACATTGTGCTCCGTCCCGAAGTTCAATTGGTAATGAACATGGATGGCTGGGGCGAACCTTCATTAAAAATAAACACCTATAAACAATACATTTATCGTCAACCGGTTCAATTTACAGGTTTCAAATTGTTCTTTAAGAACGATCTAAAAAAACCACCTCATCGCATGTTAACTCCTGAAGAATTATTGAAATTAAAACCTCAACCAATTTATATTCAATACCAATAGGCCATTTTCAGTTATTTTGCACTCATGCAGTCAATGACAACATGTTGTCATTGACATCGTTCATACAGAAATTATTGAACAACCCTCGAAGCGTACCTCCATGGATCCAATGCTGACCATTCGTGAAATTGACTATCATTCCATCGAATACGACATGGAATTGAAATTAAGAGATGCCGTTTTACGTAAACCATTGGGAATGAGCATTTATAATGATTCGTTAGCTTCCGAAAAAGACGACCTCCATTTGGGTGCATTTATCGACAACCGGTTGGTTGGCACGTTGATTCTGACTTCCATCGACAACAACACGGTGAGAATGCGCCAAGTGGCTGTTGCTCAAACTTGGCAACATCGACATATTGGAACTCAATTAGTTCGTTTTGCCGAATCATTAGCCATTCAGAAAGGATACGCCTTGATGCTCCTGCATGCCCGAAAAAGCGCGGTACCGTTTTACCAAAAACTTGGATATGAAATAATTGGTGATGAATTTGTTGAAATATCCCTTCCCCATTTTGGGATGCAAAAGCAACTACAATAAATGATCCGTACGACAAAAAATGAAATCCATTCACTGACAACTCCCATTTTATCCCTTGATTATTCGAATATTATTCCGTTCAAACCTCTTCCATAAATTATTTTGAATGCTTTCTGTTCGCATTAGCATCTGATTTAGTCATATTTAACATGAAAGCGATGACTTTATCCTTTTTCTTGTTGTACTTTTGGACTGAAAAACGATTTTAGTCTAACAATTCAATATATGGTTCAAAATAAAGAAGATATGATGCGGGAGGAAATTTTGATATCCGCACAAAAGTTATTTCAACAGTATGGTTTACGAAAAACCACGATGGAAGACATTGCCAAAAAGTCGGGAAAAGGGAAAAGTACATTGTATTATTATTATCCAAGTAAAGAAGAAATCTTCGACGAGGTAGTGCGACGCGAAGCTCGGGAGGTATTTTTAGCAACACAAAAAGCCATTGAAGCAGTTTCAACAGCCGAAGCCAAATTGGAGGCATATTTCGTCACTTCCTTAAAGATGGTTCAGACAAAGGTAAACTTATACAATATTGTGCGCAACGAATTTGTTGATGATAATGCCGCGCGCATTCGGAGTCTGATCAAGAAAATCAATTTGAATGATATTGAGACGGTGAAAGGCATTTTGCAGCTTGGCATTCAAAATCATGAATTTACAGCCGATATTCAAGAAGGAATCGATTTAATTGCTTACATCATTGTCAGTGCAACTCGAAGCATTCTGATCGACTTGGCATTGGATGCACCCGTGCCTGATTGGGAATTGCGAAGCCACGTGATGATCGAGTTGTTTATCAAAGGATGTAAAGCAACTGATAAGGCTCGGTAAAAAAGAGAAATAAACTGGAAATCATTTATTTAGAAATGAAAATTAAAAAAAGTATGATGAAGAAAAGCGTGTTATCAACAGGAATCATGATGACTGTTTTGAGTTTGTTGTATGGCTGTAGCGGCCATTCGTCGGATACGGGCGGACAAAGACCTATGCCGGTGAAAGTAACAACCGTAGAACCTGCTACGATCAATATCGGACAAGAATATGTCGGAACCATTCAAGAGTCGGTTGCCATTCCATTAAGTTTTGCAGCCTCAGGAACGGTTTCGGCAGTTTATGTTTCCGAAGGACAAACTGTCAATAAAGGAATGATTTTAGCTACACTCGACAGCAAAAGTTACCAAAGCAGTTATCAAATAGCTTTAGCAAAAGAACGTCAAGCACAGGATGCATACAATCGATTGTCGCAAGTGTACAAAAAAGGGAGCTTGCCGGATGTCAAAATGGTAGAAATTGAAAGCGATTTGCAGCAAGCGCGTTCCATGGCACAAATTGCAAAAAACTCATTGGCCGACTGTGTTTTGAAAGCTCCGGCTCATGGAGTCATTGGGAAAAAGACAGTTGAACCCGGCATGAATGTTTTGCCCGATTATCAAGTATTAAGTTTATTGAAAATTGAAACTGTGAATGCAGTAGTGCCCATTCCTGAAAATCAAATTGCCTCCATTCGAAAAGGGGAAGAAGCCACTGTGACGGTTGCCGCATTGAACAATGCTACCTTCAGCGGAAAAATAACCGAAAAAGGAGTCGAAGCTGACCCGCTTTCACATACCTACACCATAAAAATTGCCTTACCAAACAAAGGAGAACAGTTGCGTCCGGGCATGGTTTGCAATGTGGTCATTACTCCTTCGTCGGCACAACCCATGATTACGGTTCCGCAAACATCGGTCATGACAGATACCAATAACCATCAGTATGTTTATGTTGTCAACAAAGACGGACGTTCTGTTCATAAACAAATCATTCAGGTTGGCGAAATAGTTGGAAACGGCGATGTAGCCGTCAACTCAGGATTAAACAAAGGAGATGAAGTAGTGACTGAAGGAAATCAAAAAATTGATGATCAATCGTTGATTCAAATCGTTCATTGATATGCGTAGAAAAATTGGAGCGGTTGAAGCCGCAATGAAATATAAACAACTTGTTTTTCTGGTTGTTGGGTTATTGATTTTAATCGGTGTGTTTGCATTATATGACATGCCTCGAGAAGAATTTCCCACGGTTACCATTCGTCAAGGATTGGTCATCGGCATCTATCCCGGTGCAACATCCAAAGAAGTGGAAGAACAACTTACCACACAAGTTGAACGATATCTTTTTAGTTTTAAGGAGATAAACAAAGCAAAAACCTATTCTCATTCCCGTGACGGGCTTATGGTCATTTACGTCACACTGAACGACAACGTGAACAATGCCGATGAATTTTGGTCGAAATTGAGTTACGGATTAAACAATTTCAAAACACAGTTGCCATCGGGTGTGTTGGCATTGGTAGCCGACAATAATTTTGGCGAAACTTCGGCGCTGTTGATCACCCTTGAAACACAAAACAGGAGCTATCGTGATTTGGAGCATTATCTCTATCGTCTTGAAGATGAGCTGCGAAGAATTCCGTCAGTTTCCAATGTACGACATTACGGACTACAAGAAGAACAAATCGCTGTTTACGTAGATAAAAACAAATTAGACAAGTACGGTATTTCAAAAAACACCATTTTAGCCACGCTTTTTACCCAAGGATTGCGAACCGTAGGCGGTTCAGTTGACAACGGGAAAAATGATGTGCCCATTCATGTAACCAGTCAGTATCAGACAGAACAAGATGTTGCTAATCAGATTATTTACAGCGATCCATCAGGTGCCGTCATTCGTCTCAAAGATGTAGCCCGCATTGTTCGAGAATATCCTCAACCGGACAGTTACATTCAGATTGACGGCAAGAAATGCCTGGTCATTTCAATGGAAATGTTGCCCGGTCACAACATTGTGAAGTACGGGAAAGATGTGGAAAAAGTGCTAAAACAATTCCAAAAAACACTTCCTCCGGGAATCACCGTACAACGAATTGTTAATCAACCACATGTGGTAAGTTACTCCATTGAAGTGTTTTTAAGGGAATTTATCATTGCCATTTTAGCTGTCATCTTGGTAACCATGTTGTTATTACCTTTTAGAGTGGCTTCGGTAGCGGCATCATCCATTCCTATCACCATTTTTATTGCATTGGGCATCATGGATATTTTTGGCATGGAACTGAACACGGTGACCTTAGCAGGATTAATTGTGGTGCTGGGAATGATCGTGGACAACTCGGTAGTGATTGTTGACGATTACATGCAAAAATTAGATGAAGGCATGTCAAGATGGTATGCCTCTATAACCAGTGCCAAAGAATTTTTCAACGCCATTTTAGCTGCCACGCTTGCCATCAGCATCACGTTCTTCCCCTTTCTGATCACCTTAAAAGGTGAGTTTAAGGACTTTGTGGTCATGTTTCCTTGGACCGTTACGATCACCTTAGGCATATCGCTTTTGGTAGCCGTATTGGTCATTCCATTTTTACAATATTATTTTGTCAGGACAGGATTTTCAGCGGGGAGAAAAGAACCGGTAAAAAAACATTTTGACACATTGAATCTGATTCAATCTACTTACGAAAAATACCTGATGCGTGCGTTCAAACATCCAAAGCGTACCTTGTGGATTGGCGGTTTATCAGTGATCGCCGGATTGATCTTATTCAAATTTGTACCACAACGGTTGATGCCGACAGCAGAACGAAATCAATTTCCGGTAGAAATTTATTTGCCTGATGGAAGTTCGCTGCAACAAACGGAATTGGTTGCCGACAGCCTTCAAAACATGTTGCGCAAAGACAAGCGAGTAAAATCGATTACTGCATTTATTGGTACCAGTTCGCCTCGTTTTCACACAACCTATGCACCTAATTTTCCATCCAAAAATTATGCTCAATTCATTGTCAATACGGTTTCAAACGATGCCACTGTAGCGTTGCTGAATGAATACAGCGATAAATATTCCCGCTATTTCCCAAATGCTTATGTACGCTTTAAACAACTTGATTTTGAGCCAGTTCAGGCGATGATCGAAGTCCGTTTGTCTGGCAATGATCAACAAACGTTGATGCAAACAGCCGACAGTATGTTGGCTAAAATGCGTATGATGAATTCGTTACGTTGGGTTCATACTGATTTTGAGACTCAGCAACCGATTGCCAAAGTGAATCTGAACAGTGTTGCCGCCAATCAGATTGGAATTACAGAGGCCATGGTTTCATCCCAATTGGCGGCAAACTTTAACGGATTGCCATTGACAACCATTTGGGAAAAAGATTATCCTGTTTCGGTCATGTTAAAAACCGATCAAGCCGGACAACAGCATGTTACGGATATCAGTAATACCTACATTCATTCGGTGATACCCGGCGTGTCTGTTCCATTAAGGCAAATTGCTACTGTATCGCCATGTTGGACACAAGGACAATTGGTTCGGCGCAACGGAATTCCAACCGTGACCATTATGGCGGATGTTGCACGAGGCTTAAATGTGAATAATGTATTCGATGAAGTACAAAAAGTAGTTCAGACCGTGCATATTCCGGAAGGTGTAACACTCAGCTATGGAGGCGCTCACGAGTCAGACGCCGAAACATTACCCGGCATCATAGAAGGATTATTGGCCAGCTTGGTAATCATTTTTTTGATTTTGATGTTTCATTTCAAAAAAGTTCGTTTAGCGTTGCTGGTTTTCGGCTCAGCCTCTTTAAGTATTGTCGGAGCGTTGCTTGGAGTATTAATTATGCATGTTGATTTTAGTTTGACTTCCATTTTAGGTGTTGTCAGTTTAGTCGGCATTATTGTCAGAAATGGTATGATCATGCTCGATTATGCCGAAAGCCTGCGCTACAAACACCATGAATCCATTATGGACGCAGCCATCCATGCTGGAAAACGACGAATGCGACCTATCTTTTTAACTTCTGCGGCGGCATCAATGGGAGTCGTTCCCATGATGTTGAGCCAAAGTTCTTTATGGACTCCGATGGGAGTAGTTATTTTCTTTGGAACGTTGACTTCTATGGTTTTATTAGTGTTAATTTTACCGGTAGCCTATTGGATGATGTATCGTCATCACGATCAAATCATAACAGAAGATAAAGTATCAACTGCCACAACACCCTATATCAAACCATTGATTATTGGGTTGTTGATCGTTGGAACCGGGTTTGGACATGTCACAGCACAGAAATCGTACAATTTGGAACAATGCAAACAATTGGCCATTCGTAACAATACCATCATAAAAAACGCCAAATTGGATGTACAAACTTCCAAACAGGTCAAAGCAGCTGCGCTGACCAACTATTTTCCGAACGTCAGCGCTTCCGTCAATGGATTTCTGGCAGACAAACCGTTATTGAAAATGGACATTCCAGGAGGCAATTTACCCGTTTATAACGGGAATCCCGCACAGCTTTTAACGCCAACTCAGTTTGCCTATTTCCCGGGAATGAATTTGAATTATTTTGACAAAGGAATCCTTTCCGCTGTGACATTGACGCAACCTGTTTTTGCAGGTGGACGAATCATCAACGGGAATAAATTGGCCACCATCGGCGTTTTGGCAAATCAGTCAAAAGAAAAATTGGCTACCAACGAAGTGCTTTTACACACAGAAGAGTCCTTTTGGCAAGTGATTTCTTTGCAAGAAAAAATGAAAACACTTAACCAATATACTCTTTTTCTTGATTCACTTTACAAGCAAGTCGATGATGCTTATCATGCAGGATTAATCAACCGAAATGATGTTATGAAAGTAACGCTCAAACAGAGTGAGCTGGACATGAATCGATTGAAATTAACGCATGGCATTGCTTTGAGCAAAATGGCACTTTGTCAGTACATAGGTGTCCCGTACGATTCCAGTATGGTATTTTCACAGTCCATTGATTCTATCGTACCGCCGGAACATTTTTACGTCAGTCCGCAAGAAGCACTTCAAAATCGGGAAGAGTACAAATTATTGCAGGACAACGTAAAGGCTCAAAAATTGCAAACACGCATCAAGACAGGATCTTATCTGCCGGAAATCGGCGTCGGAGTAAGCGAAGCCTATTATAATTTCTCAACCATGAAAGATTATAATACGCTGGCATTCGTTTCGGTAAAAATTCCGCTGACCGATTGGTGGGAAGCCTCACACACCATTAAAGAACAGCATCTAAAAGAACAAAAAGCGGCCAATGACCTGGAAAACAATTCGGAATTATTGATACTGCAAATTCGAAAAGCGTGGGATGAACTGACAGAAGCCTATGCTCAAATTAATGTGGCTAAAATAACAGTGCAACAAGCCGAAGAAAATTTGCGTTTGAATCAGGACAACTTCAAAGCAGGTTTGGTCAATGTCTCTGACATGCTGGAATCGGAAGCCATGTTGCAACAAGCTGAAAATGAACTAATAGATGCCAAATCAGCTTACAAAACAAAACAAATAGCCTATTTACAAGCCGTTGGAAAAGAATAAACCAACTTTTGTCAAAAAACAAAACTGCCAATTTGTTCATAAGATACAGATTGGCAGTTTTTTATTCAATCAGGCATTCCTTTTTTTTCTATTCCACCACTATTTTACCCGTTTTGATGGCATTATTCTTTTGCGTGATTTTATAAAAATAGATTCCGACCGGAAAATCGGCTTTAGAGATTACCACGTGATGATTTTGCACAAGCAATTTTTTTACCATTGCCCCATCTACCCTGTAAAAAGTAATTTCCACATTGTTCAAATCCATGTCAGGAGAAAATTGGAACAGACCCGATTCCTTCATTGGATTCGGATAAAAACTAATTTTTGTATTCAATTGCTGATCAGTAACTCCCGTTCGCAAATCAGAGGCAAAAGCTAATCCATCCACTTTCAACACAGCGCCAACATAACTTCTTGCCGTATCAGCCCAAGTTTGACCCTGCCAATAAGAACTGGTAATTTGAATCATGGCAGAATCCGATATATTTCCACCTAAATTGATGGGAAGTTTCCCCAGGGTGTAAGTGGAAGCCGCACTTAACGTGGTACCGTTTCCTCCAATCGATGTCCCGTTTTTCTTAAAACTGATGGAAATATTGGCTAAATCATGGGGATTAGCCGGAGAATATTTATACCAAAAGACCAACGTATCATTTGAGACAACACAAGGAAAACCACCGGCAAACGTACTATTGCTCCAGTTTCCATTGGTAATATAACCCGGCCATAAACTGAAATTCCCGTTGTTCGTACTTGCTATGGTTGTTAATTCAACAGCGTATGAACCAATTTTGGCATCCGTAGTTCGTGCCACATTATCAGGATTAGAATACCAATCAGCCAATTTTGGCTGGGTAGAAAGCGTCTGCCACTGCTCAAAATCGCCATTCAGCATTGTCGGTTGTGAAGATACTCCGGTAAAACTGACATTATCCAGAATCAACGTACTGCCGGGTTTTCCGTTTTTAGAATGAACCAAATCACTTGATAAGAAAATAAGCAAAACAGAATCAGGGGTTTGGCTGAGAGCAGGCGTAAAGGTAAAATTAAAATTGGTAGATGTCGTATGCAACCCGCTTAGATAATAAATGTAGGTTGCCAACACCGACCCGCTTTTTTTAAACTGAACGGCCACCACAGCAGAATCACTTCGATCGGAGACATTGTATTCATAATACCCACTCATTCCGGTAGGCATTACACTGCAAGGAATACCACCTTTCCATGTGGCCGGATCAGGACCATTGAGGAGCGTTGCATTGGATAAAATTCCGCCCGCCGTGTCGGAAACGCTAGCCACCGTTTTCAATTGAACGGCATAAGAACCATTGGCTATAGAAGGAACCTGCGTTACGTTAGGCATACCAACATAATAATAGGATTCTTCATTACTGCTCATTCCATAAAATGTCGGCTGCTGATAGACAATAGAATCCCACTTTTCAAAATTTCCATTTGGAACAAAATTTCCATTTGGAATTGGATTCACCACTTGAGCACGAACAAACCAAGACGTAAACAACAAAAGGAGTAAAGAAAGCGTAACAGTTTTCATAATGAGAAAGATTAATAATTTGTTAAAATAAAGAATATAAACGAAAGTGCTTTTCTTACATTGATCATTTAACCATGAATCGCTTTTCAGTAAAGAGTTACATTAATTGCTATTTCATTCATCTGCATCACCGATTAGCTCTTTTTTATAACAAAGATACATCATTTTAATTGATTTTGTAATCATTTGTCACTTTATTTTCTCTTGTTGAATGATTATCTCAAGGTGATATGCTGACAGATGAAGGATATCGATAAAACAAATTCTAAAAAAAAGAAAATCAAACTCATTTTATCCGATCATTTTTTAAAACCACCCAATTCAGGATAAGCTAAAAAAGAGCAAAGTAAAAGAAGGATGCTTCATGCAAAAAGCTTTTTTCTTACCTTTGTATCACTTATGGAACTTTCAGAAATACTAACGTTATATGCCGCTCATCCACAAATAGTTTCAATTGAGAAATGGTTGAATTCTTCCGGGCGACATCTCAACATTCAAGGTTTATTGGGATCGGCGCGATCAATTGCTCTTGCTTCGTTGTATTTAAAACAGCCTCAAACATGGATTGTGGTGTCTGATCAAGCTGAGGAAGCCGGTTATCTGTATAATGATTTGAAGCAACTACTTGGCGAAGAAACTATTTTCTTTTTCCCGTCCTCCTACAAACGCACCTTTGTTCAGGGGAAGACGGATGCTGCGAACGAAATACTTCGAACGGAAGTACTGCAGCATTTGGCAAGTCAACCATCAGCGTTGGTGATAACTTATCCTGAAGCATTGGCAGAAAAAGTGATTAATTCCAATGGATTAAATGACAATACTTTAACCTTGCATGTTGGAGAGCAAGTTGACACTCATTTTGTCATTGATCTACTGATTCAATATGGATTTGAGCGAGTCGATTTTGTCTATGAACCCGGACAGTTTTCAATAAGAGGGAGCATTTTAGACGTTTTTTCTTTTTCTCATGAAAATCCGTTTCGAATTGACTTTTTTGGATCGGAAGTGGAATCCATTCGAACGTTCGATATTGAATCTCAACTTTCAAAAGAGACCATTTCAAAGGCCTCCATTGTTTCTGACTTAAAGCAACAAGAAAGCGACGAAATGATCCCATTTTTTCAATTTATATCATCTGACGCCATCCTGGTTTTTTC
>Ga0078972_1005286_pt1 | contig 33063 bp, 20 predicted proteins | sample YelNatPaOPGAMG01_FD_67568 | JGI IMG/M metagenome (GOLD analysis project Ga0078972, IMG submission 67568) | Hot spring thermophilic microbial communities from Obsidian Pool, Yellowstone National Park, USA - OP-RAMG-01 (SPADES assembly) (version 2) | ecosystem: Environmental > Aquatic > Thermal... | reverse complement strand
CACCACGCCGGTAACGCCGGACGCCGCAAGCGCCAGTTGCTCCACCTTCACCTTGACGGCTTCGGCTTGCCGCATCGTCGCCTTGCCCAGCCGCAACGTCTTGCGGGTCCCGTCGCCGGCCGCGAATTGAATCCGCTTCCGGCCGTTCGGATCGCTGATGATGCTTTCTATAACCCACTGTCCTTTGCTCTTGCTCGCCTTGGCCGTGTAGTGCTGGGCGTCTTCAATGATGCTGGTGTAACTAGGAAACTCTGTCGCGCTTCCTGCTCCTCGGCGGGCACAGCGCGGCGGCTTTGCTCGCCGGAGGACCCCACACAAGCCGGCCCCCAGGGCCTTGACGTGCGCCGACGAAACCCCGGTTTTGTCAACGTCGACGTCGACACAACCCCGCGTGGTGCTAACTGCGGTAGATTCAGGAAGTAAGGTCATATGCTCGGGTAGCGCCAAGGGGTTTTGTCAACGTCGGCGCTGTAGACAGGGCGAACATCACGCGCCCCCTTGCCCTACTGGCGATGCTGGCGTACCAGGGCAAGTATCCGGCGTTTGGCGTCAGGGGGAAGACTTGGCCAGGCGGATACCACCTCGGCCAGGTCGCTGGGGGGCGGTTGTGCCGGATTGTGTGCCGCGCCATGCGGGGCAGCTTGTGTTTTCAAGGGTTTTTCGCTTGGGTTCGAATCCCCCCTCTCCGCTGCACGACTTTTCCAGCCTGCGGCAGGGCGTGGCAATGAGCGATATTAAGTGCTCTGTGTTCAAGGGGTTATCTTAACAGATTCCCCCGCGTTGCCGCGTTCTGCCGACGGTTGCGGCGTCGCACACTGCGCGGCTTGTGCGCCGGATTTCGCGCCGCTGTCGTTGCTGCGCGCGTCGGCAGTACTGCCGACCCAGGTTCGGTCAGCCGCGGCCGCATCCTTCCCGCCGACAGCCAGGCCGGCGGTGTGCCAGCGGCGGCTTCGTCAGCCGCCCGTCTGCACGCTGTCGTCCAAACCCAGCTCCCGCAGCGCCGCGCGGGTTTTCTCGATTTGTTGCGCACTGACACCCGCTTCGGGCGCGGCCTCGAAGCTCACATTCACGCGCAGGTTGCCGCCGGGCGTCACGAAACCGGCCAGCACCTGCGTGTAAAAGTTCATCCACTTCAAAGGGGGCACTGCGCCGCTCCAGCGGATGCTTGTCGCTCCGGGTTTCGCAGACGGCGGACGCAGCGGAACATCTTCCTTTGCGATCGTCACGGTTGCCCGGGCGCGCTTGGCCCCGACAACGACCTCGACGCCATGCGTTCCCTCATCCGCGCCGGCGGTACATCGTCCTCTCTCGTCGATCGTGCCGCCTGTGGCTGACCATTTCGCCTCCGCAACAGCCATCGACCGGCCGTGCTGATCCGTACCCCTTACCTCGAACGTAACCGCTTCGCCGGACTTCACGGCCGCCGTCTGTCGTAACGGGGTTGCAGCAGCGCGCGTATGGGCGCCCCCTCTTGCCATCAGTTCAGCGAAATCGTGAAATCCTTCATCGTGTACAGCCGGAAGTGTTTGGCCGCCACGTGCCCGTCAAAATACAGCGCGTTGCACAGTCCGCGGTGGCGCATGTCGTTGAGCATGCGCGAACTGGGGTTGATGTTGTTGGACCCCGGCGGACTGGTGGGCAGGTGCGACGCGTCGAAGATGTCGTTCTGCATGAAGTAATCCACAGGACGGTTGGCGTTGGCCTCGGTCAGATAAACCACCGCCGACGCATTGCGCATCTTCGTCAGCCGGATCATGCCCGTCGATCCGCCTTTCCACGTGCCGTTTATGGCGTGATCCAGCGGCTGCTGCGGATTCGGGTGCGACGGGCACTGATAAACCTCGATCTTCGCCAGATACGGCGCAAGCGTCTTATCCCGGTCCGGCGTGGGCGGCACCGCGGGCAGAATCTTGTTCAGATACTTCGCGAACGACTCGGCCCAGAAGATATGCCCGGCCAGATACTGATCCGTGTGCCAGTAATCCAGCGGTATCCAGCCCTTGTTGTCGTTGGCGTACATGTGCATAACCTGCCCCACGGTGCGCAGGTTGGAGGCACATTTCATCTGTTCCGAATACCGCTTGGCGGCCGTCAGCGCCGGCAGAAGTATCGCCACCAGCAGCGCTATGATGCCGATCACCACGAGCAGTTCCACCAGCGTAAAACCGCGCCGCGGGCGTTTTGCACGAGACATGAGCGCTCCGATCCGAACAGATATGCCTGCTCTCATGCCATATTTTACGTTTCGCACGTCGCTGCGGCAACGGCGCGACAGCGAGATGCACATCGGATCCAGGCGCGCCATGCGCGCATTTAACACTTGTCCAGCCTCACCTGAACCGTCCGTAATTGCGGTCTGCCGTCGTTTTCTGTGCCGCGTCAGCCGCCGACGCTCACGCGCAGCCCGTCGTATGCCAGAAACACGTTCTGCGGCAGCCTGCGCTGCGTGGGTTCGTGGGGCACGTCGTGTGCGATGTGCGTCAGATAGGTGCGGGCGGCCCCGATGAGTCGCGCGACGTTCACCGCCTGTTCCACCGTGAAATGCGTCGGGTGCGGCCGGAACCGCAGACCGTCGATCACCAGCACATCCAGCCCGCCGAGCAGGCGCAGCGACTCTTCGGGGATCGCGCTTACGTCGGTGCAGTAGGCCAGATTTCCCACGCGAAAGCCCAGCACCTTCTGCCGGCCGTGCAGCAGGGGAATGGGCGTCCAGCGCAGCCCGGCAAGGTCGAAATCCTGTCTGATTTCGCGCGCCACCAGATACGGTCTGTAAACCTCCTCTGAAGGGTCGGGTGCCCGGAAGGCATATCCGAAGCAGCTGGCCAGCACGTCGTGGGTCTGGCGGTCGGCCCACACTTCCAGCGGCGCGCCGCGTATGGTGTTGAAGCGGCGCACGTCGTCCAGGCCCATGATGTGGTCCGCGTGGGGGTGCGTTATCACCACCGCTTCGATGTCGTCGATGCCGTTGGTCACGCACTGAAGGCGCAGTTCCGGTGCGGCGTCGATGAGCACGCGCCTAGCGTCGCAGCACACAACCGCCGAGGGGCGCGTGCGCCGGTCGCGGGGGTCGGAGCTGGTGCATACCGGACAGCCGCAGCCGATCATGGGTATGCCGGCGCTGGTGCCCGTGCCGAGGAAGATCAGTTCTACGCGCGACATGGAGCGATGGAGCGTGCTTCGGCGCCGGGCGGAGGCCTGTCCGGCAACGCCGCAGACGGCGCCGGCGCCGTTTTCGCGGCGCGGCACAAAGGCGCGGCCTGCGCTGGCGCCGCGGGCGCATTGTACGCACTCTGCGCGGCGCGCGAAGCACTCTGCGCGGCGCAATGGCGAAACGCCGCTTGTGCGAAATGCGCATGTCGCATATGATGCCACATCTTCACCGGCCGCGGGCAGTCCTTGACGCCGGTTTCTCGGGCATTAGGACCTGGAAGGAAGGCATCACATATGTCGGAACGTCGAATAGTGACGCTGGATGGAAACGAGGCCGCCGCATCGGTGGCTCATCGCGTAAGCGAGGTCATCGCCATATATCCCATCACTCCTTCTTCTCCGATGGGCGAGTTTGCCGACGAATGGTCGGCCATGGGCAAGAAGAACATATGGGGCACCATTCCGCAGGTCACCGAAATGCAGTCGGAGGGCGGTGCGGCCGGCGCGGTGCACGGGGCGCTTCAGGCCGGGGCGCTGGTAACCACGTTTACGGCGTCACAGGGCCTGCTGCTGATGATCCCCAACATGTACAAGATCGCCGGGGAACTGCTGCCTTTCACCATGCACGTCAGCGCGCGGACGCTGGCTTCGCATGCGCTGTCGATATTCGGCGACCACAGCGACGTCATGGCCTGCCGCCAGACGGGCTTCGCGATGCTGTGCTCGGCAAGCGTGCAGGAGGTGCACGACCTGGCGGCGATAGCTCACGCGGCCACGCTGCGCAGCCGCATACCTTTTCTGCATTTCTTCGACGGGTTCCGCACCTCGCACGAGGTGAGCAAGATAGAGGTGCTCAGCGATGAAGACCTGCGCGCCATGATGCCCGAGGACCTCATCGCCGAACATCGCCGGCGCGCGCTCACGCCGGATCGGCCTGTGCTGCGCGGCACGGCGCAGAACCCGGATGTGTTCTTCCAGGCGCGCGAGGCATGCAATCCGTTCTACGACGCCTGCCCGCGCATCGTGCAGGAGGTGATGGACCAGTTTGCCCGCATTACCGGCCGGCAATACCGGCTTTTCGATTACGTGGGGCATCCGCAGGCCGAGCGCGTCATGATCATCATGGGATCGGCGGCGGAAACGGTCCACGAGACGATCGACTACCTCGTTGCCCGCGGCGAGAAGGTGGGAATGCTGAAGGTGCGGCTGTACCGGCCGTTCTCGGTAGAGCATTTCATAGGCGCGCTGCCGGCGAGCGTGCGCAAGATAGCCGTCATGGACCGCACCAAGGAGCCCGGCGCACACGGCGATCCGCTGTATCTGGACGTTGTGGGTGCGCTGGCGCGGGCGATGGGCGCGGGAAAACTGCCGTTCGCCTGGCCGACGGTGATATCCGGCAGATACGGGCTGGCGTGCAAGGAGTTCACGCCGGCGATGGTCAAGGCCGTATTTGACGAACTGGCCAAGGACAGCCCGCGGCAGAGTTTCACGATCGGCATCAACGACGACGTCACGCATCTGTCGCTGCCGTATGATCTGTCTTTCCGGATAGAGCCGCCGGACGTGGTGCGGGCGGTGTTCTTCGGGCTGGGTGCCGACGGCACGGTGGGCGCCAACAAGAACAGCATCAAGATCATCGGCGAGGAAACTGACAACTACGCCCAGGGTTACTTCGTTTACGATTCGAAGAAGTCCGGGGCGATCACGATATCGCATCTGCGCTTCGGCCCGCGCCCGATACGCTCGGCATATCTGATAGACAGTGCGCAGTTCGTGGCGGCGCACCAGTTCAACTTCCTGGAACGCTACGACGTGCTGGAATACGCGGCTCCCGGGGGAACGTTCCTGGTCAACTCGCCGTATCCGCCCGATCAGCTGTGGGATCATCTGCCGCGCGAGGTGCAGCAGCAGATCATCGACAAGAAGCTGCGGGTGTTCACGATAGATGCCTACAAGGTGGCGCGCGAGATGGGCATGGGCGTGCGCATCAACACCATCATGCAGACGTGCTTCTTCGCCATATCGGGGGTGCTGCCGCGCGAGGAGGCCATCGAGCAGATAAAGAAGGCCATACGCAAGACATACGGCCGCAAGGGCGAAGAGGTCGTCCGCAAGAACTTCGCCGCCGTCGATGGCACACTGGCGAATCTGCACGAGGTGAAGGTCGGTACGGCGGTGACGGCGACGCGCAACCGCCCGCCGGTTGTGCCGCCGGAAGCCCCGGCCTACGTGCGCAACGTGCTGGCGATGATCATGCAGAACAAGGGCGACCTGCTGCCGGTCAGCGCCTTTGCGCCCGACGGAACATTCCCCACGGCCACGACGCAATGGGAGAAGCGCAACATCGCCCAGGACATACCCGTGTGGGATCCGGCGATATGCATACAGTGCAACAAATGCTCGCTGGCGTGCCCGCACGCGTCGATACGTCCGAAGGTGTATTCGGCCGACCTGCTCAGCAAGGCGCCGCCGACGTTCAAGTCGGCCGAGGCGAAAGGACCGGAGTTCAAGGGTCTGCGCTTCACGATTCAGGTGGCCCCCGAGGACTGCACCGGCTGCGGGCTGTGCGTGCAGGTGTGCCCGGTGAAGGACAAGACCAACCCGCGCCACAAGGCCATAGACATGATGCCGCAGCTTCCGCTGCGCCAGCAGGAGCGCGCCAACTGGAACTTCTTCCTCTCGCTGCCGGAGTTCGACCGCACCAAGGTGCGGCTCGATGTGAAGGGCTCGCAGTTCCTCCGTCCGCTGTTCGAGTTCTCCGGCGCGTGCGCCGGATGCGGCGAGACGCCGTACGTCAAGCTCCTGACGCAGCTGTTCGGCGACCGCACCGTCATCGGCAATGCGACGGGCTGCTCGTCGATTTACGGCGGCAATCTGCCCACCACGCCGTACTGCGTCGATGACAACGGTCGCGGGCCGGCGTGGTGCAACTCGCTGTTCGAGGACAATGCCGAGTTCGGAGTGGGCATCCGTCTGGCCATCGACAAACACCGCGAGCAGGCCTCCGAGCTGCTCAAGGCTCTGGCATCGGAGATAGGCGGAAATCTGGTCGAAAGCATCCTCGCCGCCGATCAGTCCACCGAAGCGGGAATACAGGCGCAGCGCCAGCGCGTGTCGCTGCTGAAACAGCGGCTGGCGGCCATATCCTCGCCGCAGGCACGGCGGCTGGAGATGCTGGCCGATTATCTCGTGAAGAAATCGGTCTGGATCCTCGGCGGCGACGGCTGGGCGTATGACATCGGCTACGGCGGTCTGGACCACGTGCTGTCGATGGGCCGCGACGTGAACATCCTGGTGATGGATACCGAGGTGTACTCCAACACCGGCGGTCAGCAGTCCAAGAGTACGCCCATGGGCGCCGCGGCCAAGTTTGCCTCCGCCGGCAAAGTTACCGAGAAGAAGGACCTGGGCCTGATGGCGATGGCCTATGGCAACGTGTACGTGGCGCGCGTGGCCTTCGGGGCGCGCGATCTTCAGACGGTCAAGGCGTTCGTCGAGGCCGAGTCCTATCCGGGGCCCTCGCTCATCATCGCCTACAGCCACTGCATAGCCCACGGCTATGATCTTCAGTTCGGCGCCGAGCAGCAGAAACTTGCCGTGGATGCCGGCTACTGGCCGCTGTACCGCTACGATCCGCGGCTTGCCGCTCAGGGCAAGAGTCCGCTCCAGCTGGATTCGCCGCCTCCCAAAGAACCGCTGATGAAGTACGTCAGCAACGAAACGCGCTTCCGGATGGTCCAGCAGCTCAACGCCGAGCGCTTCAAGGCGCTCATCGACGAGGCGCAAAAGCATCTGCGTCAGCGCTACGCGATGTACGAGCAGATGTCGCGGCTGCCGGCGGACGGCCAGGCGCACGAAGCGACGGCATCGCCGCAGAAAGCAGAATAGGCCCATGATCGGCCGATAATCCGACGCTGTCGGTAGAAACAGGAGATGCAGCAGCCATGGATCTGTCCACAACGTATCTCGGACTGCGTTTGTCCAGCCCGCTCATGCCCGGGGCTTCGCCGCTGGTTGACAATCTCGACACGGTAAAGCGCCTGGAGGATTGCGGCGCAGGCGCCATCGTTATGCACTCGCTGTTCGAGGAGCAGATAACCGGCGACCAGCTTTCGAGCATATATCACATGGAGGTATATGCCGATTCGGTCTCGGAGGCGCTTTCGTATTTTCCCTCGACGCGCGAGTTCGCCTTCGGACCGGATGAGTATCTTGAGCACATCCGCAGAATAAAGCAGGCGGTTTCCATACCGGTCATAGCATCGCTGAACGGCTCGACCCCCGGCGGGTGGACCGAATATGCCAAGCAGATAGCCCAGGCCGGCGCCGACGCGCTGGAACTGAACGTTTATCACCTGGCCACCAATCCCCAGGAGACCGGCGCAAGCCTCGAGCAGCGTCTGCTGGACGTCACCCGTGCCGTCAGACAGAGCATCTCCATCCCGCTGGCGGTGAAGATATCGCCGTTCTTCTCGTCGCTGACCAACCTGTGCTGCCAGCTGGATCAGATCGGCGTGCACGGCATCGTCATGTTCAACCGCTTCTATCAGCCGGATATCGATCTGGAGGTGCTCGAAGCCGTGCCGAGGCTTCAGCTGTCTTCGCCGGCGGCGCTGCTCCTGCGCCTGCGCTGGCTGGCGATAGTCTCGCCGCACGTGCAGGCGTCGCTGGCATGCAGCGGCGGCGTCCACAGCGGCACCGACGCCGTAAAGGCCATCATGGCCGGCGCAAAGGCCGTGCAGATCGTCTCCGCGCTTCTCGAACACGGCCCGGAGCGGCTGAAAACCATCCAGCAGGAAATGACGCAGTGGATGGAGGCTAACGAATACTCGGCTGTCCGGCTGATGCAGGGATGCATGAGCCTGGTGCGCTGCCCAGACCCGCACGCCTTCGAGCGCGCCAACTACATGCGCGTGCTTCAGAGCTGGCGAGCCATGCACAGCTGACAGACGCGCCCGGGGCGTGCGACCGGGGTCTGTTTCACGCCGTGGCTTCCAGCAGCTGTTCCACGGGAACCACCGCCACGTCCACGGTTCCCAGCACCGTGGTGGTGTAAACGATGTAGCGGTCGTTCAGGCAGAACTGCGGGTGCGGGTCGATGTGGTAGGTCTCGCGCGGCCAGGGCGGCGGCGGCATGTTGGTGACTATATTGACTTCCCTGCCCGTACGCGCATTGTAGAAACTCACACGACATCCCGACGCCCACTGATACGTGCCGATGTCGCCAACCAGCAGTGACCCGCTCGCATCGCAATGCGAATGGCACGTTCCCCCGGGCCAGACCGTGCGGCGCTGCGCCGTGTCTGCCGCGACGCACTCGGTCCCGTTTACGTAGTCCACGTACCAGATGTGCCTGCCGTCGGCCGACCACCACTCGTGCGCCCGCGGGTTGGGGTCCTCCTGCGGAAAAACCGGCGCGGCCCGCCCGCCGCGGCGCAGCGTCCACAGTCGCTGGCGCGGATGAGCCGTCTTCATCCCCGTCGCTTCATCCACCCACCAGTCGCGCGCCAGCAGCATGAGGTCGGCATCGGTCGGATTGAACTGCGCATGATTATGGCAGACCTCGAACTCCTGCCATATCTCCACTTCCGAGCCGTTCAGCGGCGCAGCGCCCGCATACCATCGCGGACCTATCTTCGCGTCCACCGACAGATGCCGCCGATCGGCGGACATAGTCAGATGCGTGGCGGCCGAAATCACACGATGTTGCCTTACGAGATTGTCCGGCAGACGGTTGACCAGCACTGCCTGCTGCACGGGTCTCGGCCCGCGCCGGTAGATGCGGGGACCGGAACACCAGTACACCTCGCCGGTGCCGGCATCGACCATCGGCGATGCGGCGCCGAACTGCGTCTCCGGGAAATGGCGCACCGTGCCGTCCTCGAAATCCACCACGCCCAGCGACCGGCCCCACAGGCTGTTTCCCCCGGGAGGAAACGCGCAATACAGCCAGAGAAACCGGCCGTCGGCGCTGAAAGGAGGATTGGTGAAATAGAACGATTGCTGTACCGGCGCCACGCGTTCCGCAAGGATGAAACTCTCTACGCCGGAGACCGGGTCTTTCCACGACCGGAAAAGCGGGCTGTTCTGCGGGGTGCTGCGCGCGGCGGGCCCTGGTGTACGCACGGCACCGGGTGCCGACGCCCCGTCGAGATCGCTCGGTTGCATCCGCGCGGATTCCATGTTCTCGCGACGGATGGCCTCATACACCTCCTTGCGGTGGATCGGTATGTGGGTGGGAGCCACCACGCCCAGCCGCGCCCGGTCGCCGCGGATGTCGACGACAATGATCTCCACATCGTCGCCGATCATCACGGATTCGCCACGCGCGCGGGTAAGAACCAGCATTGTCTGCCTCCTGCGCCGCCGAATATACGGGCCGTCCGCCGGGCAGTGTGCCGCGCTGCTGCCGCGGCAGCCCCGGCCGTATCTGCCCGTTTCTTCACGATTTTATGCGCGCCAGCAGCGCCGTCCTCTCCTCCCGTCTCATGGGAACCGCCGATATAGTCAGCGCATCCTCCTGCACACCGACGGCCGTTATCTTCATCGGCAATGCCGTGCCCTTATCGTCAACGGGCACGAACACCACGGCCGGCACGGGTCTGCCGGCGGCTATATCGCGCAACATCATTCCCAGCCCCGCGCACACGGCCGCGCTGTTCATCCCGCCGGCATCGTCCATCTTCGCCTGCCTTTTCCACGCCTCGATTGATGGCGACAGCGACTCGGCCGCACGCTGCATCCTTCCCTCCAGAATACCGGGCGGCGCGGGAACACGTCCGGCCATCGTCCGCTCCAGTACCGCATACAGCCGCCCCTGGTTGTCCAGACCTACGCGGTAATGCAGGCTGGCCAGACACTCCGGCCGACGGATCCTGCCGGCCAGGATTATCCGGCCGTTTCTGAAGAATATGGCCGGTTCCGTGAACAGATGCGCATAACGGTCCTGTATGTGGCTGAACACCTCGCCGTTGTGGGTTATGAAGGCGTTGGCCTGCTCTTCCGTCAGCGTAAGGGTCACGGGTTGGGACGACTGCTGCCCGGTCTCCGCATCGCCGTCGCCGGTGCCGGTTCGGCGTGCCCGTATGGCGCCGTAGTAGATCTCCTGAGCCGACTTCTGCACCGTCAGCATGTTGTTCACGGCCTGCTGATTGAGCACGCTGCGCTGGGGTTCGGTCCATGAATATCTGCGATAAAACGCCGGTGCCGCTCTTATCTGCCACCACAGAACGACCGCCGCGCCGGCCGCTATTATCAGCAGCGCAACGAAAACGACGCCGGCCAGTTTCAGGAGTCTCATGCAGGTGCTCCCCACGGCAGTATATGCCGGGTCCGACGTTACATCCGGCATATGCGTCATATCCGGACGATAACCTCGCGACTGCTGGCCTGCGGGCCGATATTTCGCGCGGCCGCAGTCTTTCGGGGCGTAAACTTATCAGTAATGGACGACCTCGGGCAATACCGTTGCGCACACGCAGACGGCGTCGTGCAGTCGGCGCGGCGTGAGGCCTCGCCCGGCGATGCCGCCGGCGCTGACATACGGGATTATTGCCGCCGGGCGCGCGCCGTGCGCCACCGCTATCGCGCCGACCCCGCACGCATGCACCGCGAACTCATTAAACTGGCCGGCCGAGACGCGTATGACCGTGCCGACGCGAAAACTGCCGCCGCCTCGTCCGTGCCTGAGTTCGACATGGGCCAAATCGTCAGGCGCTTCGCCGGTCAGGTGATGGCCCGGCTGGACGGCAGCATATTGCGTTACTCCGAACGGCTAAGACTATTGCAACTGGCCGAGCGCATGGGCATCGGACGCTTCGAGGCCAACCTGGTCATCGCCGTCATCCAGCATCGCTGTCGAACGGAGGCGCCTGTGCCGTGCGCTCATCGAATGCGCTGGTTGGGGGTCCTTCTGGCCGTCGCGGCAATTCAGGCGCTGATTATCGTGACCGCCGCGGCTATCCTGCTGCGGTGAGCCGGGCGTCAAGCGCTGCCGGTTGCCGGCGGAAAGGAACGCACAATGCGAATAGTGCCAGTGTTGGTTGTGCTGTGTGCCGCACTGGCGGCCGACGCGCAATCGGTTTCCTACGATGCTTCGGGCAACACGCTGCCGCCGACGCCGCCTTTCATCAGATACGATGCATCCCACCCGCTGGGCTTCCTGAACGGCTACAATGCGCCTCAGTCTGTATCCGGCGGCGTGTATTCAATGGGGCCCACGGACGTCGCCAGGTACACCTTCTGGTACACAGACGCTCTCGTGCTCGACCACCTCAAAGGCGTGGAGATATCGGCCACTCTGCGGCTGATATCGGAATACTCCAGCAATCCGACCGACCGCGCCGGGCTGGCCATCGGTCTTACAGATGATCGTAACCTTTATCAGGAACTGTACATACATCCCACAGAGGTTTTCATCAACAAGGCCGGGCGCCTGCGCGATTCGGCCTGGCCGCTTGATGCCACCGCGTGGCATGTGTACACCGTGCGACTTATCGACCAGACCGTAACCGTCGAAATCGACGGCGTCGCGCGACTCACGGGCACGATGTTTGCTGCGGAAAACACGCTGCCCAACTGGGCCGTGGTCGGCGACATCACTTCTTCCGCGCGCAGCGAGTTCCAGATGACGCGGTTTAATGTAACCGTGCTGCCGGAGCCGGCAACGACCGGGCTGTGGGGCATGGCAGCCTCGGCGGTGTTGATCATCTGGCGGCGCCGGGAGCGCGGCCGGCGCTGTTGACCGGCAGCAGGTCAGGACTCGCATTCGGCGTCGTCGGCCCGTGGTGTCGCTGCTTCCGTCGGAGTCTTAACCCCGTTGCCGTTAAGCCCCATCTCTTCCAGGAGTTTTGCGGGAACCTCGGCCGTGTTACGGCATTTCGGATACCCGCTGCATCCGAGAAACCTTCCGCGCCGGCCCATGCGGATCACCATGGGTCGGCCGCACTCTTCGCAGTCGATGTCGGTGGGTATGGGGCCGGCGGGCGCCTCGGGCTTCGCCGCGGCGTGCTCCTGCGGGGGTTGCGGGCAGGCAGCCTGCGCAGCGCTCGCTCCGCTCTTCAGCTGGGCCAGAAGCGGTTCGATCTGTTTAAATTGCTCGGGGGGGAGTTTTTTGATGCTCTTGATCGAACGGCACCTGGGAAAAGCCGCACAGCCCAGAAAAGGTCCGCGTTTGCTGTCGCGCAGCAGCATGACGCCGCCGCATTTCTCGCACTTTATCTGCGTCTGAACAGGCTTGGCCCGCGGCGGCAGGGGATTGCCCTGTTTGTCGAGATTGATAATGGTCGAACACAGGGGCTTGCCGTTGGCATCTTTCTCGGCGTATCCCGAACAGCCCAGAAACTCGCCGTAGCGGCCTTTGCGCCGGACCATGTCGCGACCGCAGTTGGGACACTTGTACTGGCTGACCGTCGCCCTGGCGACGGGCTTGCCCGTGTCATCGACGGGCATGGTAGCGCCGCACTCGCGGTTTGAACAGGCCAGGAAAAAGCCGTTGCGGCTGATGCGATATACCATCGGCTGGCCGCATTTCTCGCATTTGTATGGCGAGAGCGTGCCGCCGGCGTGGCTGAGCTTATCAAGCGCGGCTTCCACCTCACGATGAAACGGCCCGTAGAACTCGCGCAGAAGCCTTATCCAGTCCAGATGCTTCTCCTCTATCTGGTCCAGCTTCAGCTCCATGTCCGCCGTGAACTTCACGTCCATTATGTTGGGGAACGCCTGCACGAGTTTGTCGGTCACGATGCAGCCGAGCATGGTCGGATAGAACCGCCGTTCGCGCTGTTTGACATAACCGCGGTCCTGAATGGTCTGGATTATCGTGGCGTAGGTTGACGGCCGCCCTATGCCCAGGCGTTCCAGCTCTTTCACCAGCGTGGCCTCGGTGAATCGCGGCGGCGGCTGGGTGAAATGCTGCGACGGTTCCATCTCCAGCGGAAACACCCTCTGACCTTCTTTCATCGCCGGCAGCAGGGGGTCGTCGCCGCTCATTCCCAGAACGCGCATGAAGCCGTCAAATACCAGTTTACGTCCGGTCGCCCGGAACACGGCCAGGCCCGCGCCGCTCCGGCATTCGATGGTGGCAACGGTCTGTTCAAACTGCGCCGGGGGCATCTGGCACGCTACGAAACGGTCGTAGATGAGCTGATAGAGCCTGTATTCGTCGGCGCCGAGAACCTTGCGGGCCTGTTCCGGCGAGAAGCTCATGTCGGTCGGATGAATCGCTTCGTGCGCTTCCTGTGCGCTCTTGTTGGATGAGGCGAACACGTTGGGCCTTGCCGGAAGGTATTGCTCGCCGAATGTATCGCGGATGTGTTTGCGCACCATGTCGATGGCCTCGGCCGACAGGTCGGTCGAATCGGTGCGCATGTAGGTTATATGCCCGGCCTCATACAGGTTCTGCGCCAGCCGCATGGTGCGTTGCGCGCCGAAGCCCAGCCTGCTCGACGCCGCCTGCTGCATGGTGCTGGTGATGAACGGCGCCGGCGGGCGGATCAGCTGCGGTCTGGTCTCCACCGAGCGGACCACCAGCGGCGGCAGTTTCTCCGGCGGCGCCAGCCGGCCGACGATGCGGCAGATGTTTCTCGCCGGTCCTTTTCCCTCGGGGTCCTCGAATGTTTCCACGCGCTCGACAACAAAGCCCACGGCCTCCGCGGCGCGCCGCGCGGCGTCGCGGTCGCCGGCGGCGAACTTCACTCCGCCGATCTCGACCAGTTCCGCCGTGAAGGCGCTGTGCTCGTTCAGCCATCGCTGGCGCTCGACCCTGGTGCGCTCGCCGTTGCCGGAGCCCAGAAACTGCTTCCATGCCTCGGCCAGCTGCGCCGCGCGGGCGCCATCGACCGTGAACACGCCCGTTATCTTCCAGAACTCCTCCGGTACGAAAGCCTCTATCTCGCGTTCCCGCTCGACGATGAGGCGCACGGCAACGCTCTGCACGCGGCCGGCGCTCAGCCCCCTGGCCACTTTTTTCCAGAGCAGCGGCGAAATCTCGTATCCCACTATGCGGTCGAGAATGCGCCGCGCCTGCTGGGCGTTCACGCGATCGATGTCGATCGATTGCGGGCTGGCAAACGCCTTCTGCACCTCCGACCGCGTTATCGCGTTGAAAATCACCCGCCGCGCCTTTTCGTCAGGCACGCCCAGCGTCTCCTTGAGATGCCACGCGATCGCCTCGCCCTCGCGGTCGAGGTCGGTAGCCAGATAGACCTCCGAACTCTCCTTCGCCAGCCGGCGCAGCTCGCTGACCACCTTGTGGCGCGAGGGGAGAATCTGGTATTCGGGCGTGAAGCTCCTCAGGTCCACGCCCATTCCCTTTTCCGGCAGATCGCGCACATGGCCCATGCTGGCCTTCACGATGTAATCGCTGCCCAGGTATTTATTTATGGTCTTCGCCTTGGCCGGCGATTCGACGATGACAAGCTTCTTGCCGTCTTTCTTTGCCATTTCACACCAATCTAAGGCGCGTCAGACGGTCCTATCGACCGTCGGCGCCGAAATCTTCAGCGTCCCGGCAAAACTCCCCGGCAATACTGACAGAACCGCAGGGCGGAAGTTTGAACGTCGTCGCGACGTTCTGTCAAGACGCATACTTCGGCGGGGCCGGCCTTCAGCAGACCTGACCAGGCGGGCCGGATGCTGATGCCTGGGTCTGGCCGCCTTCGCACAGACAGTTCTCCGTGGGGTCAATCCTGCCTGTGTATGCGCTTCCGGACAACTCGCGCACCAGCCCGTTTTCCAGCACCAGCACTCTATCGGCAAGGTGCCGCGCCTCGGCGAGATTATGGGTCACATCCAGAATGGTAACCGGCGTGTGTCTGCGGACATCGGCGAACAGCTTGTACATCTCGCGGCGGGTCTGATCGTCCAGCGCGCTGAGCGGCTCGTCCAGAAGAAGAACGCCCGGGCTGCCCGCCAGAGCACGCGCCAGGGCGACGCGCTGCGCTTCGCCGCCGCTCAATCCCGCCGGACGCCGGTCCAGCAGATGGGTAATTCCCATGAATTCAGCCAGTTCCAGTACGCGCCGCCTTATGGCGTGCCTGTCCCAGCGCCTGACGACCAGAGCGAAGGCGATGTTGTCGAAGACGCTCATCGTGGAAAAAAGCGCCCTGTCCTGCGGCACGTAGCCCACGCCGCGATCGGCCGGCCTCAGATGCGTTACGTCGCGCCCCTTGAGATAAATGGTCCCCGCAATGACCGCTCGCAGACCGCATATGGCCTCGAGCAGAGTCGTCTTTCCCGATCCGGTGCGCCCCATGAGCACGGCGCACTGCCCATCGGCCACTTCCAGATCGATGCCGCGAAGCGAGAAACTGCCCGCGCGCACCTCCAGTCCGCGGATGCATATCATGCCACCGACCTCCAGAATGGCTCGGCGGCCTCCGCCAGACGCAGCAGCACAAGCACCGCCACGGCCGCGATAATCATCATCAGCGATACGGCGATCGCGGCCTCGAGATTGCCGATGCTCAATTCGAGAAACACCGTGGTGGAAAGGACTTCGGTGCGCATGCGCGTCGCTCCCGCAAACACCAGTATGGGCCCGAACTCCCCCAGAGACCTTGCCCACGCCAGCGTCGTCGCCGCCAGTATGCCGCGCCGCGCCTCGGGCAGCGCCACCATCCAGAACGCCTGCCGTCGCGTACAGCCCAGCGTCAGCGCCACCTGTTCGGTGCGCGGGCTGATCTGGGCGAAAGTTACCGTCATGGTGCGCACGGCAAACGCGCACGCCACCGCAAATTGCGCAATCACCACCGCCGGCACGGCATAGGTAACCGGGAAAATGCGCTGCAACTGCCGCAGCGGCGCAGCCTGAAAAAGAATCAGCAGACTGAGGCCTGTCACCAGCGGCGGCAGGACTATGGGAATATCGACAATGGTATCCACGATTGCCCTCATCATCTGCACGAGCCGCGCGGTAATCGGCCTCCGCGTCAATCCGCCCGACACCAGATGCGCCCGCGACAGCAGATATCCGAGCGGCACCGCCACCCACACCGAAAGTATCGCCGCAATGCTGCACGAAACCAGGCTCAGCCTTATCGAGTACCGGATTTCCGGGCTTCGCAGCGCCGCCAGGAGATGTCCGGGCGAGGTGAACAGAACATCGGCGGCGATGAACGCCGCGATAAGCACAACGTACGATCCGGCCAGAATGGTCAGGGCGATGAAAAAGGGGACATCGGAAGCTGCCTTGCCGGGCCGCCGTGCGGGGCACGCCGGCGTGGTGGACGACCCGCAACTCATTTTCCGCTCTCCTGTGAACCGCTGTACGGAACGGCATGGGCATCCGTCAACGCCCGTTGCATGGCCGCCAGCAGCCTGCGGCACATGTTGGGATAACGCGTGTGCGATGACACGGCAGCGAACAGACCCGTCGCCCTTGTGGCGGCCGGCGAATCGCCCGCGTGGCCCGCGGATATCCGTTCTGTTTCTGGAAAGAAAGCCGCCGCCTCGGCAGGCACCGGTTCGCTCAGCACGCACACATCGGGTATCTGCCCGCGTCTGACATAGCCGATCAGCGCGCCGTTCTGATACACCCTTGTCACCTTCGCGCCTTCCATGCTTTCAAAAGCTGTCACTATCGCTTCCACGCCGCGCGCGGCGTTCTCGTCGGCCAGCAGAACGATCTCGGGTCGATACGCCCACGGATCGCCGCGCTCCACCGTGAAACCCGCTGCCGCCAGCAGAGGCGCACCCTTGTCGCTGGCGGCCAGAAACCGCGCAAATCGCACGGCCTCGGCCGTGTCGGCTGCGCTTTTCAGCACCGCCGCCGATACGCGCGCCCGCAGCGGCGCCAGTTCCGGCAGCTCCACGGCCTGAAGTTCCGGCATCTGGTGAACCGTAACATCCCACACGATGGCCACGTCGGCCGCGCCGGTCCTCACATCCGCGGCGACGTCGCTGACGGTGTTCTTAACTACCGCCGCGCGCGCCTGTAAAGCGTCCCATCTGCCGCCTTCGCGCAGGTGCTCGCGAATGAGCCGTCCCACCGCCGTTGCATCGGCGCTGGCGAGGCTGAGCCTGACGTCCGGCCTCAGCAGATCGGAAAACACGCGCACGCCCGCCGGATTGCCTTTCCTGACGGCCGCGACGGGGCGCATGACAGCCAGCGGCACCGCGCAGCGCACAAGTCCTTTCGCGCGCGCCAGGTCGATGTAGTAATCGTCGCCGGGAATGTACAGGTCGCCGCTGCGCGATACTTCAATGCCGGCCAGCAGCGAAGCAGACCCGCCGTACTGAAGGCGCGCGCTCACCCCGTATTCCAGCTCGTACTGCCGCACCGCCGCATCGACCGGAACTCTCACGCCGGCACCACAATACACCACCAGCCGTGCCGCCGGCCGGCCAACGCCCGTCAGCCCTTCCGGCCAGGCCAGCAGAGCGATGAACACGGCCATCGCGCCTAATGAACACAACATCAGCACGCGCATGCTGTTCACGCTCTGGAAAACCATTGTGCGTCGCGCGATACGGACAAACCGTCGCCCGCGCGCAGGCAAAGTCACGCATATTCGCCGGCGCGCATCCGCAGCACTATCTGCCAGCCGGCAGGGCGGGCAGTTTCGGCTGTTTCGGAGAGCCGTCCTCTACCAGCCCGTCCCAGTCCGCCGCCATGAGCAGGTCCACGCCGGGGTTGAGCTGTTTAACCTGACACGAGCATGGGCCGCACAGAAAGCACGCGGCGTCCTCGATGCTTTCAGCGCTTATCTGTTTGCCGCTCAGAAGCCCCAGCACACGCCCGCGCCCGAAAACCGGTGCCAGCGCGGGTTGATCCGCCGGCGGCGGGTTGCCTTCGCAGTTCAGCAGCATACTGAGGAAGATTTCCTCGCCGGCTGCCCGTCTCGACAGCCGCATCCTCGAGAACACCACTTTCAGCGGCAGTTTCGACCGCAGCGGCGGGCCCTGAATGTCGGGGTCGTCGGCATCCACCGGCGGCAGCCGGATCTCCTTTTCGAGCCGGGGCAGTTGCTGTTCCAGAAGCCGCCATGCGGCCTCGTCCCTGGCAGCGTCGCCCGATTCGACGAGAACCCATACCACCGAATCGCCTTTCATCAGCCGCGAAACGAGGCTCCGCCGGAAAGGCGAATCCAGAAGGGTCGCCAGTTGCGGCGAAAGCAGCGGTCCGCTCCATGCCGACGGGGCATCATCGGGACTGTCGGGATAGCGCACGACCACCCACGGCAGCACCGGATTCTTCTGGGCCTGCCAGATGGTGCGCGCGCTTTCATCCAGCCCCTGGCCCACATCGAATGTGCTGACGCTGAAACAGGCGAAACACTCGGCGGAGTCGGCGGCTTTGCGCAGGGCGTCAAGCGTAGCGGCCGCGGCGCCCGACAGACGCCCCTTGTGAAAGACCATTATCTGGTATGGATCGGCGGGCCACCTTTCCAGGGCATAGCGGAATACCGGCACGCTGCACGCCTGTGCCGTCGCGCAGTGGGCCACCATCAGCGCAATGCCTGCGCATGCCGCTCTGGTTGACAGGCTCATAGATGCTCCGCGCCGGACGATTTCGCGGCTGTGCTACAATATCCGCGGCATCTCGAACCGACGGCCTTATTCTATTGCGGAAAGGCAGGGAGCGGAACATGTTTGTCAAAGCCCAGTCCAAGCAGCGTTTCGGCGAACTGCGTACGCCCTTCATCAACGTCAATCACATCGTCACGGCCGAAATCGCGCACGACAATAAGTCGGTGAGCGTGAAACTCAGCAACAACGAGGATTATCTGGTGGCCGGCGATCAGGCGCCCAAACTGCTGGCGTATCTGGAGGCCAACCTGTTAAAGTAGGGGTTGACCGTTCCGGCGGGGCTGTGGCGCATGGCCGCACGAACCCCGTTTTCGCGCCGCCGCCGGAGCATCGCACACGCCGGGAGCGCATATGCACAAAGCCTTCTTTGCGTTGTCAGTTCTGGGAGCGTCGCTGGTCCTCGCGGGACAGAAACCCATGAACCCCGAACTTTCCGATGAAGCCGTCGAGCGCCGCATAACGCAGCACCGTACGGCGGAGGTCACACTGACGGTCAGAGGACCGGACGGCAGGCCGCTGGCAGGAGCGCCCGTCGTCATACGCCAGACGCGCCACAAGTTCCTGTTCGGGTGCAACGCTTTCCGCATCAACACGGCCGATTCGTCGCCCGCCCAGCAGCAGTACCAGAAGCGTTTTGCGGAACTGCTCAACTACGCCACGCTGCCTTTCTACTGGGGTTCTTTCGAGAGGACCGAAGGCAAGCCTGAGACAGAACGGCTCAAGATGATGGCCCGCTGGTGCGCCGACAACAACATCATCGTGAAGGGGCATCCGCTGTGCTGGCATCAGGTTACGCCGCGCTGGGCGCGCGAGAAGACGCCCGAAGAGATTGGACCGCTCCAGGTTGCGCGCGTTACCCGCGACGTGACGGCATTCCGCGGCATCGTCGATATCTGGGATGTGGTCAACGAAGCGGTGGTCATGCCGAAGTTCAACCGCGAACCCGGGCCCATTCCGGCATGGTGCGCGAAGGTCGGGCCGGTGGAAGTCATAAAGCAGACTTTCGCCGCGGCGCGCGCGGCCAATCCGTCGGCGACGCTTGTGCTCAATGACTTCGACACGTCGCCCCGCTATGAAAAACTGATCGAGGACTGTCTGAAGGCCGGCGTGAGCATAGACGTGATCGGCATCCAGTCGCACATGCACGGCGGATACTGGGGCGCAGACAGGGCGTGGGATGTGTGCAATCGCTTCGCACGCTTCGGCAAACCGCTGCATTTCACCGAAACCACCATCATCTCCGGCGATCGCAAGGAGAATATGCGCTGGAGCGGTCCTCCATACGATGACTGGTTCAGTACCCCCGAAGGCGAGAAGCGCCAGGCCGAACAGGTTGTGGAGTTCTATACGGTTCTGTTTTCGCATCCGGCCGTGCAGGCGATCACATGGTGGGATTTCAGCGATTCCGGCGCATGGCTGGGCGCGCCGTCCGGACTGGTGCGCAAGGACATGTCTCCAAAACCGGCCTACGAGGAGCTGATGAAGCGCATCAGGGGGCGCTGGTGGACGGCGGAAGTGAAAACCACCACCGACGCATCGGGCAGGGCCGCGTTTCGGGGATTCCTGGGCGATTATTCGATACAGGCGGGTTCGGCCGCCGGCTCTTTCACCATCGGCGCCGCCGGCAGGTGTGAAGCCGCGGTAACGGTCAAATGAAACAGGCGGACGGCCTGCCGTCTGTCGAGAGACGTTGCTGCCAGTTGCGGGAATGGGTAGGGCCGGAGTCGAACCGGCGACACATGGATTTTCAGTCCATTGCTCTACCAGCTGAGCTACCTACCCGTCGCCTGCGCAGTATTTTACGGCGCTCGCGTACACATGCAAGCCCGACATCCGGCGCTGCCGTAAGGGGGACACTCCTGCTTTTTCCCGCATGCGGGGAAGGGGGCTGGATTCCCGCTTGCGCGGGAATGACGAAGAGGGCGGTGGAAATGAGGAAAAAGGGGCGGGACTCACCAGACGAAGTGGGAATGACCGAAGGCGGGCGCGGGAGAAGGGGGGTTGTCAGCAGCCATGCGCCGGCGGTGCAGTTCAAGTGCGGATGATGTGCCCCAGCGGAGCCGCCGGATGGTGTCGCAAACGGCCGAGCCGTTCACACGAAGATTATGTGCCTCGACCGCCGGTGGCGCCTTTCACCCGCGAATGATGTTGCTTATTCCCGTCCGGATGAGGTTCACCGCGATCGCCGCCAGCAGCACCATGACCAGTTTGCTGAAAGCGCGAAGAGCATTATCGCCCACGAAGCGACTGATGCGCTGCGCCCCGAGCATGGTAGCCAGCAGTATGAGCATGTTGACCAGCAGACCCGCCAGCGTCCACGTATAGCCGTAGTTTTCGCGCGAAGCGAAGATGAGCACGGTGGTCAGGACGGCTGGTCCGGCTATCAGGGGCATTGCCAGCGGCACGATGCCGACGATTTCGGGCTCATGAACGGCGGGTTTGCCGGTGCCCACCAGGTCAAGCACCGCCAGCACCAGCAGGAGTATGCCGCCGGCTATGCGAAAGTCGTTTTCGGTGATGGACAGGAAGCGGAAGATCTCCCGGCCGGTGAACATGAAGACCACGGAGATTATCAGCGCGGTGCCGACGGCCTGGAACGTGACGCGCCGGCGCTGTGAGTCGCTCATCGAGCCGGTGACGGCGAGAAACAGCGGCACCAGTCCGAAGGCGTCAACGGCCACGAACAGGGGGATGAACACTTCCAGAAAGGTGTACAGGTGGCTCATGGAGCGGCCGCGGGTTTTTCTGATTCCATCGCTGCGAGGGTTCGCCGCAGTTCGTTCCACAGTTGCGATACGGCCTGGGGGATGATCTGCGTTTCGCCCACGACGTGCATGAAGTTGGTGTCGCCAGCCCAGCGCGGCACAACGTGCTGATGCACGTGCCCGGGCAGACCCGCGCCGGCGCAGCGCCCGAGATTGACCCCTATGTTGAAGCCCTGTGCCGACACGCACCGTCTGAGCAACTGCACGGCTCTGACGGTCTGGGCGGCCAGGTCGCACAGTTCGTCGCGCGAGAGCTCCTCCAGTTCGCCCTTGTGCGCCGCCGGCGCCACCAGCAGATGGCCGTTGGTATATGGATAGCGGTTCATCAGCACCACCGACCAGCGGCTGCGCCACAACACCAGGCGCTGCTGCTGCGTCTGTGGGTCATCGGCGGCGGCGGCATCGCATATGAAACAGCCCTCGGCGGCTGGAAGCGACCGGATGTAGTCCATGCGCCATGGCGCGTACAGATTGCCCGAGGCCATGTCCGGCATGGTAGGCGCCGCGCGCCGCGCGTGCAACCGCCGGCAGCGCTTGGGAACACGAGGCTGCCGGCGCCGCGCAACAGCACGGTGCCGGAGCGCGCCCGCCGCAGTGTCAGACCTGTGCCAATGACGCCTCGATGAGCAGGTCCAGCGTGCGTGCGGCACGGCCGCTGTCGATAGCGGCCTGGGCCAGGGCCATCGCCCCCCGCAGGTCGTTCTCCACGCCGGCCACCACCAGCGCCCCTGCGGCATTGAGCACGGCTATATCGCGGCACGGTCCTTTTTCGCCGCGCAGCACGCGGCGCAGAACTTCGGCGGCTTCGTCCACGCTGTTGACGCGCAGGTCGGACAGTCGCGCATAGGGAATGCCCAGAGAGGCAGGGTCCAGATGCCAGGTGTTCACCTCGCCGTCCTTCAGTTCGCTGACGCGCGTCGGTCCGAGTGTCGAGAGTTCGTCAAGGCCGTCGTCGGCATGGACCACCCACGCCCGGGCGCTGCCCAGTTCGCGCAGCACCGTTGCCAGACGGTCGGTGAGTTCCGGCCGGAACACGCCCAGCAGCTGATGACGCGCGCGGGCCGGGTTGGTCAGCGGGCCGAGCATGTTGAAGATGGTCGGTATCCCCAGAGATGCCCGGGCGGCGGCCACGAACTTCATGGCCGGGTGGTGATACCGCGCGAAGGCGAAACAGATGCCGGCTTTTTCAAGACAATGGCGCAGTTGCGCCGGCGTCAGTTCCAGGCGCAATCCCAGGCGTTCCATGACGTCGGCCGAGCCCGCCTTGCTTGTGGCCGAGCGGTTGCCGTGCTTCACGACGCGCACGCCAGCGCCCGCGACGATGATGGCCGCGCAGGTGGAGATGTTAAACGTTCCGCGCACGTCTCCGCCCGTGCCGCAGGTATCGATTATGACGCCGTTGCCGGGGCATTCGATGGGAATGGCCTTCTCGCGCATGACCGTGGCAGCGCCGACGAGTTCCTCGACAGTGGTGCCCTTGGCGGCAAGCCCCACCAGAAGGCCGCCTATCTGGGCGTCGGTCGCCTGTCCGGACATGATGTGAGCAAAGGCCTCGCGCGCTTCGGCGCGCGTCAGATCTTCGCAACGGCACAATTTCAACAGGATTTCACGGAATTCGGGCATGACATACAACCTCTTGAGCCGGCTGCGGAATCGCGTGTGTAATACCGCAAACGCAGGGGCGAAACAAGCCGCGCGGCCGGATGAGCGAACTTTCGGTCCGTTGCGGGCTTACCATCTTCAGGAGACGAAGGTTTTTGCGGCGAATTCGATTTCACAGCGGGCGAAGCGCGGGTTAATATATAACCAAGCGAGGGTGTGATTGCGTCGGCGGGGCACAAAGCGGGTCAGGGTTGGTCGCGGCGACAGGCAGCCGCGCAGGCAGGTCCGATAATAACGCCGACTTCCGGCGGGCAAGAGCCGGCGGCCGGCAGTCTTTTGACATCTATGCCGGGCACATTGTCAGCGCCGTTGCGCTTTGCGAGTTGGAGACGAGCATGAGCCGATTCGGTAAGAGACTCGAACGCGTCCGCAGCCGTTTGCGCCAGGCCGCAGGGCTGGTTATGGCACCGCGCGCCTCGACGGGGCTGCATGCCCGGCGTCACAGGCCCGCCAGCGGGTCATCGCGCGGCGCGATCGAGGCGCTGGAATCGCGCACGCTCCTGGCGAGCGAGCCGATAATCACCGAGTTCATGGCCTGGAACATGACCGGGCTTCAGCGCGAAACGCCTCCCGGCAGCGGCAACTGGGAGCATCCCGACTGGATCGAGATCTACAACCCGTCCGCGGGCGCTATCAACCTCGAGGGTTACTACCTCACCGACAATCCCGGCAACCTCACCAAATGGCAGTTTCCGGCGTACGTGCTGAACGGCAACAGCTACACGCTGGTCATTGCCGACGGCACCGACAAGCGCACGCCTGAATTCCGCACGAACTTCGAGCTGAATAAGGAAAGCGGCTATCTGGCGCTGGTTAAACCGGACGGTGTGACGATCGTCTCGGAATACGCGCCCGGATATCCGTCACAACTTCCCGACGTCTCCTACGGCGTTACGCTCACCACCGTACAGGAGTCGCTGATTTCCTCGGTGGCGACGGTCAAGGTCAAGGTGCCCACCGACGATTCGATGGGAACCGACTGGAACGGCTCCAATCCGGCGTTCGACGATTTCGCCTGGACGATAGGCGTGACCGGCGTGGGTTTCGACGACGGTCTGGTCAGCGAGGTCGAGCCCAACAACAGCACCAGCCAGGCCAACGACGCCGGCACGAGCTACTTCGCATTCTCCGGAAGCCTGTACCACCTCGGGTTCAAGGGCAATTTCGGGACCAACGCCGACTGGTTCAACATAGGCAATCTTCAGGCCGGCGATGTCATTACCATCACGGTGAGCGGCTCCGCATCTTCGCGCGGAACGCTGCCAAACCCGGGCGTGCAGCTGTATCGGGGCAATCCCGCCAGCCCCGTACTGGTCGTTTCCGACGAAGACAGCGGTCCTGGACAGGATGCGCTCATCTACCGTTTCACGATAACCGACACCGACACGTATTACGTCACGCCCATATCCAACGGCGGAACGGGGTCGTATGACGTGGCCATATGGCTGGAAGACATCAACACGCCTCCGGGCACGGGCGGATCGTTCACTGCTGAGATCGAGCCCAACGACACGGCAATGTCGGCCAACAATGCGTCCGGCGCATGGCGGGCGGTGAACTGGCGGCAGCAGACCGCAGGGGTCATCACTGCCGCCGACAGCGATTTCTATTCATATCAGTTTACAGCCGGATCTCTGCTGACGATACGCGTGGCCGCCTCGGCCGGACTCGACGCCAGGGTGGCGCTGCTGAATGCCTCGGGCACCGTCATCGCCCAGGACGACGGCACCAGCGCCTACGCGGGCATGCCCTCGGGCGACTCGGACATCTACGCGATGCTGATTCCATCCACCGGCACGTACTACGTGCGCATTCAGCCGGCATCGGGCACCACGGGCAATTACACGCTGACGACTTATCTGTCATCCACCACCGCGCCGCCGCCGTCAACGTGGTCGCAGCTGGCGGCCACGAATGTGCGCGATGCGATGCTCGGGCAGAACGCCAGCGTGTACATGCGATTGCCGTTCACGGTGCCCAACCCGGGCGCCTATGACAGCCTGCGCCTGCGGATGAAGTACGACGACGGGTTTGTGGCATATCTGAACGGTCAGGAGATAGCGCGGCGGAATGCCCCGCAGTTTCCGACGTGGAACTCGTCGGCCACCGGCACGCGCGCCGACGCGCAGGCGATGGTGTATGAGGACTTCGACATAGCGCTGACGCCCGGGTTGCTCAGCGTCGGAGCCAACATACTGGCCATCCACGGGATGAACATATCCGCCTCCGATGGCGATCTGCTTTTTTATCCCGAACTGATCGGCATGAAGACCTACGGCGAGCCGCGTTATTTTCAGACGCCCACGCCCGGCTCGCCCAACAATACCGGCGGCGCATCGGAGCGCGTTAAGGACACGACTTTCAATCATGACCGCGGCTTCTACTACGCGCCGTTCACGCTGGAGATACGCACCGAAACTCCCGACGCGCAGATACGCTATACGCTGGACGGCACCGCTCCGACGGCCACGACCGGCTTCATCTATACCGGCCCGCTCATCATAACGCAGACCACCACGGTGCGTGCCGCCGCCTTCAAGCCCGGATATCTGCCGACCAACGTCGATACGCAGACGTACCTGTTTCTCGATGACATACTGATTCAGGCCCACGACAACACGCAGTTGCCCGGCGGCTGGCCGGCGCCGGGTTCTACGCCCAACGGCCAGCAGGTGGATTACGGGATGGACCCGGATGTAGTGGGCAACCCGGCTTTCGGGCGCTCGGCGCTGGTGGTCACGGGCACGGCGCCCAACTACATCTATTCCTGGTACTACGCCGGGCGCGACAACAGCGGCGGCTGGGAACTGTTCAAGAGCGACGGCAGCACCTCCGGAACGAACATGCTCAAGGATCTGTGGTCCGGCTCGACCAGTTCCTTCCCGAGCCTGTTCACGGCGGTCGGCGCGAACGTGTTCTTCAAGGGTACCGACGGCAGCACGGGCTATGAGCTGTGGAAAACCAACGGAACGACCGCTGGAACGGTGCTGGTCAAGGACCTTTACCCTGGCGCCAGCAGCGGCAACCCGCGGTATCTGACCGCCGTCGGCAGCAAACTGTTCTTCGTGGCTACGGACGGCACCAACGGTTATGAGCTGTGGGTCAGCGACGGCACGTCCGCCGGTACCGTGATGCTCAAGGACATAGCCGCCGGTTCGGCGAGCTCCAATCCGCAGTGGCTTACCGCCGTGGGCAATACGCTGTTCTTCGTGGCCAACGACGGGGTTAACGGATACGAACTGTGGAAGAGCGACGGCACCACCGGCGGGACGGTCATGGTGAAGGACATCTATGCCGGTGCGGAAAGCTCCAATCCGTCGTTTCTGATGAACTTCAACGGCACGCTGTATTTTGCAGCGGCCGACGGTTCTTCGGGCAACGAGCTGTGGAAAAGCGACGGAACGTCGGCGGGTACGATGATGGTGAGGGACATCAACCCGGGCGCCGGCGGATCGAGTCCGTCGTTCCTGACTGCTGCGGGCGAGGTGTTCTATTTCGGGGCGTGGGAACCTGCCACCGGCAATGAGCTCTGGAGGAGCGACGGCACCACCAACGGCACTGTGATGGTGGCCGACATCGATCCCGGAGCGAGCAATTCCACACCGTGCTTCTTCACGCCCATCGGCGGGGCGGTGTTCTTCCAGGCGGAGACGGTGTCCTACGGGCGGGAACTCTGGCGCACCGACGCTCTGGGCACCATGATGGTGGCCGACATCAACCCCGGCACCGCGAGCTCCAATCCCTCACAGCTGACCAACGTCGCTGGCACGCTTTTCTTAGTCGCCGACAACGGCACCAGCGGACGCGAACTCTACAAGAGCGACGGCGCCTCGGCGACGCTGGTAAAGGACATCAACAGCGGCGCGGCGGGGTCCGATCCAGTCAATCTGACCAGCGCCGGCGGCGCGCTGTTCTTCCACGCCAACAACGGGGTCAATGGCTACGAGATGTGGAAGAGCGACGGCACCACCTCCGGCACGGTCATGGTTAAGGACGCCTACACGGGCGGCAACCTGGTAGTGGTGCCGGGCGACTTCACCGACATTCCCACCTTCTCGGTGGTGATGGACATGAACGACATGTGGAGCGCCTCCACCGGCTGGTACACGCACGGCACGGCCGATCCGCGCGACGCCTATGAAAAGGTGGGATCGCTGGAGCTTATCTATCCGGACGGAACTCGCGGCTTTCAGATACAGGCCGGGATGACCATTCGCGGAGGGTACAGCAACGGCGGCAACAACCCCAAGCACGGGATACATTTTTACTTCCGCAACAGGCCCGGCTACGACGGGCGTCTGGAGTATCCGCTTTATGGTCCCGACGGTCCGCAGGTTCTGGAGCGCTTCGACCTGCGCTGCGCCCAGAACTATTCGTGGAGCTTCGGCGGCGATTCGCGCCACATCGCCATACGCGACCAGTACAGCCGCGATTTGCAGATGGACATGGGCCAGCCGGGTGCGGCTGGCGATTTCTATCACCTCTATGTAAATGGCGTTTACTGGGGGCTTTATAACACCGACGACCGCCCCAACGCCTATGAGGGCGCCGAGATGTACGGCGGGCGCCAGGAGGACTACGACGTTATCAAGGTCGATCCCGACAAGGGGTATGTCAACGAAGCCGTCGATGGCAACATGACGGCGTTTACCGATTTCTGGAATCAGCTGTATGCCGCGGCGTCCGGCGGAAACATCGACCTGGCGACGTACATGCGTTTCCAGGGCAAGAACCCCGACGGCAGCGTCAATCCCTCTTACCCGAACTACCTCGATGTTGACAACCTGATCGACTACATGTTGACAATCTATTGGGGAGGCAATCTGGACGCGCCGCTGTCGAACTTCCTGGGCAACACCAGCCCCAACAACGCCTTCGCCATGCGCAGCCGTCTCGGCACCAGCGGCGGCTGGAAGTACTACCAGCATGATGCCGAGCACACGCTGCTGGATCTGAATCAGGACCGGTTCGGCCCGCCGGGAACTTTCTATTTCAGCGTTTCCAGCGCATCGAAAGCCAACGCGCAGTCCATTTTCGAGCTTCTCACGCGCAGCGCCGAGTTCCGTCTGCGCGTGGCCGACCGCGTGCACGAGCACATGTTCAACGACGGCACGCTGACGCCGGCGCGGCTGACCGAACTGTTCCTGCGGCGGCGCAACGAGGTGTATCGGGCCATGAACGCCGAATCGGCGCGGTGGGGCGACTCGCGCCGCGCCACGCCGCTCCTGCGCGACGTGGAATGGATTGCCGAAATCAACCGCATTCTCACCAGCTATCTGCCGTTCCGCACAGGCGTGGTATTCAACCAGCTGAAATCGCGCAACCTGTATCCGTCGAACATTCAGGCGCCGGAGTTCAATCAGCATGGCGGGGTCGTTTCCGCGAACTTCATGCTGACGATCACCAATCCCAACGGGAGCGGCACGGTCTATTACACGCTCAACGGCAAGGACCCGCGCCTTCCCGGCGGCGGGATAGAGCCCACCGCCCTCACCTATGCCGGTCCGTTCAACATGGGACGCACGGCGCGGGTCATCGCGCGCATACGTTTCGCCGATGGAAGCTGGAGCCCCAGCGTTCAGGCGGATTTTGTCGGCGACCTCAGCAAACTCCGCCCCAGCGAACTCATGTACAACCCCGCTCCGCCGGCCGGCGGGCCGTACACGGCCACGGACTACGAGTTCATTGAACTGACCAACACGGGCCCGACAACGCTCAATCTCGAAGGGTCATATTTCGACAAGGGCATAACCTACACCTTCGGCCCCGGCGCTCTGATAAGCCCGGGCGGGCGCCTGGTCGTGGCGAAGAACGTGACCGCCTTCCAGTCGCGCTACGGCACGAGCATACCCGTGGTCGGCGGCTATGTCGGCGATTTCAGCGACAGCGGCGAGACGGTAAGACTGGTGGACCCTGCGGGCGCGGAAGTCTTCAGTTTCGAGTACAAGGGCAGCTGGTACCCGATAACCAACGGCGGCGGATACTCGCTGGTCGTCATCAACACGGCGGCGGAACTGAACCTGTTCAGCACAAAGGACAACTGGCGGCCGAGCAATCTCCCCGGCGGCGGACCCGGCGCGCCCGACCCCGGGCTGAATCCCGGAACGGTCGTGATAAACGAGCTTCTCACCTGGTCAACCGATCCCGTGGCCGGCAACTGGATCGAAATCCGCAACACGAGCAGTCAGACCATTGATATAAGCGGCTGGTTCCTGGCGGGGTTTGCGGATGCGAATTACACGCCCTCGGACGCCGAACTGCGCATGTACCAGTTCCCGGCGGGCACAAGGATAGAGTCCAATCGCTACCTCCTGCTGCGCGAAAACGTCGAGTTCGGCAATCCGTCGGCGCCGGGCGTCATAACGCCTTTCACGCTCAGTCGCGCCGGCGGCAAGGTGATACTGGCCAACAACGACGGCATGGGCAATCCGGCCGGCTATCGCGACGAGGCCGTGTTCATGGGCGCCGAACCGGATGTCAGTTTCGGGCTGTACTACGTCGAAAGCACCGGCAGGAGCTATCTGACGGCCATGACCAGCGCCACCCCGGGGGCGGCCAACGCCCAGCCGGTGGTCGGACCGGTGGTCATATCCGAGATAATGTATAACCCCACCAGCAGCGCGGCGGAATTCATCGAGCTGCGCAACCTCACCGATCAGGACCTGCCTCTGTACGATCCGGCCAATCCGCAGAATACGTGGAAGTTCGTCGCGGGCGTGACGTTCACATTCCCGGCCAGTCCCCCGCCGGTGATTCCCGCAAACGGCTTCGCGGTCGTGGTGGGGATGGACCCGGCCGTGTTCCGCAGCACCTATAACGTGCCGCCGGGAGTCCCCGTTTTCGGGCCTTATACCGGAAACCTCGATAATGGAGGCGAAAGGCTGGAGATTGCCCGTCCGGGACAGCCCGTCGGGGAAACGGTACCCTACGTGTCCGTGGACCGCGTTGACTATGACGACGACGACCCCTGGCCGGGCAAGCCCGACGGCAAAGGGCCGTCGCTGCTCCGCACGCCGGCGCAGGCTTATGGCAACGATCCGAACAACTGGCGCTCAGGCTACAACAACGGCACGCCCGGACGCCAGGAAGCTCCCATAGTCGATCTCGGACCCGACGGCGTTATACAGAGTCCGACGTTCGATCGCTGGGCCTCCTTCAGCGACCCCATGACCGACGTCAATCAGACGTGGACCGTGGTCGTCAACTGGGGAGACAATACCGCTCCGGAGACCGTTCCGTATCAGCCCGATCAGACGTTCCTGCTCCATCACACGTTCATGACGCCGGGCTCGTACACGATCACGGCCACGGTTACCGACAGTTTCGGCGAATGGGGAATGGATTCGGTCGTGATAACCATACCTCCGGGCAATCTGGCCGGCACGCCGGACGACGATGTCTATACGATCCGGCTGGATGCTACCGGGCAATGGGTGCAGTTCTTCTGCAACGTGCCGACCAGCGGTCCGCCCTCGTTCCAGCTTGCGCGCAGCAGCCTGACCTCCATCGGCGTGAGTCTTCTGGATGGAGACGATACGCTGAAGATTGATCTGCTGTACGGCAATCCCATACCTTCCGGCGGGCTTATCTATTCCGGCGGCGGCGGCTATGACACGCTGTACGTGTACGGACATCAGACCACCGCCGTGGCCGAGAACGTCGTGGTTTACGGCACTTATGCCACTTACGGTTCGACGCTGCTCAGTTTCAGCGGCCTCGAACAGTTCTGGTTCGACGGCGGAGCAGGCACCGACAACCTGACCGTCAGCGGCGTGCTGCCGCTGGACCTCCAGTTCGTGGGCGGCAGCGGTGCCGACAAACTGACGGTCACCGGCACGCCCACCTCCGACGCGCTGGCGCTGTACGCCGGCCGGGCGTCGTGGGCCGGGAAAAACATCCTTCTGGCCGCGATCGAGTATCTTCAGTTCGACGCCGGCATGGGCGATGACACGTACACCCAGGCCGAACCTCCCGCGGGCGTGTGGCCGACCTTCAACGCCGGCAACGACCTGGGCGATATCGTGGTGCTCCTCGGCAGTGCCGGAAACGATTCCATCACCCTCAGCGGCAGCAATCCGCTGACCGCCACCTGGAACAGCGTCCAGATCAAATCGACGGGCGTAAAAGCACTGCGCTTCGAAGGCCAGGCCGGCAACGATTCGATCACAACTTCGGGAATGGGCTACATAGCGGCCGTGCTGATCGGCGGCGAGGGCAACGATACGCTGACGATCTCCGGCACAACCAGCGCCAACACGCTTACCGCCGGACCGCTCGTCATGTACGGCAGCGACACGTTCGACCTGCGGGACTGGGAGCTTCTGGTGTTCGATGCCAAAGACGGCAACGATACGCTGACCGTCAACGGCGTCGTTCCGTGCAACGTCAACTACCTCGCGGGCGCGGGGACGGCCGACAAACTGTCGCTTTCGGGGACCTCGGGCGATGATTACATGGGATTGATCAGTGCCGCCCTGGCGTTCTACGGCACGACGCAGATATCCCTCAGCAATGCGGAGCAGATCGACATCAGGGGCAACGGCGGCAACGACATAATCAGCCTTGCCGCTCCCTTCACGTATCTGTCGATGATCACTGCCTGCTCGGGAGACGAGGGCATCGACCGCCTTCAGCTGGTGGGCACGGCGGGCGATGATGCCGTGAGTTTCTACGCCGGCCAGGTCGTCTTCGGCGCTACCGCGTTCCCCACGGCAGGCTGGGAGGCGGTCGAGCTCATCGGCGGCGACGGCAACGATACCCTCACAATAGCCGAGAGCATCTCGTACAGTCCGCGCTTCAAGGGCGGCGCAGGCGTCAACACGCTGCTGATACCGGGTGCGAGCTGCCAGTTGGACGCCGACGCGGTCGATGAGACGGTGGACGTGATCGCCGGCGGATCATCAACGATCACCTTCGCCGGCTGGCAGCGCATGAAGAGCCTGACGCTCAACGACAATGCGTCGGCCTCCATGATTGCAGACGGGGGGCTTTTCCTGAACACCACTGCCATCTCGATAGCCTCCGGCGCCAGACTGGACGTCAACGACAACGGGCTGATCGTCAACGCTCAGCCCGGCAGCGAAATCCAGACGCTCAACCAGATAGAGGCGCTTGTGGCCGCCGGCAGGAATGGCGGCTCATGGAACGGCAACGGGTTGCGCAGCGCTGCCGCGGCGGCGGATTACTGGCAAATCACCACTCTGGGAGTGCTGCTCAACGACGATGGCACGGGCCAGTCGCTCCTGAACACTTTCTTCGGCGAAAGTGTGGGCGCAAGCAGCATACTCGTAGCGTACGCTTATGTGGGCGATGTGGATTATTCGGGCGTGGTTGCCGCCGAAGACTACTTCCGCGCAGACCAGGGTTATCTCAACGGGCGGGCGCGCTATCGGGATGGCGATTTCGACTTCAACGGCGTGGTGGATGCCGACGATTACTACCTGATCGATCGCGCGTTCCTGAATCAGAGCGGACCGGTCAAGGGATGGTCGCCTCCGGCCGGGGCGATGGCGATACAGTCGTCGCCGGCGCAATATGCGCCCGGAACCGCGCCGGCGCCCGAGGTCTTCAGCGCCGTACCGATAGAGACACTCGTTGCGCTGGAGCCGGCGGGCGTGCCGGCGTCAGCTGCTCCAGAAGACGAGGAGTTCGCCGACGAGCTCGGAGCGGGGCTGCTCGCTGCGGAGACCGACCTGGTTCTGTGAATACTAACAGCGACGATGCGGCGCATCCGGTGCGGCGTGTTGCGCGCAGGCGCTGGCAGAGTGCCACGGGCGAGGCAGTGAAATGGGCAAAGCGCGCAGGGACCGTCGTCGAACCGATGCCCCGGGCAGAAGCGGCTCAATCGACCGGCTCGAGCCGAGGCTGCTTCTGGCGGGGGACCTGATCATATCCGAGTTCATGGCTGCCAATGCCACCACGCTGGCCGACGCCGACGGCGAGTATTCCGACTGGATCG
>Ga0078972_1005284_pt1 | contig 33090 bp, 37 predicted proteins | sample YelNatPaOPGAMG01_FD_67568 | JGI IMG/M metagenome (GOLD analysis project Ga0078972, IMG submission 67568) | Hot spring thermophilic microbial communities from Obsidian Pool, Yellowstone National Park, USA - OP-RAMG-01 (SPADES assembly) (version 2) | ecosystem: Environmental > Aquatic > Thermal... | reverse complement strand
CGTAATTCTTTAGTAACATAAATTTCTCCTTTTTTACCAACTTTAAGTATAGTTTCAGACAATATACGTTCACCAAAATTTTTTATTTTCGGAATACATGAATTTTTCGTAAGTAATAAATATAATTTTTTAATTTAATAAAAGGGATTCAAACTATTTTTAGAATTTTTCTGATAATTAGTTACTTTTTAGTAAAAGTATATATTTTACTTTGGTATTTTTTCTACTTAGTGATTAGATGGCAAAAGCTAAAACTATTAAGGTTGGTAAGGAAATTTATGAAAAGCTCTGTGAAGTTGCTGGTGAGCTTCAAGTAAAATTAAAGCATCCCGTGTCTCTTGATGAAGCTTTAGAATATTTACTTAGAGAGAAAAAATTGAAGATAAGTGATTTTGCTGGAGCATGGATTATGACTGAAGAAGAAGAGGGAGAAATTCTTAAAAGCTTAAGGGAAGGGTGGTTACGGTGGAAATCCCAAAAAGAGTGATTCTCGATTCTACAATTATTATTGGACTTTTACGAAATAAATTAAATGATGTTCAACTTGTAAGAAAAATTGAAACTGAAGCTGAGATTGCAACAACTACTATAAATGCATTTGAGATATACTTTGGAGCATATAAATCAAGGAATGTTGAACGTAATCTTGCATCAGCCAAAGGTTTTCTTTCAACAATTAAGCTTCTTCCATTTGATGATAATTGTGCTGAACTAGCTGGTCAGATTCTAGCTGAATTAGAATCTAAAGGAAAAACCCTAGACTATAGAGACTTATTTATAGGTTGCATTACTCTCTTAAATGGTTACACACTTATAACATATAATAAAAAGCATTTCCAAGATATACCGAAGCTTCATGTTATAGAACCATCAGAATTGATAAAATCATAAAAAGTTAAAATATATAAATGAGATTGAATATGAATTAAAAATTATATACCTCATAATTTCATTATTGCTTTATTCTAAAAATTAATAAAATACGATAATTTTATTTTACTAAAAATATTTAATTTAAAAGGTGGTAAAGTTGGGCTATTCTTTAGAAAAAGCAAAAAATGAAGCTATAGGGATATTATCTGAACTTATTAAAATAAATACTACAAATCCTCCTGGAAATGAATTGCCTGCAGCTAAATATATTGCAGAAAAACTTGAAGAAGCAAATTTAGAAACTGAAATAATAAAATCTGAAGAAAATAGAGGAAATGTAATTTGTAGAATTAAAGGTGAGAAAAAAGAACCAAGCATATTGCTTTTATCTCATTTAGATGTTGTTCCAGCAAATGCTTCAGAATGGAGCATAGATCCATTTAGTGGAATTATAAAAGATGGTTTTATTTGGGGAAGAGGAGCAATTGATTGTAAATCTCTTACAGCTATAGAATGTGTTATTATGAAACTTATAGCATTGAATAATAAAAAACCTAAAGGAGATATAATTTTTGCAGCTACTGCAGATGAAGAGAAAGGTGGTGGAGCAGGAGTAGAATATATAATAAAAAATTATCCTGAAAAAATTAAAACAACATATGTAATTAATGAAGGTGGAGGTTTTTCTATACCAATAGGAAATAAACATATATTCTTAATTCAAACAGCTGAAAAAGGGATAGTATGGATAAAAATAAAAGCAGGTGGTGTACCTGCTCATGGCTCTATGCCTGGAATTGGAGATAATGCAATTTTAAGAATGATGAATACAATAAATAGAATTATGTCTCATAAGCCTCCAATAATGATTATTCCAGTAGTAAAAAAATTTATTAAGAAAATATCAAGTGAAAAAGGTAGCGAATATAAAATTCTTTCTAATCTTTTATTAAATAAATATCTTGCACATAAAATACTTGATAAATTAGCTAAGAAAAATAAAGGGGAAGCTGAAATGATAAGGTCTATGATTAGTGCAACAATAACTCCAACAATGATTAATGGAGGAATAAAAGAGAATATTGTTCCATCATTATGTGAAACAATATTTGATTGTCGTATACTTCCTGGACAGACAAAAGAAGATCTAATAAACAATATTAAGAATATAGTTAAAGATATAGATAAATTAGAATTTGAATATTTAAAATATGATGAACCAACAGAATCTCCATATGAAACAGATTTCTTTAAAATAATTGAAGATACTTTGAAAGAATATGATAAAAATTTCGAAGCAGTACCATATATGGTTCCAGGTGGAACAGATTCAAGATTTTTAAGAAGAATAGGATCAATATGTTATGGATTCCATCCAGTAAAAACAGACATGCCATATGATCAATTAATGAGATTACCTCATGGAATAGATGAACGTATATCCATAAAAAACATTCATTTTGGAATAGAAATACTTTATAAAATTATTGAAAAAATGATGTTTTAATTCATAAAGATTCAATTAATTCGATAGTAATTTCATTAAGATTATTAAGAACTTTATCTGCTAAAGAAAAATCTTGATTTTTTGTTATAGAATTAGGAATAGCTATACATTTCATTCCAGCTCTTTTAGCAGCTAAAACACCATTCCTAGAATCTTCTATAACTAAGCATTCATTAGGACTTACTTTAAGTTTTTCAGAAGCTTTAAGAAAAATATCTGGTTCAGGCTTCCCTTTTTCAATTTCATAACCACTTATAATTACTTCAAAAAATTCTTTAATATTAAATTTATTTAAAATATATTCTATGTATTCTTTTTCTGAAGAAGAAGCAATTGCAATTTTTTTATTATTTTTCTTAAGAATATTTAATAAATTAATTAATCCAGGCATAAGCTTAATTTCTTCTTTATTTAATAATGAATAAAAAATCTTCCTCCTTTCTTCAATAAGTTCTTTAACACTTTCTTTTAAACAATACATTCTTTTTAATTCAATATAGCATTCTTTTTCTCTTTTACCAGCAAATAAAGAAGCTTCTTTTAAACTATATTTTATTCCTTTTCTTTCTAAAAGTTCTTTATCAGTTTTAAAATGTATTGGTTCGCTATCTATGATTACTCCATCAAAATCAAAAATAATCGCTTTGATAATAGCTATTCACCTTTAAAAATTTTTAAAAATGTGGATTATAAGTTTTATTTTTAAAAATACTTCTATATACAAAGAAAAAATATAATATGCTCTATCTTAATCATAAAGTATATCTTATTTTTAGAGAGAGTTATAACTGCTGAATGATATTTAATTTTTTAAATTCTAAACATATCTAAATTTCACTTTTTATTATTAAAAGCTTAAATATTGTTAATATTATCTATTTTTAATAAAATGAGTGAAGTTACTTTAAGCATGGTATATGAAGAAGTAAGAAAATTGAATAAAAGGATAGATTTTCTTGAAGAATTAGTAGAAGAGATAATAGTAAAGGAATTACCAAAGGTAAAACTAAGTAAGAAAGAAATTGAAGAGATTAAAAATTCAATTGAACAGATGAAAAAAGGAGACTATGTTACATTAGAGGAATTAATGAATGCTTGAATTTAAAATTCTCGCTCACAAAAGAGTACTTAAATTTCTTCAAAATTTAAAAGATGAAAAATTAAAAAATAAATTTAAAGAAATTATTCTAGAACTTGAAAATTATCCTATTGCCTTAAGGAGACTTGATGTTGAAAAACTTGAGGGTTTAGAAAAGGGTTATAGAATTCGTATAGGAGAATATAGAATCATTTTTGTAGTTAATAAAAAAGAGAAGAAAATTTTTGTTACTCATATTGGGAAAAGAGAATCTATCTATGAAAAATGATCAAAAAATTTAATAATATATTATGAAATGGTATTCTCTCATTTTTTGCATATATGTATAAGGATTTCTTACTAATTATTAAGCTATTGCTTTAAAATAGCATTAATTTCTAAAAATTTTAAAACGTAAATTATAAGTTTTTATTTAAGAAAAATATTATAAATGTGATTATAAAAATGGTGATTTAATATTGATAAAGAATAGAGTTAAAGAAATGCTCAAAAAAGGAGAAGTAACTTATGGTGCATGGGTAAGCATTGGCCATCCAGATATTGCAGAAATACTATCTACTTTAGGACTTGATTGGCTTGTTTTTGATACAGAACATGCACCATTGTATTTTGAAACTGTTCAAAAAATGATGCAAGCAATTAGAGATCCAAATTTAACTCCTATCACGCGTGTTGCATGGAACGATCCAGTTTTAATAAAACTTGCATTAGATATTGGTTCTTTTGGTATAATAGTTCCTTGGGTAAATAATAGAGAAGAAGCTATTAAAGCTGTAAAAGCAAAACTATATCCTCCAAAAGGTATAAGAGGAGTAGGACCAAGAAGAGCTGCAAGATATGGAGCAGATTTTCAAGAATATGTTAAAATTGCTGATGAAGAAATATTATTACTTGTTCAAATAGAAACACAAGAAGCAGTAAAGAATATTGATGATATACTTTCTGTAGATGGTATAGATGCTTTCTTTATTGGTCCTCAAGATTTATCTGCTTCTTTAGGTCATATAGGAAATTGGAGAAATCCTAAAGTTCTTGAAACTATAGATAAAATTCTTGATGCAGGAAAAAGGAATGGAGTACCAGGAGGAATATACTCAATGGATATTGAGCATGCAAAAGAAAGCGCAAAGAAAGGATTTAAATTTATAGCATTAGGGAGTGATTATAAATTCCTTAAAGCAGGATGTTTATCTGCTTTAGAAGCTGTTAAAAAGAGTTTATAAAGCTTATTAGAAATCTTCTAATATATTTTTAGTTCTCTTCAATTTTTATTAAAAAATTTATAAACATATTTAATATTTCTTATCAATTTTTAAGTTATATTTGGAATAGCTAACAATTGTGTAGCATTCTTATAATTATTTTTACATTATTCAATGATACGTTTGAAACTTATCGATGCTAGAATAAAAGCTATAATATCAAATATTGCTATTGCAATTAAATCCAATAGAAGATTTGAAACATCTCCAGTAATTAATAATCCTCTTACAGCATCAACTACATAGCTTAATGGATTAAATGTTGAAAATTCTCTTAAAATCGGTGGCATTAATTGAATAGGATATAAAGCATTACTTGCAAAGAATAATGGCATTATTATTGCTTGACCTATACCCATAAATCTTTCACGAGTTTTCATAAAAGAAGCAACAAGTATAGATATTGCTGCAAAACCACCTGAAGCAAAAAAGATTATCATGAAAGCTAGAATTAAGTATGCTGGATTATATAAAAATTTCACACCAATAAGAAGAGCTATTGGTAAAATTATTAAAGCTTGAAATATTGCTCTTACACCTGAAGCCATAGATCTTCCTATTACCATCGAATACCTAGAAGCTGGTGTAACAAGTAATTTTTTTAGAATACCGGAATCTCTTTCCCAAACCATCATTAAACCATAAAAAATACTAACAAAAGTTGTTGTTTGAATCATAACACCAGGAGTTATAAAGTCTGTATATGGCACTCCACCAGTTGGAATAGCTCTTATGCTACTCATAACAGGGCCATATATAACTATCCATAGAATTGGTTGAACAGCTCTAAAGTATATTTCTGTCCTATCATGACGTAACCTTCTTAATTCCAATTCAATCATTACTAAAATATTTTTTAAAGTTTCCATCATTCTTATCCCTTCTTAATCATATATCTCATATGCCTAATATCACTAATTCTACCTTTTTCTTCAATTCTTGTTCCCACATATTTTAAGAAAACATCATCCAATGTTGGTTTAGTAATAGAAACTTTTCCTATAGATACCCCTCTATTTTTTAAGAAATCCATAATGTAAGGTAAAGCAATTTCTGCATTATTAATAACTATACTTAAATTTGAATTTTCCATAAAAATATCCTTTACAAATTCTAATTTTCTAATTTCTTGTAATATTTCAGATTTAAGAGAAAAAGTTTCAAGTGTGAATGTTATAATTTCTCCACCTAAAGAGCGCTTAAGCTCTTCACTTGTACCTCTTGTTATTATTTTCCCTTGATTAATTATAGCTATATCATCTGCATATAAGTCAGCTTCATCCATATAATGTGTATTAAAGAAAATTGTTACACCATATTCTTTCTTGAAAAAGTTTAATCTTTCCCAAACAATTTTTCTTGCTACAGGATCCAAACCAATAGTAGGTTCATCTAAGAACATTATTTTTGGTTTAATAATTAAGGCACATGCTATTTCAAGTCTTCTTATCATTCCACCTGAATATGTTCTAACAAGATCATTTTTCACATTGGTTAAACCCATATTTTCTAATACTTCATCAATAATTTTTTCTCTTTCATTATGCGATACATTAAAAATTTTTGCATAAATCAAAAGATTTTCATAACCACTAATATCAGTCCAAACACTTATTTCTTGAGGGACATAACTTATTAGCTTCCTAACTTTGCTTCCTTCACGAACCACATTTAAGCCAAAAACATATGCTTCTCCACTAGTAGGTTTAATTTGAGTTGTCAAAATCCTAATAAGCGTAGTTTTTCCTGCACCATTTGGACCTAATAATGCAAAAGTTTTTCCAGCTTCAACTGTTAAATTCACATTATCTAAGGCTCTTACTTTTTTATCATAAATTTTAACTAAATTATTAACTTCTACTGCAAAGTCCATTTGATTACCCCTTAAAAAGCAATCAATTAATCCATTAACACATACTTAAAAACTTTATAGAAAAAATAATTGCTTTTTTTACCGTTTAGATATATAGAAAATTTACAAAAGTCGATTAATAAAATATTTTTAAAAAGACAATTTTAGAAAAATATATGCTGTTTTTAAAAAAGGGAAGCTAATAAATGAAATAGGCAGATTATCATACTCTTAAATATTTTTTTATAATAATGAATGATATGAAGCTTGCTAAAACACTTATAAATAATATATAGTATAAATTATAAAATGAATGATTTGAAATAGATAAAATTCCAATTTCTTTAGTTTCTTCTAAAGATGAAGTAAAAATAGTTATATTTTCAACTTCTTTTACAATTTTTGGAGGTAAAAGTGTTGTTTGAATAGCTTCCCTTGAAATACCTGAATAAATTTGTTTTTCAGGAATTATAATTAATGGGAAAGCTACTATTAAAAAGCCTATAATTATTCCACTTATAATTGAATTAAATATTTTTCTTTTTATACTCATTTGATCACTTATATTATAATAAAACTTATTAATATATCCATTTTTTAGAACACCAATTTAAATTGGGGTTTCTTTTAGAAGTCTAAATGTTTCATACCATAAAATTATACATGCTAAAAAACCAAACATAAGAGCCATTATATTATGAGGGGAGAAATTTTGTTGATAAATAATTATATAAGATAATAACATTGTTGTAAATAAAACAGCATAAAAAATATATCTTGGAAAAATTAATCTACCAATTCTAATAAATTCTTTAAAAATTCCAATTTTTACTTCTTCTATTGGGATATATTCTCCTCTTTCATTTTTTTTAACTAATCCCAAATCCATAAGTTTTTCAAGATGATGAGAAACAATACTTGGACTACTAAAACCTAATTCTCTTTGTATATGTCTAACACCAATAGGAGAACCATGTTTTAATAAATACCAATATACAAGTAATGTTTTTCCTCTTAATTTAGCTTCTAAATGAGTTTTATTGCTTTTATGCATATTATCAACTCTAAGCAATTACTTTTCTTAATTCATTAAATAAATTTATAAAAATTTCTTTATTTTTATTATCTATTATATTTTTAAAGAAATTAGCTTTCTCTATAAAATTACTAATTATTCCAATATTGTATTTATTGTAAATTTGAATATCCGCATAAGCATTTGGGCTTTCATTTAAAATTTTTCTTAATAAATTATATTGTTTTAAAAATGATGGCCCTGCATATTTTATAATATTTTCAATATTAATATCTTTAAGAGTTAATCCTAAAGATAAATTAATAAAATGAATTAAGGATAAAATTATAGCCATAGCTTTATCATGTTCTTCAATATTTAAATTCATAAACGATGCTTCTGGAAAAATTTTTTTAGCAATACTTATTTCTTTTTCTAAATCTTTTATTGGAATAATAATTATATTCATTTTTTTAAATTTTTTCTTTCTAGGACCAAAAAGAGGGTGTAATGATATACATGTTACATCTTTTCTAGGAAAATTTTTTAGATAATTATAAAAAGGAGATTTAATAGATGCTATTTCAATTAATATGCAATCTTTTTTTAAGTATTCTTCAATTTCTTTTAAAACTTCTATTATTTTACTTATTGGAATTGAAAGAAAAACAATATCAGCATTTTTTACTAAGCTTGAATTATTTTCAAAATATTTTATTTTATTTTTCTTAGCTACTTCTTTAGCTTTAATTATATTTTCATCAGAAATTAAAATTTCATATTTATCTTTTTTATTTTTAAAATATTTTATTAACCATTGCCCCATTCTGCCTGCTCCGCCAATTATAGCTATTTTAAACAAAGCAATTTACCTTCTTTTAGAAATAGAAAATATTTTTTCTTGTTCTTTAATCGATTCTAATATAAGTAAATTTAAAATTTTTAAGCAAAAATTTTTTCTTAATCCATACTTTTTACAATATTTTAATACTTCCATTTTTAATTTTTCTTCAACATCTTTATTCCTAATTTTTAATCCAATTTTCTTTTTTAATAATCCTATTTTATAACATAATTTTTGTCTTTTATAAATTAATTTAAAAATATCCAAAGTATTTTTATTTATTTCTTTTCTTAATTTAATTAATTCTTTTTCATTATTTTTCATTTTTTCTCTCCTTTTTTAATTACTGGAGGAATTAAATTATATCTTATTGCATGATCAGCTAAAACACATGCAACAATATTCTCAACGATTGGAACAGCTCTTGGAACTATACAAGGATCATGCATACCTTTTATTGAAATTTCTGTTTCATTAAAATTTGATAAATCTATTGTTTTTTGAGGTTTAGATATTGATGGAGTAGGCTTTATAGCTATTCTAAAAATTATAGGCATTCCATTCGATATTCCTCCAAGTATTCCTCCTGAATTATTTTTTTCTGTTAGAATTCTTCCATTTTTAATAATAAATGCATCATTACTTTCTGAACCAAGCATTCTAGAAATATTAAATCCTGCTCCAAATTCTATTCCTTTTACAGCAGGTATTGAAAAAATTGCTTTACTAATATCAGATTCTAAAGAAGAAAAAACTGGTTCACCTAATCCTACAGGAACATTTTTTATTAAGCATTCTATTATTCCTCCTATACTATCTCCATTTTTCATTATTGAAATAATTTTTTCTTTCATTTTATTTGCAGCATTATAATCTGGGCATCTAACATCATTACTATAAGTAAGTTCTTCCAATTTTTCTGTATAATCTATTTTAGCTTTTATTCCTCCAATTTCGATTACATATGCATAAATTTTTATTCCAAGTATTTCATTCAATAATTTTTTAGCTATTGCACCAGCCATTATGAAAGAAGCAGTTATTCTTCCTGAAAATCTTCCTCCTCCACGCCAATCATTAAAGCCTCCATATTTAATATAAGCAGTATAATCTGCATGACCAGGCCTAGGTTTATTCCTATATTCTTCATAAAGCTTAGAATCAAAATATTTATTCCATATAATCATACAAATAGGTGCACCTGTAGTAAATCCATTAAAAACTCCTGAAATAATTTCAACTTTATCTTCTTCTTTTCTACTAGAATATATTTCAGAAATGCCTGGCTTCCTTTTATCTAATTCTTTTTGAATATCTTGTTCAGAAATTTTTAAACCTGCTGGACATCCTTCAACTATTGTTCCTATACATTTTCCATGACTTTCACCAAAACTTATAACAATAAATCTTTCTCCAAGAATATTTCCAGTCATTTTAAAACCTCCAATCTTATTGAAATATTTTTTAAATCATTAATAAAGTTTGGGTAAGAAATTGATGCAGTTTCCAATCCTGAAACTCTACATCCTTCTTCAGAAATTAATCCTATTAAACTTAAAGCCATAAATATTCTATGGTCTCCATGAGAATCAAGTTTTGCTTTTTTAATTTTTTTAATAGGTTTAATAATTAATCCATCTTCAAGTTCAATAACTTTAGCACCTATTTTCCTAAGTTCTTTAGAAAGAATGGATATTCTATCTGTTTCCTTATATCTTACATGTTTTATTCCAATTATTTTTATAGGATTTTCAGCTTTTAAAGCAATTATAGAAATTATTGGAGTTAAATCAGGAGAATCCATTAAATTAAATGTTCCTCCTAAAATTTTTTTAGGAGATTGAATTGAAATTTCTTTTTTTTCTTTATTAATTTCTATTTCTACACCCATTTTAGATAAAATATTTATTATTGCAGAATCTGCTTGTGGAATATTCATATCTAAATTTTTAATTTTAATACTTCCATTAGAAAGTATTGCAGAAGCAATTAAAAATGAAGCTGAACTAAAATCTCCTGGAATTTTAAAATCTATTGGATAGAAAGATTGTTTTGGAGGAATGATAAATTTTCTATAATTATTACAAATATTTAATTTAATATTAGATAATCTTAGCATATAAATAGTTGAATCAATATATGGTTTAGAAACTATTTTTCCAATAATATTTATTATTGTTTTCTTTTTTGCTTTTGGAGTAGCTATTAATAAAGCTGAAATAAATTGTGAAGAAATATCTCCTCTAATATTTGTTTCTCCACCTTTTAATGTTCCACCTTTAACAATTATAGGAGGCAAATCATTCTCTCTTGCAGACCAACATTCAACACCTAATTCTCTTAAGGATTTTAAAAGTGGACCCATTGGCCTTTTACGTATACTTGAATCTCCTGTTAAAATAATATATCCTCCAGATGCTAAAGAAGATACAGCAGTCATTATTCTAAGAGTTGTTCCAGAATTAGCTACATCTATAATATTTTCAGGTATTTTTAAAAAATCGCTTCCATTAATTTTCATTTCTTCTTTATTGATTTTTATTTCTATACCAAAGGATTTACAAGCTTCTATAGTAGCAAGAGTATCAAGAGAAATAAGAGGTTTTTTAATTTTTGAAATTCCATTTGCTAAACTTGAAATGATTATTGCTCTATGAGTAAAACTTTTACTAGAAGGAGCTTCAATTTCTCCTTTAACTTTACTTGGATAAACAATTATGTCTGTCATTATTCAATCACATAAGCTTTATTATTATTAATATTACAAACGATTACTTTTCCAGGAAGTTTATTCCATACAGAAACAATTTTATTAACATTTTCTTCTTCACATATTGCTGAAATTGCTGGGCCGGTTCCAGATAAACCAGATGCTAATGCACCAGATTCAAGAGCATCAATAATTGGCTTAGTATCAAATCCTAATGCTGAAGCACATGCCAAACCATTTATTGTTAATGCTTCCCAATATTTATTGCTTAATGCTATTTCATAAGCTTCATGAACTATTTTTGAAATTGCTTTTATTCTTTTTCTATCTATTTGAGATGTATAAAATTTTTTATTTGGAATATATAAAACAATTTTTAGTTTTTCATATATTTTATCCATTCTAATTATTTCTCTTTTATAATTATCTGTAATAACAATTCCACCAAAATATGATGCACATGCATCATCAAATGCACCTGTAATAGATACACCAGATTTTATAGAAGCATCAACTCCTATATTTATCACTTCCAAATCTTTTAATTTTAATCCAAGAGCAGAAGAACATGCTAAAGCTATAGCATTTGAAGCTGCACTTGAACTTTTTAATCCTACCCCAATTGGAATGTTTGAAAAAGTTTTTACTTTTACACTATGTTTTCTAATTTCAGCTTTATTTAAAATTTCTTTTACAACTTCTTTAGCTAATGAAGTATTCTCATTAGGATTATCAATAATTTCTACAAAAATTCTTTCTTTAGGATCTTCAAATATTTCAATTTCTGCAATAGTTTTTAAATCTATACTTAATGCAGATCCTTTACCAATTGGAATAGCATTAATTATGGATATAGCTCCATAAGTTAATGCTTTACTTTTCATTTTTTTCCAACTCAAATTTAATAATTTTAAAAGCTATTTCTATAGGCGGCTCTAATCCAGTCCATATTTTAAATGCTTTTGCAGCTTGTCCAATTAGCATATCTATACCATAAACAATTTTTGCACCTTTATCTATAGCATCTTTTATTAATTTTGTTTTAATAGGATTATATACAACATCAAATACTACTAAATCTTTTCTTAAAAAATCTTTTGGAAAAATGCTTTCATTTAAAGAATAGTATGACCCTAATGGAGTAGCATTAACAATAATATCGCTCATATTAGAAAATTTTTCAATATTCTCCTTATTTAATTCCCCATATAAGCTTTCTATATTATACTTTTCTTTTATTTCTTTTGATAAAAGAATTGCTTTTTCTAAGTTTCTATTTAGAATTATTATTTTTTTACATTTTCTAATAGAAAAAGCATGTGCACATGCTTTAGCAGCTCCTCCAGCACCAATAATTAAGCAAGTATTATTATTTATTGAAACATTAGATTTATCAAATGCAAAAAACACACCATCTATATCTGTATTAAAACCAATAAATTTACCATTTTTATTTAAAACAGTATTTATAGCACCAATATTTTTAGCTTTAGAATCAATTTCATCTAAGAAATTGATTATTGAAATTTTATGTGGAATTGTTACATTGAATCCTATAACATTTAATATACGTAATCCATCTATTGCTTCTTTAAGTTTAAATGAAGGTATTTTAAAAGCTAAGTATACACAATTTAATTTAAAATAATTAAACCATGCATTATGTATTTTAGGTGAAAAAGATTTTTCTATTGGATCTCCTATTAAACAAGCTAATTTTGTTTCAGCATTTATTTCAAAATTTTTTAATAATTTCATAAATCTTCTTCATCTCAATTATGCTTAATTGTCCAGGAGCAGTTTTTTGATTAAAAAGAGAAGCATAAGTAAATGGTGCACCAGCAAAAACGCACAATATTCTAGATATTAAACCTTTTTCACCCATACAAAATGCAATTAATTTATTCTTTTCATTTGAATTTAAATAATCATATAAGCTAAGTATTTTATAATTATCATTAATAGATTTTGCATTAGTAACAATTTTATATATATCGCCATGTTCTTTTATTTTTTCAAAAATTTCTTTTAATTTATTTATTGAGGGGGTACCATTAAAATTATGCCAAGAAATTATTAATTTAATATTTTCATTTTTAATATGCTTGATTAAATCTAATATTTTTTTATAATATTTTTCTTCAATATCTATAAATGCTGGTTTTAATTCTATTAATTCTTTTATAATAGATTTTTTCTTTTCTATTCTTTTATTAAAATTTCCATTTAATCTATAAGTTAAAATACATTTATTAGAAAATGGCTTAACAATTTTCTTAAAATTTTCTATATCAATTTTTTTAAAATAATCAAGCCTAATTTCTACATAATCCGATCCTAGATCAAATGCTTTTGATATTTTATTTTTTAATTCAAAATTGTTTTTGCATTTAAGAGAAGTACATACCATAGTTTTTTTAGATAACATTTTTCATACACTACTTTTCTAATATATACTCATTTACTTCTAATCCAAAATGCCTTCCAGTTTTACTCCTTATATAAGCTAAAACTTTATCTCCAATATTTAAATTTGTTACAGGTATAGACATATCATCTTCACTAATAAATCTTATTGTTTCAGCATTTTGTACAATTATTGAACCTATTTCTTTATCCATTGCTTTAATAAGCTTTAAAGGTCTCCTTTCTATTTTATTCCTTCCTACAACAACTTCTTTTATTTCTCCCATTCTATTAGTAATCAATATTTTATCTCCTGCTTCTATTTCAGATAAATACTTAGTTTTATTATCTGGTTGTAAAATATATGAATGAATTGCACCTGCATTAATTCTAAAAGGTCTTGGAGTACTAAATTTTGAACCAATGGATTCATTATCTATTAAAAATAAGAAGTTTGATGTGCTACCAATAAGTGCTCCATCTCCTTGATTTAACATAGTTACTGTATCTATACAAGCTCTATCACCAATTCCAACATCTTTAATATCTATGATTTTTACTAATTGAAGTTTCAATTTATAAATCAAAGGCTTAAGACTTGCTAATTTTTCTATATCATTTATATTTTTACAAGGAGTTATTACACCATCTATTCCTATTTCAAGAACATTAAGAAAAGGTTGAATTTCTTCAATCGATTCTGTAAATGCATAAATTTTAATATTTTTCTTATGAAGCAAAGCAACAATATTTTCTAATGGAATTATTTTAATATCTTTTAAATCAATAATTATAGCTTGAAAACCTTTTTCAGCAAATTCTAAAACTTTCTTCTCATCTTCCTTTTTCTCAATTTTAATTATTGGAATTTTTTCTCCACTTAAATTTTTTGCTTCAGGAATTTCATTAAAACTATAATTAATAGCAAAATCGTTTTTTGGAGCTAAAGCAATTATTTTTCTCTTCAAATCATTTATTATATTTTCATATTCTTCAAAAAATATAGTATTAAAACCATTATTTAAAGAAGCTTCAATTAATTCAATTTTATTACTAATTTTTTTAGGCAAATAAATTATTATTCTTTTATTCATTCTTTTTTAAAACCTCCAATGCTTCTTCAATACTTTTTCTTTTGAAAACTATGCTAGCTAATGCTTTTACTATAGCTTTTGGATTTTCATGTTGAAAAACATTCCTTCCAAATGTTACACCGATTGCACCTGCATCAATTGCACCTTTTGCCATTTCAAGAACTTGTTTATCATTTTCAACTTTAGGTCCGCCTGCAATAACTATTGGTACTGGACAACTTTTAACTACTTTCTTAAAAGATTCTGTACTTCCTGTATAAACTGTTTTTACAATATCTGCTCCAAGTTCAGCTCCAATCCTAGCAACATGTGCAACTATTTCAGGATCAAACTCATTTTTAATCCTTTGACCTCTAGGATACATCATTGCAATTAATGGAATATTCCATTTATCACATTCATCAGCTAATTCCCCTAAATCTGAAATCATTTCAGATTCTTCATCACACCCTATATTAACATGAATTGAAATAGCATCAACACCAAGCCTTAAAGCTTCTTCAATACTTGAAACAATCATTTTTCTATTTGGAGATAAGGAAAAAATTGTGCTTGCAGAAAAATGCATTATAATTCCAATATTTAATGTTTTTGGTAAAGATTTAATAATCCCTTTATGTAATAATACAGCTGATGCTCCCCCTTCTTGAATTAATTCTATTGTTTTAAATATTTCATCTAAACCTTTTACAGGACCAATAGTAACTCCATGATCCATTGGAATGCATAACATTTTTCCATTAAAAGTTATTCTATTCAATCTTATGCTTTTTCCTGAAACCATTCTTTAAACCTCTATTAAACCTAATTTAAGCATTAATTCTCCAATAAGTATTGTTGAACCAGCTGCTCCACGAATAGTATTATGTCCAAGAACAGTAAATTTAAGAGATTTTTTATCTATTCCATGCCTAAGTCTTCCAATCACAATACTCATTCCAGGAACAGAACCTGAAAGTCTATCCATTCTAGGTTGAGGCCTATCTTTTTCTTCTCTAACAATTATTGGTTCTTTTGGAGCAGTTGGAAGATTTAATTCTTGAGGTTTTCCTTTAAAATTCTTTAAAGCATTTTTTACTTCTTCTATATCTACTTCTTCTTCAGTTTCAATATATACAGATTCCATATGTCCATCTATAACTGGAACTCTATTGCATGAAGCTGAAACTTTTATATTTGCATAATCAATGCTTTCTCCATTGAATTTTCCTAATATTTTAAGAGTTTCGCTTTCAATTTTCTCTTCTTCTTGTTCTATAAATGGAATAACATTATCTATAATTTTTAGAGAAGGCACACCTGGATAACCTGCACCAGATACTGCTTGCATGGTAGTTACAAAAACTTTCTTTATTGTTAATAAATCATGAATTGGTTTTAATGCTAAAACTAAAGCTATTGTTGAACAATTTGGATTTGTTACAATGAATCCATCCCATTTTCTTTTCCTTTTCTGAATTTCTATCAATTTAAAATGTTCAACATTTATTTCCGGAACTATCAAAGGCACATCTTTATCCATTCTATAAGCACTAGCATTACTTATTACTGGAAAGCCTGCTTCACTATATTGAGACTCTATATCGCGTGCAACATTTCCTGGAAGAGCTGAAAAAACTATTTCAGCATCTATTTTTTTAGGATTGCTTTCAAAAACTATTTTATCTATATATTCTTTTGGAATATCTTGAGAAACTATCCATTCTACTGCTTCTCCATATTTTTTACCAACTGAAGTATATCCAATTAAATTTTTAACTTCAAAGAATGGATTTGAAGCTAGCATTCTTAAAAAGTTTTGTCCAACCATTCCAGTTGCTCCTAAAAGAGCCACTTTAACTTTTCTCATTTTTAATCACCTCCAAAATATTTTTAATTGAATTATAAACATTTTCATAATCTCTTTTTGAAATAAATAATCTTATAGAAGAACTTATTGTTACTAAACCATATATATTTATTTTCTTTTCTGCTAAAGGATGAATAATACGATCAATAATTCCTGGAACAGTTTCTATAGCACTTCCTCTTATTGTTATCATAATTAAATCTTCAAAAGTACTCATAGCTTTACCAAATCCTTTTTTAATAATTAAATTATGCATTTTTTCTAATACTTTATTAATAGATTTCTTATATGCTAAATAGATTATTATGGAATTTATATCAAAACTTGTTAAAACTATTTCTCCAATTTTTTTAATTTCATTTAAAAGTTTCTCCATTCTATATTCTTTAAATTTTTTTCTAGAAATAATTGTAATCATTAAAATAGGTTTATTGAATGCTTCAATTCTTAAATCAATATTTTCTTTACTAGAAATTTTAGATAATTCTGATCCATTTAAATCCATTATTTTAATAATCATTCCATTTTTTACATATTTTAATGCTTTAGATTGAATTATTTTTGCTCCTCCAGAAGTTAATATTTGTGCTTCATCAATTGAAAGATTTTTAACAATTTTAGCATTTGAAACTTTTTTTGGATCCATTGAATAAATTGCTCCAACATCTTTAATGAATAAAACTTCTTTAGCATTTATGCAATTTCCAATAATTATTGCAGTAGTATCACTTCCACCTCTTCCAAGAGTAGTTATTTCGCCTTTCTTATTTTTTCCAATAAAGCCGCATATAATTGGAATAAAACCTTTATTAATTAAAGGTTCTAATTTATTTTTAATAAGTTTTTTTGTTTCTTCTAAAATAGGATCAGCATTAAGATAATCATCATTAGTAATTATAGGCCAATATTCAGATTCAGTATCAATTACTATTGTTTTTATTTTCTTTTTAGAAAGCATTGAAGCAAAAATCCTTGCACTAATTTTTTCTCCCATAGCAAGAATTGAAGCTAATTCTGAATCTGAAATATTTGGATTAACTTCTTTTGCAATATTTAAAAGATTATCTGTAGCTCCTTTTAAAGCTGATATAATAACGATTACTTTTTTACCATTTAAGAAATATTTATGAATTAATTCAGAGGCTTTTTCAATATTTTTTGGATCGCTTAGAATAGAGCCACCTAATTTAATAACGATTTTTTCATTATTGGCAGTTATAAACACAACCGCCTCTCAAAGATTCACCACCGCATATTTGCTCTTAATAAATTAAAACTAAATTATATAAAATTTACTATTTTTTTAGATGAAATAGTAGTAAATTAAGCTTATTTAATAAAAAAATTTTAATGATTTCTGAAGCTTTTTTATGAATTAAGAAGTATTATTTTATAATGGATTTTTAAATTTTTACAATATTTTAAAAACTTTTTAGAATAATATAAACAAAATTATTGGAAAACAAAGGTTTTTCTCATTCTTTCTATTCTAATTCTCTTATAGATACTTCCTTGGATCTATGCTTATTCTTTCAATTTTTTCTTATTTCTTCCTCATTTATCTCTTTTAAAAAAATCTTAAGATATAAATTGATCCATAAGCTTCACTTAATTCTAACAATTTTGCTTTAAGCTTCTTAAGCCTTATTTTAATTTAAGAATTATATTAAAACTTAAAAAATGAAAAATTTCTTAAAATAATGAAATTGAAGAGTTGGAGATTAATTCTTTATGAAAATATTGAAAATGCTTATTTAAATCTTGCAATAGAAGAAGCTATTGCTAGAGCATGCGGGAAAAGAATAGTTAAAAATACTTTAAGATTTTGGCGTAATAAAGGAGCAATTGTAATAGGATATTTTCAAAATGCTTTTGAAGAAATTAATTTTGAAGAATGTGAAAAATATAATTTACAAATTGTTAGAAGATTTACTGGAGGAGGAGCAGTATATCATGATCTTGGAAATTTAAATTATTCTATAAGTATTTCAAATGAAGAAGAATGGATTCCAAGAGATGTATATAATTTTTTTGGATTATTCATAGATATTATTTTAAATGGTTTAGAAAAAATTAATATAAAAGCTATTAGAAAAGGAATAAATAATATTTTTTATAAAGAAAAAAAGATTTCTGGATTAGCTGCATCAAATCAATGGGGAACTTCTTTTTTACATGGTTGTTTATTGATTTCAGCTAATATAAATATAATGAATAAAGTTCTTAAAAAAATAAAAGATGAAACAATTAATATAGAAGATATTTTAGGATATAAAATTTCATTAGAAAAAATTATAAAAGTATTAAAAGAAAGCTTTGAAGAAAAATTAAATATAAAAATAATAGAAGAAGATTTAACAAAATATGAATATCATTTAGCAAATAAGCTTTATAAAGAAAAATATAATAGAAAAGAATGGAATTTAAAATAATTTAAAAATAAATAATAAAATATGAGAGTAAAATACGAGAGAAAGAATATGTTAATACTTGGTCTTGATGGAGGAGCAACAAAAACTAATTGTATAATAATTAATGAAGAATATGAAATTCTTGGTATAAGTTCTTCAGGACCATGCAATTATCATGCAGTAGGAATAGATATAGCAAAGAAAAATATCGAAGAAGCAATTAGAAATTCTTTAAAAAATATAGGAAAAAATAAGATAGATATAGCAGGATTGGGAATTGGAGGATTGAATACTGAAAAAGATTATGAAATAATATTAGGTATTATAAAATCAATAGGATTAATTGAGAAATATAAAATTGTAAACGATGTAAATGTAGCATATTATGCTTGTACTAAAGGAAATCCAGGAATTATAACAATAGCAGGAACTGGGTCAATAGTATATGGAAGGAATAGTTTAGGAGAAGAATGTTATAGTGGAGGATGGGGATGGTTAATAGGAGATGAGGGAAGCGCTTTTTATATAGCAAGAAAAGCTTTACAAGAAGCTACAAAAGCATTTGATGGAAGAGGAGAAAAAACAATTCTGGTTGATTTAATTATTAATGAACTTAAATTGAAAAATTTTAATGAAATAATAGATTATGTATATTCTAAAGTAGAATCTCATAGAATTGCTAAATTAGCTCCAATAGTTACAAAAGCTGCTATTAAAGGAGATAAAATTGCAAAAAATATATTAAATAATGCAGCTGAAGAATTAATTTTAGCTGCAAAAACAGTTTATAAAAAATTAAAAATGGAAAAAGAAAATAAAGTTATAATAGGTGGAGTTGGAGGAGTATTCAATTCCAATATTATATGGGAAAAATATAAAAGTAGCATGGAAAAATTAAAAAATGTATATATTCATCCTTTATTAAAAGGATATCAACCAGCAATTGGTGGAATAATTTTAGCATTAAAAGAATTTATAGGAGAATATAATGAAAAATCAATAGATAAACTTTTTAAAGAAATCGAATTACTATAATATCACAAGAGAAAACTTCACTATCATATGAAATATATATCAAGGAAATAGAGCTATATTATAGTAAGAAATAAAAATTTAATATACTACATTAATCTTAAAATTTAATGTATGGCGGAATTAGATATTTTGATCACAATCTTAGGAACATTAATTCCAACTTTAATTTCCATAATTTCTCTTGCATATTGGCTTGGAAAGAGATTTGAAACAATAGATAAAAGATTTGAATTGATTAATGAAAAATTTAAAGATGTTGAAAATAAAATAGAAGTATCTCATTTAGCATTAAAAAATGCTCTCTTAGCTATTAATTCTATGCTTATTGAATTTATGGGCTTGAAAGGATTAATTACCCTTACTGAATCTAAGTTTCTTATGAGTGAAGTAAGTAGAATTATTTCCATTATAGCTTCTAAACTTAATCCAATATCTAAAGATGATTTAGAATTTCTTAAAGAAGTTATTTCTAAAGAAGACCCAGAAAAAATATCAATGGAAGATGCTGAAAAAATAATTGAAATAGGGAAGAGATGGTGGATAGAAAATGGAAGTGAAGAAGCATATAAAGTGTTTTTAACTGGGCTCTTCATAAAAGCCTATCATCTTTCTAAAAAGGTTAAAAGTGAATCAATTAAATAATTGATAGCAGCATTTATAATGATCACTTCTTTTTATAAAATAATGCTATAAAAATAAATAGATCGTTATTTTCATCTTATTAAATTGCCTTCTCGTATAACATGTATAGGCTCTAGTTTTTGATTTCCTACTCTTCTCTCTCTCATAAAGTATCTTCAAATATGAATTTCCCTTTTAGTAATTTAAATATCGTAATATCTGCACATGCGCCAGGCTTTAATGTTCCTATCTCACCTAGTTTACCAAGAATTTGCGCTGGTTTAGTTGTGCTTGCTTTAACTACTTCATCTATGGACATCCCAAGTAATAAGAATTTTGACATAGTGGTAGGCATATCATATACAGGTCCATTAACATTATCAACCCATAAGTCTGTACTAATTGTGTCAGGCTTTATCCCTTCTGCAATAGCTTTTTCTGCAACATACCAAGAGAATGAACTTTTTCCATGTCCTACATCCAATATTACCCCTTTCTTAATTGCTTCGAAAAATTCTGGTAAAATTTTCATATCATTATCTAATAATCCATAATCTTTATTTTCAAATATTGATGGCCTATAAAGGTGAGTTAGTATATCGCCTTTTTTTAGATATTTTAATGCATCACATATGTAACGATTCTCAGACATGATGAGGCATTTTGCTTTATCTGCTGCTTTTCTAGCAAGCTCTAATCCTGTTATATGATGATGTGCCCATTTTATTCCTAAAATAGTTTCACGATTTTCTTCTATTGTTTTAACAGTATTTTCAATATTAACAAATAGCGATGTAAAGATTCCATTTAAGCATGTTAGTAATTCAGGCCATTTTTCTGTAGACCTATCCATAAATTCGATCATTCCAAGAGACTCAATATTTAGCATTGCAAATATTCGAATTCTAGATTTTTCTATAATGTATTTTTTGAATGGAATAAAATTAAGATATCCTGCAGATCCTGCATCTACAACTGTTGTACTACCTTTCATGAGACATGAGCTTTCAGGATCAATAGAAAGCTTAATTACATTGTAAGCTACATGCGTATGAAGATCTATTAATCCAGGTGTAACAATCATATTCATTGCATCTATCACTTTTTTAGCATTGCTAGATGGAATATTTGACTCAACTTCTACTACTTTACCATTTAATATTGCAATATCTTTCTTTTCATGTATTTCTTGAAAAGGATCTATTAGTAAACCATTCTTAATTATTATATCATACATGTATCATTACCTGAATATAAACCCTTTATAAAGTTTTTTGCATACAACTAATATCAAATAATCTATTTTTGTTTTTTAAAAGTTTAATAATATAACTAAAATTGATTAATTAAATAATTCTCTTATTTTTTTCATCTTAGCTATTACTGAGCCTATTCTATAAAAAGTTATTTTAAAAACATCTCTTGGGTGGTTTTATACAGCCTATAAGTATGCCTATTGCAATGATTTCTTTAGCATGACCTTTAAGATCCTCCTTTAATAAAAAAGCTATTTCTGCCTCTTTGAAAACTTGGATTTCCCAATTCTGAAAGATGTATTAGTTCACTCTAACTCCTATTAATTGTTTTTATACTATTGGGTACATAATTGGTATTCTCTATAGAGACATTTTAAAAATATTTTTAAAATTTTAATTTTAAAATGTAAGAAAAATCTTATATAATAAAAAATTGATAGATAAATTTTTAAAAAAGTTGAGAAAATAAATTAAGTAAAAAATGAAAATAATTGCTGTAGGAGATATTCATAGTCCAAAATTTTTAGGAATTTTTAAAGAATGTTTAAAAGAAATAATAGATTTTAATGATATAAAATTATTTTTATTAGCTGGAGATATTGTTTTAAAAAATAATTTTAATGAAATAAAAAATGTTATTTTAACTATAAGAGAATATTTTAAAGGAGAAATTATTTCATGTTTTGGGAATGAAGAATATGAATCTAGTATTAATGAATATTTAAAATATTCAGATATTAAATGGCTTAATGATGAAATTTATAAGATTAATTTAAATAATATGGAAATTTCAATAATTGGTTCAAAAGGTTCTCTCGATAGACCAACTTATTGGCAAAGAAAAAATATTGAAAATATATACGATATATATAAAAAAAGAATTGAGAAAATAGATTCAATGCTTAAGAATCTTTCATCTGAAATAAAAATAGTTTTAACACATTATCCTCCTACATATAAAACTCTAAATGGAGAAGTAGAAAGAGCTTGGCCTGAAATGGGTTGTAAACAATTTGAAAAAATAATTGAAAAACATCAACCTAATTTATGGATTCATGCTCATGCACATAATAGTATAGTTCATGAAACATATATTGGTGGAACACTTATAGTAAATGTTTCTCTTCCTGCAAGAAAAAAATTAACAATAATAGATCTATCAAAATTGAAAAGTGGAAGATTAACAAATTTTATATAGAATTAATAGATGAGATTGATTAAGCTTTTAAATAAGCTTTGCAATCTATTACTTGTTTCTTGCAAAATCTTTATACCATTTTCAGTGATTCTATAAAGCTTTATTCTTTGCCTTATACCAACTTGTTTCCATTCACCTTTAATTAATTTTGATTCTTCAAGTTGATAAAGAATAGGATAAACAACTCCTGCATTAAATTTAAATCCAGTTAATTCGGAAATTTTCATTACTATATCGTATCCATGCATAGGTTCTTTCCAAAGTATCCATAATATTATTACGCTTAATATACCTCTAAAAATATTCTTAAGATGTTTTTTATTTTCATCCATATATCTCTACCTCTAATTTTTTCTTTATTTCTTCCCATTCTTTAATATTATTTATACATCCTGGATCAGGTGCTAAATAATCTTTAAAATAAGCATAAGCTCTTGCTCTACATCCTCCACAAACATATTTATATTCACATTCTCCACAATGACCATGAAGCTTTTCTCTATTCCTTAAATCTAAGAAAACTTTATTTTTATTCCATATTTCTTCAAAATCATCTTTTCTTATATCTCCTATTTTTAATGGGAAAAATACGCATGGAGTAATAGAACCATCATAATCTAATGCGCAATAAAATCTTCCAGCACCACATCCACCAATAAATTCGCTTAAATTTACTAATTGTCCACTTAAATGAGGATTATAGAAATGCGTAGGAATTATTACTTCTTTATTATTTATTTTTCCTCCTTCCATTTGAATTGCAACTCTTGCAAATTGAGGAGCAGTAGATAATACTTGCATTTTTTCACTTTTTATAAGCTTTTTCCAAAGCATTTTAAGCAATTCTTCTCTTTCTTCTGGTTCTAAATCCATATCAATAATATCTTTACCTCTTCCAGTTGGAATAAAATTATACATCATCCACCAATTAACTCCCAATTTTTCACATAAATCTAATATTTCGGGAACTTCATTTAAATTAAACTTTGTTATAGTTGTAGCAACTTCTGTAAAAATTCCTTCATTAATACAATTTTTAATTCCTTCTATTGTTTTTTCAAATACTCCATTAACCCCTCTAAAAGAATCATGTGTTTCAGCTTTTGCTCCATCTAAGCTTATTTGAACATAACCAATATTACATTCTTTTAATTTTTTAGCAATATTTTTATTAATAATTGTTGCATTTGTTGCAACCGCAGTAAATATTCCTTTATTAGATGCATAAGAAGCTACTTCAAAGAAATCTTTTCTTAATAATGGTTCTCCTCCTGAAAAAGCAATTATATTTACACCTGCTTTACTCATTTTATCAATAGCTTTTAAAGCTTCTTCAGTATTTAATTCAAGTGGATGAGGAGTTAAAGCTGAAGCATAACAATGCTTACATTTTAAATTACACATTCTAGTAAAATTCCATACAACTAAAAATGGAGCACCTGGAGTAAATGGCTTTGAAACTCCAAATTTTGCAATACCATTTATAACATTAACTAACCCCCTTCTCCAATATACATCTTTAAATTTTTCTTTAAGTTTTTCTTCATTTAAGCCAAAAGATTGCCCGCCTTTTAAAACAGCCCATTTAACAATAGGAGTTACTAAATATGAGCAAAAAATACAAGCATTATTTCTTTCTCCTGAAAAAAATTCTAAAGCAATTTCTAATCTATTCTTTCCATCTTTTTTACATTCATTACAAAATTTTCTTAATAAAAAGCGTACGAATTTTCTATCTATAGTCGATTTCAAGAATTCTATTGTTTTAGATGTTGTTTCATTTGAAGAATTAGAAATAGAGCCCTTCATAATATTAAATAAAAATATAAAGAAGCTTAAATATTTTTATTTTTAAAATATTTAGAAAATAAAATATCAGATTATAAAGAAAATATTACAAAAAATTAAAGAATTTTTTACATATTTATTTTTTTAAAAAATTTTAATCATATTAAAAACAAAAACTTTATATTTTGAATTGTAAAAAAATATTTTGAAGAGTTGATTATAAATGATAGGCGGATATATGGGAAAAATTTTAAGAGTTGACTTAACAACAGGAACATTAAAAGTTGAACCAATATTAGAAGAAATTGCAAAAAAATATCTTGGTGGTAAAGGATATGCAGTTTATATGTTATACCATTATTTAAAAGAGTATGAATCAAAAGGAATTTCGCCAGCAGAAATAAATCCTTTAGGGCCAGAAAACGTCTTAATTTTTGCTACTGGACCTGGCACTGGTATAGTAGGTTTTCCATCTTCTGGTAGATATCATGTTATGGCTTTAAGGTCACCTTTAACTGGTTCTATTGGAAGTGCTAATTCAGGTGGTGAATGGGGAGCATTCTTAAAATTCTCAGGATTTGATGCAGTAGTAATTGAAGGGAAATCTGAGGATCCAGTTTATCTTGCAATTATTAATGGAGAAGCAGAATTAAGAAATGCAAGTGATCTGTGGGGCAAAAATGTTTTTGATACTTGCAGAATATTAACTAAGAAAATTGGTGGAAAAAATACAAGCGTTGCATGTATAGGTCCAGCTGGAGAAAACTTAGTTCATATGGCATGTATAGTTAATGATGAACATAGAGGTGCTGGAAGAACTGGGTTGGGTGCTGTAATGGGTTCTAAAAAACTTAAAGCAATAGTTGTTTCAGGAGAACAAAAGGTCCCAGTTGCAGATCCAGAAAAGTTTAGTAAAGTTTCAAAAAGATGTCTTGATATTATGAGAAAAAATGCTGTTACTGGAGAAGGGTTACCAACTTATGGCACATCAATACTTATTAATGTAATTAATGCTGTTGGTGGATTACCTTATAAGAATTGGCAAACAGGTGTAAATCCGCATGCTAAGGAAATAAGTGGAGAAACGTTGGCTGAAAAATATTTAATTAATAGAAGAGCATGTTGGGGATGTACAATAGGATGTGGGAGAGTCACAAGCGTTAAATCTGGGCCATTTCAAATTTTATACACAGAAGGACCAGAATATGAATCAATATGGGCTCTCGGAAGCTCAACTGGTGTTAGAGATTTAGATGCTATAGTTAAAGCCAATCATTATTGTGATGAATTTGGATTAGATCCGATTAGTATGGGTTCGACAATAGCAGCAGCAATGGAATTGAATGAAAAAGGATATATACCAAAGGATGATCTTCAAGGATTAGATTTAAGATTTGGAAATGCAACAGCACTTGTTGAGGCTGTTTGGCGTACAGCTTATAAAGCTGGCTTTGGTAAGTATTTAGCTTTAGGATCAAAGAAGCTATGTGAGATTTATGGTCATCCAGAACTTTCAATGAGTGTTAAAGGTCTTGAAATGCCAGCTTATGATCCAAGAGCGATAAAAGGAATAGGTTTAAATTATGCAACTGCAAATAGAGGAGGATGCCATGTAACTGGATATACTGTTTCTCCAGAAGTTTTAGGAATACCAGAAAAAATAGATCCATTAACACCAAAAGGTAAAGCTTTATGGACTAAAACATTTCAAGATTTCACATGCGTTGTTAATTCAACGGTTAATTGTCTATTTGTAACATTTGCTTTAGGTGTTAAAGATTATGCTGAGTTGCTTTCAGCTGTTACTGGTTGGAAATTAACTGAAAATGATATCTTAAAAATTGGTGAAAGAATATACAATCTTGAAAGAGTAATCCTAAATAAGTATGGATTTGATGGCAAAGATGATACATTGCCTAAACGTCTATTAGAAGAACCTATGCCAGAAGGACCTGCAAAAGGGCATGTTGTTGAACTTAAAGAAATGATAGAAGAATATTATAAACTTCGTGGATGGGTTAATGGTGTACCAACTGCAGAAAAACTGAAGGAGCTTGAAATTGAGCTTTAAAAACTTAAATATACTTCTCTTACTTCCCTCTTTTTTATTTTTAATATGTGATTCTTATGTCCAAAGTATTTGTTAAAGTTATGCTTTTTGCAACTTTAATGAAGAAATATAAAACTGAGGAACTTATTGTTGAATGTGATGGGACTTTAAAAGGTTTAATTAAAAATGTAGCAAAAATCCTTGGTGAAGAATTCTTTAATGACATTTATGATAAAGGATATGATAATATAAGAAAAGATATAATTTTCTTAATTAATGGTAGAAGTATTAAGGATTTAAAAGAGGAAGTTAAATTAAAAGATAATGATGTAATATCGATATTTCCTCCATTAGCTGGAGGATAAATTATTAAGAAGTCTTTCATATGAATATAGAATTCCCAGAAGCACTACAAATAGAAGTTACAAATAGGTGTAACTTTTACTGTCAATTTTGCATAAGACGAGTATGGAATGCTAAGCCTTTAGACATGGATTTAAATCTATATAAAAAAATTGCGAAAACAAATTTTCAAAAATTGAATAGAGTTATACTTTATGGACTTGGAGAACCTTTCATAAATCCAAACATTCTTGAAATGATTAAGATTGCAAGAGAATATCTTCCAGAATATGGACAAATAATCATAAGCACTAATGGTTCTATGCTTAATCCTAAATTAGCTGATAAAATAATAAAAGAAATAGGAGTAGATTCTATTTCATTTTCTATTGACACATTTGATGAAGCAAAGCTAAGTCATATTCGTGAATGGTCTGAACCTAGGATAATAATGAAAAATTTTCAGCATATTTCTAAAATTAAAAGCAATGCTAAAAGAATATTTAAATTAGGAATAGAAGTTGTCATAATGAAAGATAATTTTAAAGATCTCCCATATATAATAAGGAAATCAGCAGAAAACAATATTGATTACATTATTGTTTCTCATGTTGTTCCATATACTAAAGAAGTTTTCGCGAGATCTGTTTACTTAACTTTAAGCAAACCATCTTTTGATATAATAAAACCAACTTTAAATTATGGATGGGACCTTATAAATGATGCTTTTCAAGAGCTTTTTAGTAAGGCTTATGGCATAAATACTGTTTTAAAATCTGCTGAAATTATTAAACAGCTTTGGGAACGTGCAGAAAAAATAGGATATTGGCTTAATCTACCATTACTTTTTTATTCTAAAGATAAAATTGAGATTATTAATCAAGTGGAGGAAATTTTCCATAAAAGCAAAGATATTGCTTATGAGTATCAAATTGATTTAAAGCTTCCAAACTTATACCCTAATGCAAAAGAAAGAGAGTGCCCTTATATTAAGAAGAAAACAATGGTTATTAGGTCTGATGGGTTAGTTGTTCCTTGCTTAGAATTCATGTATTCGCATACTTTATATATTAATGAGCATCTAAAAAACATTCAAGAAATACCTTTTGGAGATGTTAAAAAAGAAGATGTTGAAAATATATGGAAAAAAAGTGTATATACTAATTTTAGAGAAGTTAGACAAAACATGGCTACCAATATACCTTGGTGTGGAGATTGCCCATATTCAACCTTAGGATGTTTCTATTCAAGAACTAATGAAATTGATTGCTATGTTAATGAACCTGGATGTAGTGAATGCGTATATAGTGTTAATTTAGCTCAATGCAATATATGATAAAAAAGTTAATGTTATTAGAGAATACTTTCTAAAGAAAATAAAAATTATTATATAAGAAATTTAAGAAACCAATCTTTAGCTAAACGCGATACTTCTTCAAGCTTTCCAGGTTCTTCAAAAAGATGTGAGGCTCCTGGAATTATTATTAGTTCTTTTTCTGCTTTTAATTTTTCATAAGCTATTTTATTAAGTTCTATTACATATTTATCCAATTCTCCAACTATTAATAAAGTTGCTGCTTTTACTTTTGGAAGATAATCTAAAACAAGATCTGGTCTTCCTCCACGAGAAACAATAGCTTTAATATCTTCAATTTTTGTAGAAGCTTGAAGAGCAGCAGCTGCACCTGTTGATGCGCCAAAATAACCTATTTTTAGATTTTTTATTTCATCATTAGCTTTAACCCATTTAGTTACAGTAATTAATCTTTTTGCTAAAAGTTTTATATTAAAACGATTTTCATATATTAAATCTTCTTCTTCTGTTAAAAGATCAAATAAAAGTGTAGCTAATCCTACTTTTCTTAATTCTCTAGCAACAAAATTATTCCTTGGACTAAAACGACTACTTCCACTACCATGAGCAAAAATAACTATACCCTTAGCATTTTTTGGAATACCTAAAATACCATCAAGCTTAATAGAATTTATTGGAATTTTTACTTCTTTTTCTTCTTTATTCATAAGAATATTTTTCATAAATTCTTATAGCAAAAAAGTTACTTTTAAATTTTCTATTTAAAATTCTGAAAGAAATATATGTTAGATTAAAATTTTTGTTAAACTTTATAAATAAGTTAAAAAAATGAATGGTTAGAATGAATGTGATTTCTAGAATAGGTAAGAAAGGAATAATTGTTATACCAAAAAAAATGAGAGAATCTTTAGGATTAAAAGAAAATATGCAAGTTATTTTAATATTAAAGGAAAATGAAATAATTTTAAGACCTTTTAATATAGAAAGAGTAAAACTAGGAGGCAGAGTATCAGAAATAGTCTTAAAAAGCAAAATTGAGGAAAATGAACTTGAAAAATAATAAAATCGTTCTAGATAGTAGTAGTATTATTATTGAACTCATCTCTAAACTATTTAAGCTTTTCTAATAATAAAATTTCTCATAGAATTTCTCTTATCATTCTTTTTTATAGCATTTGAATAATGTAAATATTTCATGCAATTAGGGTTTATATTTAACCAATTTATAGATAATAATGAACTGTAGTAAGGCTTCTTCTAGGCTTCAAGATGAATAAAGACCAAAGCTTAGAAGAAGAAGGTTAAGAAGCAGGATTTATAAATCCAAATGAAAATACTATAAAATTCATTAATTGGTTATTGAATTATCCAAATATTAAAATTGCGAAAAATACAATAGAAATTAGTTTATTAGCTGGAGAAATAAGGAAAATAGCGAAAATATCTTTAATAGATTGCTATGTTATAGCTACAGCAAAGAATATACAAGCAATACCATTGTTTTTAAAAATAGAGAAAGAAATGGAACCTTGTATAGATTTGTTAATGAAATATAATGTACAATTTTTAATAAAATAATCAAATAAAAATTTTTATTAAGTTATTATCATAGAGAAATAATTAAGTACTAGGAAAGTTATTATTCTATTGAAATATTTTAGATGGGATATGTGACTCATATTATTAATTTTATTTAAAAAGGTGAAGTTAAATTATGAGAGAGCATATTAAACAAGAAAAATTATCCATAAATAATGAATTAACAGAATTAGAATTAGAAAGATATGATAGACAAATTAGAATTCCAAATTTTGGCATTAATGGTCAAAAAAGACTTAAATCTTCTAAAATAGTAATTGCTGGAATAGGTGGATTAGGATGTGCTTCAGCAATTTATTTAGCTGCTGCTGGAATAGGAGAATTAGTTTTAATCGATAAAGAAAAAGTAGAATTAAGCAATTTAAATAGACAAATTTTACATTGGACAAAAGATATAGGAAAATATAAAGTTGAATCTGCTAAAGAAAAATTAATTCAATTAAATCCTGAAATAAATATCTTAGCTATTAAAGAAGAAATAAATGAAGATAATGTAAAAGAGTTAATTAATGGAGCAAATGTTGTTATAGATGGACAAGATAATTTTAAAACAAGATTTATAATAAATAAAGCTTGTGTAGAATTAAGAATACCATTTATTTATGCTGCTGTTCAAGGATTAGAAGGGAGATTAATGACTATTATTCCAGGCGAAGGACCATGCTTAAGATGTTTAATTCCAATTGATCCTCCTGAAATAGCTACATTTCCAGTTTTTGGAGCAATACCTGCATTAATTGCTATGATACAAACAATTGAAGCAATTAAAATTATTTTAGGAATAGGAGAAAAATACATTGGAAAATTATTAATTTTTGATGGAGAAAGAAATGTTTTTAATCATATAGAAATTAAAAGAAATCCAAATTGTCCAATATGTAAAAATGTATAATAAAAAAATATTTAAAGGGGTTATTAATATATTAAAGGAAATGAGTGAAAAAATATTCGCTATAGAAGTAGAAAATCTTACTAAAAAATTTGGAGAATTTATAGCATTAAGAAATATTTCATTCAATGTTATGCCTAATGAAATTTTTGGATTAATTGGTCCAAATGGAGCAGGAAAAACAACTACTTTAAGAATACTTGCTACTCTTCTTTTACCAACTGATGGAATTGTTAAAATTTTTAATTATGATATAATTTCTGAAGCAAATAAAATAAGGGAAATATTATCTTATTTAGCTGAAGATGCAGGAGCGTATAGAAATCTTAGTGGTTATGAATATTTAAAAATAGTTGGTAAGATATATTTTTCATCCAAAAAAGATTTGGAAGAAGCAATTGAAGAAGCTATTAAAATTTCTGGCTTGAAAAATAGGATAAATGATAAAGTAAAAAATTATAGTAAAGGTATGAAAAGAAGACTTCAAGTAGCTAGAACATTTATGGTAAAACCTAAATTAGCTATTTTAGATGAACCTACTGCTGGATTGGACGTAATTCATGCACAATATATTAGACAAATAATAAAAGATTATGCTGAAAAAATGGGAATTACGATTATTTTATCAAGTCACAATATGCTTGAAGTAGAAAATCTATGTTCTAGAATAGCATTAATTCATAATGGAGAAATTGTCACTATTGGTAATCCAAAAGAGCTAAAAGAAAAATTCAATGCATCAAATTTAGAAGAAGTATTTATTAAGGTGGCAAAAATTGAAGAGTAAGTTAATTCCACTTATTGAAAAAGAAATTAAAGATTTACTTAGAGATCCAAGGATATACATAGGTTTGATTATTCCAATATTCATACTTCCATTAATGGGATCTATATTTTCCATTTCAACAACACAAACAATTCAATTAATGAAAGAAGGGATCCCAATTGCTTTAATAAATTATGATGAAACTAATTGGAGTTTAGATTTTATAAATTTCTTATCAAATTCTGGTTTCAATATTACATACATAGATTTTAATAAATATGATAAAATGGAATTTTTATTAAAAGATATTGAAAAATCAAATATTCAAGCTTTAATAATAATTCCTAAAGGTTATGGAGAAAATATTACTAAATTTAATAAAGCAAATATAGAAACATATTATTTTATTAGAAGTAGTGGAATAAGTGAAACAAGCATTTTATCAATGATAAATAGCATATTGAAAAAATATTCTGATGTATTAAGTTTAAGATTAATTTCTGATATTGCTTCAGATAAAAAACCTGAAAACTTAAAAGAACCAATCAAAATTGATAGTTTAAGTATTGTAGGAGGAAAAGTTCTTAATATACCACCTGAAACAATAATTGGACAAATTATGATGCAAACTATGATAATTCCATTAACTCTTTTCATTTTAACAATAGTTGTTGCTCAAACTGCTGCTACAGCAACCGCTGTTGAAAATGAAGAAAGGACACTTGAAACTTTATTAACTTTTCCAGTTAATAGATATGAAATCCTTTTAGCAAAATTAATAGGTTCAGCTTTAATAGCAATAATTGGAGCAGTATTATATTTAATTGGTTATTATGTTTATTTAGAGAAAATGTTAACAATTATTAAAGAGCCAATTATGGAAGGAGGAATTGCTTTATTATCATTCCTTCCTCCACCTTCAATCGAAGCATATATCATATTGGGAATAAATGTTTTACTTGCAATATTTTTCACAACTTCTTTAGGAGTAGTTATAGGAGCATTAAGTAGCGATGTAAGAATTTCGAATTCTCTTTTAGGCATAATAATCATACCTGTAATGATTCCAGCATTCTTAATAATGTATGGAGGAGAAATAGGGAATCTTCCATTAATAATTCAAATAATAGTATATGCTCTTCCAACATCTTATCCATTAATTTCTACTAAAAAAATATTCTTAGGATCAATACCTATAGAATCAATATATGGAATACCTTATTCAATTATTCTTACATTAATTGTAATTTATTTAACAGGAAAAATATTAAGCCCTGAAAAATTATTAACTTTACAATATAAATTAAAA